>PJEL010000411.1_pt1 | contig 50445 bp, 46 predicted proteins | sample 1853271 | NCBI WGS metagenome assembly PJEL01 (sample SAMN08108733, study PRJNA415343) | Invertebrate metagenome, whole genome shotgun sequencing project. | host: Globobulimina | place: Sweden: Gullmar Fjord | collected 2015-08
TATCCTCCAGATTCTGGAGGGCCGTCGGGGCGTCTGCAAATTGCGCAGGTTTCACCAACATATGTTCGTCAGTTTACAGTTCATGGGTGCAGACGCAGGACTTGACCGGCAACTGTAGAACGTCGAGTCACGTGTCAAGGCAGGACATGGGTGACACTTTGCGCACGTGTGGGTTGGCCTCGGAGAGCCTGGGAAACGGCGCAGCGTGTTTGCAGGCGACCTGGTGGGGTTGTCGACGGCGGTCCTGGGAAATCGGCGATGGTGTGGTGGTGTTGGTGTTGGTGTTGGTGTTGGTGTTGGTGTTGGCGATGAAGGCGGCCGACGCAGGTCGGCCGCGGCGATCACGGCGGCGCCGTGGTGTCCCTGCTGGACTCGAACTTGGGCGACGACGTGCTGGCAGAGCGATTCCTACAGCTCGAACGTCGCACAGCCGCCCTGATCACTGGCCTCATCAAGCGCCAACATCTACGCTGACCGCGGGGCCTGGGGGCAGCCGCCTACCTTGCCGCCTTTCTACGCCGATAATCGATCCGATCAACCGCCCGAACCGCATACTCCTGCGCCGTGTACACCTGCTTCATCACACCGCGGTCGGCGTGCCGGGTCATGTCGCCGACCGCGAACAGCCCCCTCACATCGGTCTCGGCGGTCTCGTTGATCTGGACGTGGCGCAGCTCCGTCGGCAGCTCGGGATTCGTGAGCGACGCCCCGAGCTGGACCGCGAGCTCGTTGTACACCCGGAACAGGCCCAGAGACACAAAGGCGAACTTCAGCTCGATCCGCGTCCCACCCTCCAGGTGAACGGCGCCCAGCTTGCCCTTCCGCCCCTCGAGCTCGGTGATGCGTTCGGTGTGCACAAGGATCCCATACCGGTCGAGCGCCGCGGCGGTTTCTTGCTTCCATCCTGGCGTCTCGCCGTTTGTAAACATGGAAGCAGTGGACGCATAGCGCTCGTAGAGCATCAGGCCCACCTGGGCGGCGACCTCGCTGTGGCCGATAATCCCGGAGCGCGTGTCCCGCGTGAGGTGCCCCTCACAGCGGATGCAGTACAGCACCGACTCGCGGTTCGCATAGGGGTACACCCACTTCGGCACATCGACCACCGCCGCACCCTTGGCCTTCTTGATGTTCGGCTGCATGTCCATGACACCTGTGGCGAGCACGACCGCGGTGCCACACAGCCCCGCACCACTCGCCAGCGAGATCTCGAAGCCCTCCGCACCCCGGGAGGCACCGACGGCAACGCCCTCGACGCAGTCCACGAACTCGGAGTGCTCCGCCTCGATCCTGGAGATCGTGTTGCCGATGATGTCCCGAGTGCTGATGTGTAGGTGTGCTTCCTCGATCGCCTTTCGCGCCGCCTCGTACTCGGGTTTCTTGAGCAGCTTCAGCACCTTGTCCTTCACGATGCCGGGGTGAACGCCGATCATGTTGTCGATATTGGCCACCCACTGGGACCGCGAGCGACGCCGAGTCCCCTTGTCGCCCAGGATCCACGCCGTCTTCACGCCGTACTGGGCCGCCCGCAGAGCCGCCGCGCTCCCGGCGATGCCTCCGCCGATGACAATCAGATCGTAGCTCACACCTTCCTCCGCAGCCTTGACGGGTGGAGACTACATCGAGCGGGAGAGAACAGATGCCATCAGACCTGGACGTCGTCGTCATCGGCAATGTGGGAATCGACACCAACGTCTATCTGACAGGACCGCCCGATCTCGGCGTAGAATCCTCCTTTGTAGAGGTGCTCGACTGCGTGGGGCAAGCGGGCGGCTACACCGCTCGAGGCTTCGCGCGCCTCGGTCTTCGCACGGCCTTCCTGGGTTTCGTCGGCGACGACACCTTGGGACACAAGATTCGACGAGAGCTGGGGGCGGACGGCATCGACCTGAGCGGGCTGTTCGTCGATCCGGCAGGTACGAGCCGCAGCATCAACCTCATGAGACCGGACGGGAGACGAAACAACTTCTACGATGGCAAGAGCCACATGGATCTCCGCATCGACCTCGATCGCTGTCGCACCCTGCTGGCCCGGGCGCGGCACGCTCACTTCCACATTCCGAACTGGGCACGCCACCTGCTTGCGGTCGCCCGCGACCTCGGCGTGACCGTGTCCTGCGATCTGCAGGATGTGACCGAGCCCGACGACCCGTACCGACGGGACTTCATCGAGGCCGCACAGATCCTGTTTTTCTCGGCCGTCAACACGAGTCCAGAGCCGCTGTTACGGCGCCTCGAGGCCGACGAGCGGACCGTGGTCGCCGGACTGGGCGAGCGCGGATGCCTGGTGCTTCACCGTGGCCAGGTCCAGCGATATGCGGCCCACCGAGAAGGAGGGCCGGTGGTCGACACCAACGGTGCTGGCGACAGCCTGGCGGTGGGCTTCCTCAGCAGCTTCCTGTTCGGCGGATACTCCGTCTCGGACTCGGTCTTTCGGGGCCAGGTGGCAGCGCGACATGCCTGCACTCTGCGCGGGCAGTCCTCCCGGCTCATCGACGCCGCGACCCTCGAGGAGCGCTTTCGTCGCCAGCTCGACTGACGCCCCGCGCTTGGACAATGCGACAAACGAGTTTCTACGCTTGTCACGGCGCCCACAGGGTACTCAGTACCGACCGTTACATCACTGGCGCCTCAGGTTTTTTATAGAAACAATGAGAGTTCTTGGCGGGGAGCGTCGTTGAGAGTGCGCGTCGTCCAACGCGGCGCAATCAAAGGAGTACCCAATGCCATCAAAACGCATCCTTGTCTGTCTGGTCATCGCCGCATCCTGCACTTTCGGCGCTCAGCGCAACATCCTCACCTCTGGAGACGTCAGTTCAGTCACCGCCCTGGCCGCCGACATCGACGGCGAAGGCATATTTGTCGGCGATTCCGCGGGATGGATGCGCTATGTCGACCCGGCGACCGGGAGCGTCCTCGGCTCGTATTGGCTGTGGATGGGCGCTTCGGCCGCCCCTGTCGGCATGACGCCCGACGGCGAGAACACCAACCGGGCGTGGGCGATGCATGCTGACGGATGGGTGGTCAACTGGTTGCCGGGTCCGGCTCTCGGGGAGTACTTCAAAATCCCGATCTACGCGGGTGTCGCACGGACCTACTGCGACATCGATCACACCAACCACGGCGACTTCTATGTGAGCACGGTGGACGACGGCGTGGGAACCCTGTGGCGACGAGACGGAGACACTGAGATCTGGGGACCGCCGGTCGAGCTCACCACGCCGGGGTGCCCGCGGATTGCCCACGACATGTACACCGATGAGCTCTACGTCCTGCATGGAAACGGGCTCACCTTCGAGAAGCGAGATTCAGAGACGATGCTCTCGCCGTCATACGTCCCCCTCCAGCTGTGGGGCGGCAGTCTCAATGACGCCGACGTCTGGGGCGGCGAGTTGGTGGGCGGTGGAGGCGGCGCTGCGTGGCCACCGGGCCGCACTACGGTGTGGACACTCGACCCAGATACCGGAGCGCAACAGGATTCGTGGACCATCAACGGTGGCGTGGCTACCGCCGTGCAGATCACCGTCAACTCCTCCGCAATGACGTCGGAGATGCTGATCGGCGCCGGGAGCGGGACGAACACATTGCGCGGCATTCTGCTGAACAACTGATCGGCGCCAGCCGCTAAAACGTGGCTTCGAGGCCTAGCGTCGTCGTGAGCCACGGCACGGCGCGAACGCTGCCCACCCAAGTCGGATCGGCGACGGTGACCTCTCCACGCAGCCCGGTCTGCGCCGTCCACATCTCCGAGAGCACCACGCCGGCCTCGAGCACGGCGCCGCCAGCCGGGAATAGCCAGCCAGCTTGATCCGGCACATCCGAGGGATCGGTCCCGCGGGGGGTGTCCTCGTTGCGGTCTGGGGGCATCACCACCACGGTCGCACTCAGGCCGAGGCGAGCGCGCAGCCTCCTGGAGTCGGTCTGGTATCCGCCTTCGAGCCCGGTCCACCCCAGGCCCCGAGCGTTGACCTGACCGTTGCGGTTGGGGCTCTGGGCGCCGCCGAAGTGAACTCCGAAGTACTGGCCGCGGCTCCGGCCCTCGGTGAGTCGCCGATACGCGAGCACGTCGATGCCGACGGCTCCAGGCCCCAGTCCGACGGAGAAAGGGGGGCTGAAGACAAAGACCGAGGCCACGCGAATGCCACCGGGAACGCCGCGAACCAGGCGCTCCAGCTCCTCGGCCCGGTAGGTTCGCCCGGGCTGCACCTGCATCCAGCCCTCGGTGACCACCTGATCCTGGCTGTCGGTCACTGCGATGTGGCGACGCCCGGGCTCCAGGACCACCGTGCCCGGCAGCGTGCCGCGGGTCCGACCGTCCACCACGAGCGCGGCGCCGTCGAGGACGTGGTTCCGACCGGGGTACAGGTAGACCAGCGCCCCATCTCGGGCGTCTCGGTCTTCGTCACTTCCCCCGAGTACGACGTCGGCCTCCCCCACTACCCGCAGCGCCGCCTCGGGAACCTGGAGCCCGTTGGTCCGGGCGACGACCTCACCACGCGCGTAGTCGTGGGCCTCCCAGGCGGTCACCGTGCGATCGTCGTCGCGATCCGCCTCGTCGAACGCCCATCCCAGCGCTTGGAGCAGATACCAGGTGTACACGCCGTGTCCGAGCTGATCGTCCTCCACCGATGGGCGGCCGGCGGAGGTCGCGAAGAGGTGCGCCTCACCCAGGCCCAGTGCGGCCACCCGAGGAGAGAGCGCCCCGGGGTGCTCGGGCTCGACCTCGGGCTCGGCGTCGGGGCGAACCACACTCTTGCCGTCGCCGTTGAAGCAGGCGTCGATGACTAGCGCCTTTCGCAGTGGGGCTAGCTCGGAGAAGAAGGACTGCAGATCAGCCAGGTCGATGGCGGTACGCTCGAGGCGCCGAGGATCGGAGTCGGAAGTGAGCAGGAACCGCCGCCAGATCTCGCCATCGGGAACCCGCGTCCCGTGACCGGAGAAATAGACGAGGGCGACATCGTCCTTGCGCACCTGCTTGGCCAGCCCACGAAGCGCCTCGAAGACGGCGGCCCGATCGACCCCGTCGGTGGTCAGCACCGTGACGTCGTCGAAGCCGCCGGCGCTCCTCGACAGCGCCTCACCCAACGCAGCGGCGTCAGCACCGGCAAAGCTCAGCTCGGGGAACGCCGGATCCTCATAGGCATCGACACCGATCAACAAGGCGTAACGCCTCGAATCCAGCGACGCATTCAGCTCGTCGGCGGTGGAGAGCGACGGCTCCAACCCCTTGGTCTGCAGGGGCGCCGCGAGGGCAACGCCAAGCAACAGCGCAATCACGGCGACACTCCTGAGATCATCTCCACACCAGCTCGAGGCCCGCATCGACACAGTGGTCGGCCTCACACCAGCGCGCCCGATAGGTGTGCTGCCCGCTCGTCGCCGGGCGCCAGGATAGCGGTTTATCGCCACCAACCCAGCTTTTACCCTTCACCATCCACTCACCGGTGGTTGGCCACACCGCTACCGTCCCGCCCGGTCCGTGCTCGGTCAGGGTCACGCTGCCCCGATCGGAGGACTCGATTGCAAAGACGACGCGCTCGTCCGGTAGGATCTTCGCACCGGCTGGCAGTGCCCGCCTCCCGTCCGGGCCCTCGGCCACCGCGTGGATCTGCACGACCGGGTCCGCCGCCATGATCCCGCGAGCCTGCTGCCCAGTGTTCGTGATGGTCAGCGGGATCGCGAGCAGGCCCGCCGCGACCAGTACGGCGGATGCAGCGGCCCGTCGTCTCCACTTCCGGCGTCGATGAAGCGCCAGGAGCTCCGGTGCATCGAGGCCTCCGGTTCGACCCGGCAAGGCGCGGATGACGTGGGCAAGGGTGTCGTCGGTCGTCATGATGAGCTCCCTTCGAGAATCTCGCGCAGTCGGCGTCGCGCATAGGCCAGGCGTGACCGGACCTGCTGGTCGGTGCATCCCATGGCCTCGGCGACCTCACGCGAGCTGAGATCTTGTCCATAGAAGAGCAGCACGGTCGCGCGATGCTCTGCGGGAAGCGTCTGGAGCGCCTCGTCGACGTGCGAGCGGCCCTCCCGGCGCAGCAGTGCGCCCTCGGGAGTCACGTCGTCGCCACGCGCAGGCCATCCGAACATGCGCAGCAGGTTGTCCCGACGCTGCCGATTGCGAAGCCGATCGATGGCGCGCCGGTGCGCCACGGTGAACACAAAGCTTCGGAACGAGGCGGGCGGCTTGTAGGCACCGTCGAGCACCTTCAGGAACGTCTCGGTGCAGATGTCCTCGGCCACGTCCTGCCGACCCACCATCCTCCACACGTACCCGATCACCCCGGCACGATAGCGGCTGTAGAGCTCACCAAAGGCGGTCTCGTCCCCCGCAAGGTAACGGTTGTAGAGCTCGACATCGGTCAACTTGGTCGCGATGCTCTGGACGGCGACGGTACTCTCCATTGCGACCTATACGCGCAGCCCCAGCAATATGTGGACCTGTGTCCACATAACGTGCACCTTGGACGTCTCCTGGCCAAACCCTGGAGCCAAACAATGACCCAACTCGTGACCTTGCTCGCACTTCTCTCCACACCCGCCTTCGCCGCCGACAACGACGGCGATGGCTACGACGAGCAGATCGACTGCAACGACAGCGATCCCACCATCTACCCGGGCGCCTACGACACCCCAAACGACGGGATCGACCAGGACTGTGACGGCGCAGACGCATACGGACCCGGCGGGGACGCAGACGGCGACGGATACACGGTCGCACAGGGCGACTGCGACGACAGCGATCCGAACGTCAACCCAGGCGCATACGACATCCCCAACGACGGCATCGACCAGGACTGCGACGGAGCAGACGCCAATCTTCCGGGCGGAGACGCTGACGGTGACGGATACACGATCGCACAGGGCGACTGCGACGACACCGATCCCACCGTGAACCCGGGCGCATACGACATCCCCAACGACGGAATCGACCAGGACTGTGACGGAGCAGACGCCAATCTTCCGGGCGGAGACGCGGACGGTGACGGATACTCGATCGCACAGGGCGACTGTGACGACACCGACCCCACCGTAAACCCAGGTGCATACGACATTCCCAACGACGGAATCGACCAGGACTGTGACGGCGCCGACGCCAATGTACCGGGCGGGGACGCTGACGGTGACGGATACTCGGTCGCGCAGGGCGACTGCGACGACACCGATCCGAACGTCTACCCAGGCGCCTACGACACTCCAAACGACGGAATCGACCAGGACTGCGACGGTGCCGACGCCAATGTACCGGGCGGGGACGCTGACGGTGACGGAATCACAGCCGCGCAAGGGGACTGTGACGACAACGATCCGACTGTCTTCCCCGGTGCCGTCGAGATCTGCGGCGACGGCATCGATCAGGACTGCGACGGCGTCGACGAGGCATGCGACACCGGGACCGGCCCGGGCGACACCGGAAACGGTGGGGACGACGGCGGCGGCTGCCAATCGAATGGTGCCGGCGGCGCTTGGGCCGCGATGTTCCTCCCGCTCTTCCTGTTCCGCCGGAAGGACCGCGACTGATCATCGGTACTCAAATTTGACGGGTGATGTGCATGAATCGCGCATCACCCGTTTTTCCGTTCAACGGCAGTAGAGATCAGGCCGCCTTGTCCAGCAACGGGAAGAGCTGTCCGTTCTCGGTCTGGATCCGCTTGTCGAGTGCGGCGAGGAGGCGACTGGTCGCGCGACTGAATCCGGCCGGGTCGTCGGCGATAGCGTCTGCGCGCCACTTGCTGCCATAGGCGAAGATCGCCTCGCCGATCCCGCCCATCTCGAACTGGAAGCGCTTCGCGGTCATCCTGACCTGGGTGTCCTTGGAGCCAACCATTCGCGGATAGAGGGACCGGTCCTCCATCGCCAGATGCGCACTCAGCTTGCCCACCATCGTCGAGAGGATCCGGCGGACATCGCGGGACTCGTCTTGGAGCCTCTGACGATCCCCCAGATAGGAAGTCAGTTCCGCGGCAATGGCGAGAATCTCATCGTGCTGGCGTCGGAATGCGGCTGTCTGGCACATCGAGTGGCTCCACTGAGCTGGGCTGCAATGGGTCATATCGGAGCCAATCCGGCCAACTTGTAGCTCTCTCTTCGGTGGCCCTAGCTCTTCGTGAATTCCAGGTGCCGGGCCAGGAGCAGCCGCTCCACCCGAAGCTCGACCGAGTCCCAATCCCGTGTCAGCAGCTCGTCGACGGGACCCGAGTCGCCACGGGCATGGGCGAGCGCGGCCCGAGCGATAGCCACTTTGGTGTCGGCAACCGGATCTGCAGTTGTCGTTAGATCTTCGGTAGCGAGAGCCAGATGGCGCTCAGCATCGTCGAGCTGACCCTGAGCCGCACGCACCGTCGCCAACGTGGCTTGGGCGTGGCAGGTGATCGCCCCGGCCTGAGTCATCTCGAGGGTCGAATTCAGCGCCCTCGCGGCGATTCGCCAGGCGCCGGACCAGCGGGCAACGGAAGCCTGGATGGTCTGAGCGCCGCAGCGGTGTAGAGCGTCAGTGGCCAGCTCGTAGGCCTCGAGCCCCGCCTGCTCGGCCTCGTCGATGCGCCCGAGCTCGATGAGCAAGTCCGCCAGGGTCATGAGCCCGAAGGAAGCCCGGTCCACCTCACCGACGCGCAGAGAAATGGCGATGCCCTCCCGAGTGGCCTCGACGCCAGCCTCGTTCTGTCGCAAGGCTCCCAGCGCGCCCCCTCGCAGACTGGCCGAGAGACCCGCCGAACCACGGCCGATTTCTTCGGGATCGATGGGCTCTCGTAGCAGTTCGAGGGCCGCCGCAAACTCTCCGAAGAAACAGAGATGTTGGGCGAGCTGGTTCCTCACCCGAGGTGTGTGTGTGACGTTGCCGATGGCGCGAAGGAAGGCGAACGCCCGGCGGTACCAGGCCTCCGCTTCGCCGACGTTTCCGGTGCGGGTCTCGATGAGTCCCAGATCCAGGTAGAGAGCCAGCTTGAGCATCGGGTCGTCGGTGCCCAGCTCCAGAGCTCGCTCGCAGACCACACGTCCCGCCTCGTCGTCGACCTCAGCCAGATGTAGATAGGCCTTGGCCCGCAGTACAAACAGACTGTCGCCATCTGCATCGGCGAGAACGCTCCACGCCTCCGCGTACTCTCCCACCGTGCCCAAGCTGTGGGCCTGGGCAGCTAGATAGCGCGATCGAAGCGGCTCCTCGAAGCCATCGCAGGGCCGCTTCATGAGGGTTCGTCGTTGCTCTGGAACACCGGAGAGGGCCATGAAGTCGTTGAAAGCCATGGACATCAGGGCGCGCTCCTCGCCGAATGACCCGCGCAGCGCCGCCAACAAGTCCGCCTCCGAGGCCGAGATCGCCTCGACCGCGCGCCAGCCGAGCGGTCCCATTCGCTCGTTGTGCCGCGCCAAGGTCCACTGCAGGAAGTAGACGCGATGACGCTCCACAGTCTCGGCATCCACCTCTAGCGCGACCGCCTCTCTCAACCGCTGCCGCATCGTGAAACACGGGCCGCGGGCGTCCACTGCGAGCAATCCACACTCGGCGAGCTGTACAAGCAGATCTGCGACATCGGAGTCGGGAACTCGTACGACCGCCTCGGCGGCATCGAGGGTGAACGGGGACTTGAAGACGGCACACTGCGCGAGTGCGCTTCGGAGCCCGGGCTCCAGCGCCCGCCAGCTCCACCTCAACGCCTCCAGCGCCACGGCCTTGGCAGCCGGCGCCGTGAGGCGGTCCACCGGCATGATGCGGGCTCGAGCGGCGCACAGCTCCAGCGCAAGGGGAACACCCTCCACGGCTTCGGCGACCTTGGTGAGGTGGGCCTCGTCGAGATCGGATCGACCGACCTCCGCTATTCTCGCCTGCAGCAAACGAACTGCGGCCGCCGAGTCGAGGGCAGCCACCTCGAGACAGACCTCGGTCGGGATGCCCAATGCACGGATAGAGGTTGCAACGACTCGGGTTCGCGGCAGATCGCCCAGGATATGGAAGGCCTCGTCCACCGCCTCTCGGATCAGGGCATCGGCGCCGTCCAGCAACACGACGACGCGTCCACGAGCCGCCAGAGTCCTCCCGATGGCCGGCTCGGGAACACCCAGCGCCGCTGCAATGGCCCCTCGAACCGCATCGGCATCGACGCGCCCAGCGAGATCCACTTCCCACACCTCGTCCAGCTCACCGCTATCGAGGCCGATTCGCCCGTACCGCCGCGCTAACCGGGTCTTTCCGATGCCCGGGGGTCCTACCAGAGTCAACCAACGCTCAGTGCGTCCAGACAGCTCTCGCCAGCTCGCCGATTCAGAGAATCCATCGAGGTCAGACGGCAGGTTGGTGCGCATCTCCGTCTCGTGGGACTCGCCGAGCAGGAGCTGCCACCCCACACCGTGAACGTTGATCAGGAATCGCGGAGCGGACGGATCGGGCTCGAGCTTGTTCCGCAGCCGACGCAGTCCAATACCCACCGCGTCGGAGCGAACCCCGGGAGCCATCCTCCAGACCTCTCGCTTCAGGACTTCTCGACTGACGACCTGGTTGGCGCGTTCCAAGAGATACCGAAGAACCTCAACATCGCGCGCAGACAGCCTGCGCGTACCGGCATCGGTGTGAACCCGCCGGCGAAGGAGATCCAGCCCCATGAGGGCCAGGGCACGCTGCTCTGGATCGCGAGAAGACACTACTGACCTCGGCGCCAGAGGGCCATACCCAGAAGGATCAGCGGCAACCACCCAGCGGGCCCGCTCCCGCTGTCACAGCCGCAACCCTCCTCGGATGGATCGCCATCTGGGGTGTTGTCGACACCGTTGCAGACGCCATCCCCGTCGTTGTCATCGGGATTGTCGAGCGGGCAGGGATCACAGCCGTCGGGTTGGCCGTCACCGTCACCGTCGATCTTGTCGTCGAACCCGGCGCACCGGTCGTCGGGCTCACACACCCCATCGGCATCGGAGTCGATGTTGTCGGTGCTGGTCGGACACAGATCGCAGTCGTCGGGCAGGCCATCGGAGTCCTGGTCGACGAGGTCGTCGCCCACGCAGATGTCATCGCCATCGCACACGCCATCGCCGTCACTGTCGTCGGGATTGTCGAAGGGACAGGGGTCACAGGCGTTGGGACTGCCGTCGCCATCGCCGTCGGCGCTGTCATCAAATCCTGGACAGATGTCGTCCGAGTCGCACACGCCATCGCCGTCGCTGTCGTCCAGGGCGTCCGCCGGACAGGGATCACAGCTGTCTGGAGCCCCGTCGAGGTCCTGATCGAGGTTGTCGTCAAAGCCCGGACAGAGATCGTCTGAGTCGCAGCTCCCATCGAGATCGGAGTCGTCGGCGGCGTCCGCGGGGCACGGATCACATCCGTCGGGGGCGCCGTCACCGTCCATGTCCGCGTTGTCATCGAAGCCCACACACAGGTCGTCAGAGTCGCAGATGCCGTCCAGATCGGAGTCATCGAGGAGATCCAGAGGGCACGGATCGCACCCATCTGGGCTGCCATCCCCGTCTCCATCGACAGCATCGTCGAAGTCGGGACACAGATCGTCACTGTCACAGACCCCGTCTGCATCCGAGTCGTCGGCGACGTCGACCGGACAGGGATCACAACCGTCCGCTGTGCCGTCTCCATCACTGTCGATGACGTCGTCGAACCCCACACAAGCGTCGCCCGAGTCGCACTCCCCGTCGCCGTCCGCGTCGTCTGGATTGTCGAGAGGACAGATGTCGCACACGTCCGGCGTACCATCCTGATCGGTGTCGATCTCCACGTCGGGAACGCCATCACCGTTCAGGTCGATATCGTCGGCGAATCCCGGGCACACGTCGCACGCGTCTGGCTCTCCGTCGGAATCGGAATCGACCAAATCATCGAATCCAGGGCAATAATCGCAGAAATCGTGGACACCATCCAGATCCGAATCCGCCCCAGGCCGCATGCTGGCATTCCACAGGTTTCTCCATAGTTGTTGGTTGCCAGGAGCCACAGTGCAGTCGGCAATCAGAGGATTGACATCCGTGATCATGACGATGTCGTTCTCGACGGCCAGCAGCGTCTGTCCCGATTCTCCGATGACCAGCTCCTGTGCTCCCCCAGAGAGGATCAGGTCGGTACCATACGCATAGATGAAGGAGGCATATCCATCGGTCAAGGCGTGAGCAGCCACCACCGTCGCGGTCTTGTCGCACCCGGAATCCAGGCTCAGGGTCTGCCAGACCGTAGTCGTTCCCAGCGTCGGGTTCAGATCACCGTAGACGGCCGCGTAGCCACTGCTGAACCCGGCCCCGTCACCCGCTAGGACCAAGGTTCCGCCCGCGGCCACAAAACTCGCGATATCCGCCTTTTGAACAGGGTCGAAGTTGACGGTCGGAAGAATCAACAACACCACCCGGTAGTCCATGAGGCCCGATGGTGGCCAGGTCGTCGTGTCGGAGACCGCAGCTGCCCCCATGCCGAGCAGCTGGTTGATGAAGGGGGTGTCGGCGGGGACGGGCGGAGCTCCGTTGCCGCGATACCAGAGCACCCGATCGCCTGGCCCACCCAAACAGCCACACTCCGTCCAGCACTCGGTGTCCGCACAGTCCGAGCGGTTGTCGTCATCGTCGTCGATCCCGTTGCTGCAGTCCTCCGGCCCGTCGGGCTCGAGGGTCCACCCGGCCGGTGGCTCGACAACTCGATCCATCGCTGTGCTCGAGACCGTGGGAGAGGGCTGACCCGATAGGTCGACCACCCCAGACGCGAGCCGCGCATCCTCAACGATCTCGGGCGCGCAGCCACCCAACAGCATCTGCAGCCCTATGACCGCCAAGAATCGCACTCGCATCAAGCCCTCAGTTGCCCTCTCGCAGAGTACCCGCGTCTTCTCACCACATCAAACGACCTCGAACGGCAGCCGGCGGCAGGCCGCGATCGCTCTCTCGGCGCGCACTGTGAACGCCCGAGCCCAGCGGATCCAATGCATTGCCCCCCCAGCTCTATGCCTGCGTGACACCTCACACGGTCTTTTGGCCGACCGACCTGATGGCGACAGCGACCGTAGCCCGCCGATGCGCTTCTAGCGCGGTGTTGGCCCCTGGAAGTACCTATTGAGCCATACAGGGTCGCCCATTCTCAAGAGGAGATCTGGGGCACGACTCCCGAAGAGTCTTGACGCAAGCTCCCTTATGTGAGAGCATACACTGAGCCTTGGGAGAGGCTCTTCGTGTTTGTCACAGGCACAATCACACAACTTGCCGTGGAGGCTGATATGGGATGGATGGTATTTGGTGGATTTGCAGCCCCTCTGATCCTGGGATTGCTATGGGCGGGCGCAGCGAGCTGGTCACAGGCCGAGCGCACCAACAGCTAGCTGACCACCCAGCTCTGCCCGGCGCGACAAAAAGCACCCGAGAGCCACGGTTCCAGGCGCTTCTCCAAGACGAGTCCACTCTCAGGGCACAAGGACGTGTTTCTTGCCCTCGATACCCATGTCGAGGGCGAAGATCTTTGTGAACCCAGTCACGTACATGACGTCGGTCTTCCAGCCACCGATGCCGTGACCCCACCGCATGTTCGGGATCCACCCTGACGGCAGCTTGATGACCAGGGAATAGTCCAGTCCATCCGGGGTGATGCGGTTGATCCTGCCCGAGCTGAACTCGGTGATGTAGACATTCCCGCAAATGTCGACGTTGATCCCGTCAAATCCACCACCATTGATGCCCTCGGTGTCGTACAGGATCCGCCATTCGGACCACTGCTGAGTCCCCGGAGCCAATCGATCGACAGCGTAGATCACGCCGCCACCCATGCTGCCCGCGTACAGGGTCTGCTCGTCCGGACTCAGGATCACTCCGTTGGGGCTCTCGAGGCCGTCGGCAACCGTTCCGGCATCCCCCGTTTCCGAGTGAACCCAACGCAGGCGCCCGCCGTTGTGCTCCGCCACATAGACGTACCCGTCGGAGTCGACCTCGACGCCGTTGGGATAGGCGAGGCCACCGAGCAGAATCCGCTTCACGCCGGTGTCCAGCTCGACCAGGTTCACGCTGTCGAGCTCGAGATCGGCGACCACCCAGTCGCCGTTCGGCAGGACTCTGGTGCCCGCGGAGCCGTTGTTGGTGACGGCGGGGAAGATGAGCTTCTCGCTCCGGTTCATGTCGGTGCCGAGCAGGTTCCCGCGATTCACGGTGACCAGATACCCTTCACCATCGATGTCGAAGTCCTCGGCCGTGTAGATGCCCTCGTAGACCTCATAGCTCACCGGAAGGGGCGGCAGAACCGAGCAATCTGGCGCCGAAACCGCGGTGTCCACGGTGTCGGTGTCGACGGTCTGCGAGGCTGTATCGGGGTCATCTGCCGGTCCTTCGACCGCGGCCGGAGCACAGCCGACAGCCAACCCACATAGCAGCGCGAAGGGCAGGTTCGAGGGGCTATGCATGGTGACTCCTGGAGTGTGGGCCGGTATCGAACGCCTATGCAGCCAAGACCCTCCGCAGCCCGAACTTGATCGGAGATTGATCGGTTCCAGTTCGATCAGGCTGCGATCAAAATCCGGCCCCAGCTCACGTCGGCCCATAGCTCCGAACATCTCCAGCAGAAGGTCAGCCATGCTAGGTCGTCGCGCCAGGTCCCTCGTCCCGCTACTCATCCTCCTCGCGAGCTGCGCGACCAAAGAGGCACCTCCCGTAGAGTCCGAACAACCGCCAGGTACGGGTTCAGAGGGAGACCTCACCGCACCGATAGCGGTAGACGACGACGAGACGGTCGCCGAGGCTGGAAATGTCCGGATCGACGTGCTTTTGAACGACAGCGACGCCCAAGGACCGCTGGACATGGCCACCATCGCCATCGACGCGACGCCCCAGTACGGGACGGCAACGGTGGAGGCCGACGGCAGAGTGCTCTACACCCACGATGGCTCGGAATCCACCGACGACACACTGTCCTACTCGGTACAGGACCTGGCGGGAAACGTTTCGAATCTCGCGGTCGTCAGAGTGACCATCTCGCCCGTGAACGACCCGCCGGTCGCCGTGGACGATGCCTACCAGGCCGACGAGGGTGCCCTGACCGCTCTGGACCTCGCCTCCAACGACATCGACGTCGATGACGGACTCGACCTGTCGAGCCTCACCATCACCGGTAATCCCAACGAGGGAACCGTGATTGTCAACGGCGACGGCACGGTGGACTATCAGCACGACGGCAGCGACAGCGGCGCCGACAGCTTCACCTACCAGATCCGCGATCTTGCGGGGGAGCTCTCCAACGAAGCCACCGTCGACATCGCGGTGAACAACATCAACGACGCGCCCATCTCCACCGGGGACATCATCGACGTGCTGGAGGGCCAGAGCCAAGCCGTCGATCTCGCCGCCAATGATCTCGACCCCGACGGGTCTCTCGATCTAGGCAGCATCGCCATCGTCGCCCAGCCCGCCTACGGATCGGTGGTCATCAACGGGGGCGGCACCGTGCAATACGACCACGACGGCTCGGAGACGGCGGCGGACAGCTTCACCTACACCATCGATGATGATTCCGGAGCAACCTCGAATATTGCCACTGTCGATGTCCGCATCCAGTCCGTGAACGACAGCCCCATCGCGATCGACGACGCCGCCGTAGTGACCGAAGGAGGGGAGGTCGACATCGATCTGGCGGCCAACGACTCCGACCCCGACGATGGCCTGGACCTCGGCTCCATCTCCGTGGCACAGCGCCCGGCCTACGGGTCGGTGGTGGAGAACGGAGACGGCACCGTGACCTACCTGCACGACGGATCTGACCCTCCCACCGACACTTTCACCTACACCATCAATGACCTCTCCGGCAGCTCCTCCAATGTCGCCGTCGTGGACATCACCGTCGGCGGCGTCAACGACCCGCCCGTCGCCATCGACGATCTGGCCGAGCTCGAGGTGACCGGCGATGTCATCGTCGACGTCGGAGCCAACGACATCGATCCAGACGACGGACTCGACCGGACGACTGTCGCAATCGTCGACAGCCCAGCCTTCGGCACCGTGGTCGTCTTCGGAGATGGGGCCGTGGAATACACCTATGGCGGACTCGGTCCCTTCGCTGGCGACACCTTCACCTACACCATCGACGACTACTCGGGAGTGACCTCGAACGTCGCCACGGTGGAGATCACGCCAGTCGCCGACTGCATCCAGCTCGACCACCTCGGCCTTGAGACCCAGATCCTGCCCTTCCCCCTGAGCGGCGTGAGCCCAGCGACCCACTACATGCTCGCCAACAACTACGCCGTGATGCCCGGTGACCGCCTGTACCTGTTGGCGGACTACAACCTGAAGAATCGGCCATGGGACATGCACTGGGGGTTCTTCCTCTACCCCCTCGATCCCGACCCCCAGTGCCACCTCAACCTCGTCGACACACTCGACGAAAACGTGCATTGGATGGACACAGACATCTGGTATCCCGACGGAACACAGGTCCCGCTCGTCTCGCTCTGGGGAGACGGCATGACCCAGGGCGCCGACGAGGGCATCAACATCTGGGACGTGAGCGACATCGTCTCCTCGGACGCCGAGTGTGCGGGACAGACTGCCACCCAGGCCCTAGACCTGTCGCCGAGCTTCCAGATTCGGTTCATCTTCTGGGACTACGGCGGGGTTGGTGACGCGGTGGTGCGCCACTTCGACCTCTACGTGGGTCACGAGATCCCCTGTCCCTAGGGGGGCGCGGTTCGATTCGATCGGCAGCTAGACTCGCTGCATGACTGACTCCATCACCCGCCGGGACTTCATTCAAGGCGTCGCGGTGACGGCGACGGTGCCGCTGCTGCCAGGGCTGGCCTCGGCCGCCGAAGAGTCCCCCTACCCGCCGGCGCTGACTGGATTGCGGGGAAGCCACCCGGGTGCTTTCGAATCGGCCCACGCACTCGCCATGGCTGGCGATAGGAGCTGGGGCCCGGTCCGCTGGTCGGACGAAGTCTACGATCTGGTGGTGGTCGGAGCGGGCCTGAGCGGGCTGTCAGCGGCCTGGTTCTTCCGCAAACAACGCCCCGATGCGCGGATTCTGATCCTGGACAATCACGACGACTTCGGAGGCCATGCCAAGCGAAACGAGTTCGACGTCGATGGCCGCACGCTGATCAGCTACGGCGGCAGCCAGACCATCGACCGGCCCAAGGCCTACAGCCGCGGAGCCTCGAAGCTGCTGAAGGAGCTGGGCATCGACCTCTCCGCCCTGAAAACCGCCTATGACCGCAACTTCTTCCGGCGCCATGAGCTGGGGCAGGGCATCTACTTCGACAAGGCGAGCTATGGAGAGGACAGGCTGCTGCGGTCCGACTTCTTCCGGGGGCTGAAGACCTACCTGCCGTTGGCCGAGACCGGGATCTCGCTGGAACAGGCCATCCCGCGCATGCCCCTATCCCTGGCCGCGAGAGACGAGTTCCTGCGGGTGGTCCAGCTCCGAGATGACCAGATGCCAGGGGGGTTGTTTCGAAACGCCAGACAGCTGGGAGAGATGAGCTACCTCGACTATCTGCAGGACGTGCTCGAGGTCCGAGAGCCCGCCGTCATCGACTTCTGGTTTCGGCTGCTGAGCCCGCTGTACGGCTATGGCATCGACAAGATCCGCGCCTCGGAGGCACTGCTGGCCGGAGCGCCCGGTATCGGCGGCAGCAGCCTGCGCAAGATCGACTGGATCGCCAAGGGCGTGATCAACCACTATCCGGCCTATGTACACCACTTCCCGTCGGGAAACGCCGGTATCGCCCGCCTGATGGTCGCGGGTCTGGTGCCGTCAGCTGGCGACGCAACGAGCATGCAGGCGGCCGTGACGAGCCGTTTCGACTACAGCCAGCTGGATCTGCCCGGAGCACAGGTTCGCGTGCGCCTGAACACCATGGCGATGCACGTCGAACAGCGGGACAACGTCGTGGCAATCACCACCCTTCGCGGCGGACAAGCAGAGGGAGTCCGAGCCAAGAGCTGCATTCTGGCTGGCTACAACATGCTCGCTCCGCACATCTGCCCTTCCCTCCCAGCCCCTCAGAAGCAGGCCTTGAGCTCGCTGGTGAAGATTCCCCTGGTCTACACCAAGGTCGCCGTGCGCAACTGGCGTCCCTGGAAGGAGGCCGGGATCGGGCACGCCCACAGCCCGCGCAGCTACCACCAGTCCGTCGAGCTCGAGATGCCGGTGAGCCTGGGAGACTACCAATACTCCGCCAGCCCCGACGATCCAGTTGTGCTGCACATGGTCCGTGTTCCCCACCACCCGGGACTGCCCATCGCGGATCAGCTGCGGGCTGGACGATGGGAACTCCTGCAGACGCCATTCGGACGGTTCGAGGCCGAGGTTCGCACACACCTCGGCGGCATGCTGGGGCCGTTCGGCTTCGACGCAGATCGCGACATCGCCGGCATCACCGTCAATCGCTGGCCCCACGGCTACGCCTACTCCTTCGACTCGGTGGAAGACGAGCCATATCCTCGGGGCGAGGCACCCTATGAGATCGGGAGGCAGGCGTTCGAGCGCATCTCCATCGCCAACTCCGACGCCGGGGGCAGGGCCTATGCCGACGCCGCCATCGACCAGGGACACCGAGCCGCGAGGGAAGTCCTCGAGTGGGTCTGACCCTCCTCCTGGCCGCGATGGCCTCCGCTCAACAGCCCGCCGAGAACGCCGACGACTTCGAGATCGGTGGCTTGTCGGCAGACGTGACCCGCGCCCACGGAGAGAGCGGCGACGCCTGGGTCCAGAACAGCGAGGCCTGGGTAACCGCGCCGATTCCCCTCAACGAAGATTGGTCGCAGATCGTGCTCTTGGAGGTCTGGGGCGGTCACCAGCGCTGGTTCGACGATTCCGACCAGCACACCCTCACCGTAGCCGGCCTCGATCCGGGTTGGTACGGGGAAGCCGGGCGATGGGGCTGGCTCCTGCAGGGGGAGATCGGGCTGGCTGGCGACCTGGATCCCCTCGACGGGAACCACCTGATGCTCGGCGGCACCCTGGTGGGACTGCACTTCCTCAACGAAGACACCGACTTGATCTTCGGTGTAACAAGTGGGTTCTCGGTCGATGGTTCCTGGGCACTGCCGGTCCTCGGTGTCGACGTGAGCCTTACCGAGCGCGACGACCTCACCGTGATCCTGCCGGAGCAAATCGCCTATCACCACGGCCTGGAGAAGTGGGGGTTTGGCGCCGAGATCGCGTCGTTGGGAGAGGCCTATGCCGTCCGGGATGGTTCCGGCTACCTGGTGGACTACCGCTCCTGGCTGCCCGCGTACCTCTCCACGTCGGTCTCGGTCGATCTCAGGTTGGCGGGACCCACCTGGCTCGGCGTGTACGGCGGAGTCGATCTGTTCCGGACCCTGACCCACTCCAGGATGAACGGGAGCCCAATCCGCACCAGCTCCAGACACCTCGGGGACCTCGATCCGGCGCCACGGCTTGGGCTGGAGCTCACGGTTGTCGTGCCAGAGCCCTGAAGTCAGACGAACTCGCCAGTCTGTCCCGTTGTGAACAGAGCGCCGGTTCTGTCGCTTGAAGGCCGGGAGAGGCGAGGGCATGTTCTCCGGAGAACGCCGCAGCCGGAGGAACCTGCATGCCGATGTCCGCCCGCTTCGCCTGTTGCACACTGCTGGCCGCGTTCTCCGGCACCGCCACCGCAGCTGACGACGACGGCGGAGAGACCAGGGTCTACGGACACGGAGGATCGGGCTCGGACCGCCAGATAACGGCCACGCACGAGACCTATGGCACGGGGGCTCTACAGACCCACCGCCAAGGGCTGTACACCAGCCTCGTCCTGGTTCGAGATGCTTCGCTGACCGTGACCAACACGCTCCAGGGCTCGGGTCAGCGAGCGGCCAGAGACGACGAGAACCTACTTCCGCGGCGGATCGGATACCTCTCGGAGATGGTCGAGCTCCGCTCCTCGCGGGCCTGGATGATGGCGTCCCTGTCGACCCGAAGCGACAAGCTCTTCTCGAGTCTCAACGACCTCGAGTACGGTGGTTTCGCCCTGTACGATCTGCTGAAGAGCGAGGAGCACAGTGTCTTTGTAGGCGGCTTCTTCGTGTCGAGCTTTGCGATTGAAGGGGTGCCGTCGACGCCGCTGCCCCTGGTCGTCTACCAGTACCGCTCGGACCGGTTCTCGATCACTGGTCCCCTGCCCTTCATGTTCCAGTGGCAGATCAGCGGCGCGCTGTCGTGTTCCTACAACTTCGACTTCAGCAAACAGCACGCCTATCTGCGCTATCTGGCGGGTCCTTTCACGGTCGGCGCCGAGGCCGCCTATGTGCAGGAGGCGAACTTCCTCGAAGACCGCGAGGATCCCGAGCAGATCCGTTGGTACGAGAATGGAAAACTCGGCGTTCGCGGTGAGTACTCACCCAATGCACTGTCGGTCGTCGCCTTTGCCGGGACCACCTTTCAGGGCCGCCTCTACGACGCCGAATCAACGATGTTCACCGAGAAAAGTAATGTTCAAACCTTGGACAATGCGTTCTTCGTCGATGTGGCGGTCGGGCTGTCCTGGTAAACGACTTGACAGGCTTAGTCGGTCGACTAAACTAGAAGTTAGTCACACGACTAACCGTGATGACAGAAGGAGCGATGATGAAGATCGGACTGAAACAAACCGGGTCAGTGGCCCTGGCGGTGCTGCTCGGGTCTGTCTCTCACGCCAGCTCGGAGGCCCCGGAGCAGGAGGAGACCCCGACCGAGGAGGAGGCCCCAACTCAACAGGCTCCCGCCGAGACGTCTGGGGCCCTGACCATCAAGATCCACGGGTTCGCGACCAACGACGGCCAGGCGATGGCCCGGATCTACCGGCCCGAGGACGGCGTGCCCGTCGGAAAGCCGTATCGAATCACACAGGGAGACATCAAGAAGGGCACCTCGAGCCTCGTCTTCGACGACCTTCCCTTTGGTAGCTACGGCCTCATCATCGCCCACGACGAGAACGGCAACGGCGAGATCGACCACAATATCCTGGGGATTCCGAAGGAGGCTCTCGGCTTCTCGGGCGGCTTTTCCATCTCGCTCTTCTCGGGTGCACCGGAGTTCGACGATCTGCGCTTCAACTTCGCCGCCGACGCGGACCCCCTCGGCCTCGTCGTCTCCAAGCCGCTGCGCATGTCACCCCACTGAGTCGAGAAACGCCGTGACCTCTCCAATTGCCGGTCAAGTCCTGCGGCTGCACCCATGACCTGCAAACTGACGAACATATGTTGGTTGAACCTGCGTAATTGGCAGCCATCCCCGCAGTCCCTCGAAATCTGGAGGATATGTACGACAGCTCACAGCCCATGGGTTTGACTCCGGACTTGACCTCTTCGTGTCGAAGACCCTCTACTGCCGTTAGTCCACCAACTAACCACGAAGAGGCCCACCATGAAGACACGCGACAAGCTCATCGAAGCGACCGTGAAGTGCCTGGTCGAGCACGGCCACGCCGCCTGCTCCGTGAAAAAGATCGCCGCCATCGCCGGAGTCAACCACGGCCTGGTGCATCACCACTTCGGCTCCAAGGAAGGCCTCTTCGTAGAGACGATCCTCGCGACTGAGCGCCGCCTGCACGGCGAGGCAGGAGCCTCGGCACCCGCCCAGGAGTACGCCCACTACGCGACGCTGCAGTTCTTTCAGGATGGCTGGGCACCGCGCTTCATCGTCGAGATCTTTGCCATGGGTGCGCAAATGCCTGCGGTTGCAGACGCCGTTCGGCAGATGATGAACCGCCGCGTCGCCGACGTGACCCGGTTGATGGGACACGGCGACGAGGCCGCCGCCAGGGTGCTCATGTGCACGGTCCTGGGCCTGACGATCTACCGCCAGGTGGACCCCGATCAAGACATGGCTGCCGTCGTCCATCGAGCGCTCCAGGCATTCATGCCCGCGACGCCCCGTCACCCCGATCGAGCTGACGACGGATCGCGGTGAGGCCCAACCTCAGGTCGAGATGGCGCTCCGCATGGGGCTCGACCTCGTGCAGGGCGGCGACGGCCTCGTCTCGTTTTCCTCGGGCCAGGAAGACGTGGGCCTTCGCCAGTGCCGTCAGCAGCGGGATCACCGGATCGCTGCAGCCCGGATGTGTCTCGAGGGCGCTCAGGTGTCGCTGACTGTCTACCTCGCGGCCCAGGTCTGCACTGACCGCGGCCAAGCTGGCGAGCACATAGCCCTGCACTCGGCTGCCCGCGGCCGCGTCGACCAGTCCCTCCTCGAGCAGCGCCCGTGCGTGAGACAAGCGCCCCGAGACCCTGCCTGCAAAGGCACGATTATAGGCGATCACGGCGCGATTTTGCGCGTTCCCATCCCCGAGCGAGAGCCGCATGGCCTCCTCCCCGAGCTCCTCCACGTCGTGGTAGCGCCCGATGTCGAGGTAGAGATGCACCAGGTTGGTGAGCACACCGATCGTGCGAAATCGGTCGGGATTGCCCAACCTCTTCAGCATGTCCCGCGCTCGAAGCAGCACCGACTCGGCCTCTTTCGGCCTCCGAAGCTCGGCTAGCACAGAACCGAGTGCCGTCAAGACCCCCGCGGTGACGGACGATTCGCCGTCACGCCTGCAGGCCACCAGCGCGCGGCGAAGCTCCCTCTCGGCCAGCTCGTGCTCACCCAACCACGCGCAGAACTCCGCAAACTCTCGACGCACTCCTGGCTCGAGGAGGGCGGGGCCGTGTCGCTCGATGCTCCCCAGTGCCCTTCGGAAGTACACTCTGGCGCCATCGGCCCGACCTCGACGCAGAGCGATCTGAGCGGCAGAGGTGAGCAGTCCGGGCGCCTCGTGGTGCGGCAAGGGCGAGACCGCCAGCGCAGTGGAAACACACTGGTCCGCGCGGTCGAGGGCACCGGTCCGGAGCGCCATCATCGCCTGGTAGCGTAGCGCGCGGGGACCGGGATCCGGAAGGGCGGCCAGGGCTTCGGACGCGGCCAGATCGCCAGCTTGGAACTCGAGCCAGGAGCGCGCCACCCAGACCTCCTCCCTCAGATCGACCGGGAGCTCTGGCAGATCGCTCAACACCTCCCGTCGCATCTCCTCGGTGCCACGGATGAACAGGAGGGCGTCCAGGACCAGGCTGAGCTCGACGCGCTCCCTCGAGACTGCTTCCCGACGGGCGGCGTTCAGCTCGTCGATAGCACAGTGAATCCGCACCAAGTGAGGCCAAGGATCCTTCGATCTCAACCCGCGCAACGTCGCCTCGCCAAAGCGCTTCACCCAGGCTCGGTGCTTCAGGTCCAGCTCTGGATCGACCCCACGAGCTCTGATCCACCGCGCGAGGCCACTCGGCAGCGAGAGCGGACGAACCGCCCCCGGGTCGACGCGCAGCAAAGAGCAGTCCGCGAGCTCGGCGAGGGCGCCTGGGATGTCAGTCAGGTCGCGAGACAACGCCTCCACCGCGGAGACGTCGAACGGCGCTCTGAAGTGGGAACAGGCGCCTAGAACCTGGCATTGTCGGTCATCAAGCCGGTCAACAGCCCACGAGAAGGCCTCACTCACTCGCTCGCCGGCGGGCCCCTCGCGGACACGCTCCGTCAGCTCGGCAGGCGCCATCAGGTGAGCCCGTGCCGCGGCAAGCTCGAGTGCGAGGGGCAGTCCATCCAGGGCTTCGACAAGGTCGAGGAGCTCGGGAGTTGGCTCCAGCGCGCCCCCCGCCGCACGTGCTCTGTCTACGAGCAGCGACACGGCGTCCTCGGTGGCGAGCCGACCGACCCTCACCACCTCCTCTCCCGGGGCGGACAGCCGCTCGGTTGACGTCGCCCACACCCGAAGCGTTGGGGCCTTCCCGAGCCACTGCCCCACACAGACCTGCACGGCCGAGAGCAGGCGCTCTACGCCATCGAGGACCAGGAGCACACGCCCTCTGCCCCCAAGCGCCGCCTCGATCTGGGCCCGGGACACACCCAACACCCTAGCTACGCAATCCTGAAGGTCTCCCGGGCTCTTTGCGCCGCCGATGGGCACCCACCAGGCCTCGTCAACGGCACCTGCACCCAGAGAACGATGGGCGGCGGCCCGCGCCAGCCGGCTCTTGCCGACGCCAGGCGGTCCCAGGAGCGTCACCAGCCTCCGGGACTGGTCCAGGTCCGACAGCAGTTGTTCCCGACCAAACAGGGTGTCGAGCTCCGCAGGGAGATTGTGCCGAATGCCCCCGGCCATCGGCACGTTCAGCGTCCACCCCACGCCCCGCACCGTGTGCAGATTGCAGGGCTGCTTGGGATCCCGCTCGAGCTTTCGCCGCAGCCGCCGCATCGCCACCGGCACCGCCTCCGACCGCACAGCGCGGGAATAGCCCCACACCTCTCGCTCCAAGAGCGCACGAGTGACAACCTGGCCTGCACGACCCGCCAGACAGCGCAGTACCTCAGCCTCCAAGGCGCTGATCCGGTACACCAGCCCTCCGCGACTCACCTGTCGACGCGTCAGATCGATGACGCCATCGTCCAACGGAATGCGTTCCACGACAGCAACATGTTTGCTCCTGCCAAGGGTGTCAACCCCGCGATCCTCACCGATCCATATCCGCTACCAGCCTGCCTCTCTCTCCGTCGCGGTAGATGTTGAGGACATCGTAGATCCCAACGTCGTAGCCAGCTCTTTTGAGCGGGTAGCGGTTCAGAGCGGCGACCAGCTCGTAGCGAGCGCCATTGAAGGCGATGCCCAGGTCTCCGCCACCATAGATCGTCGGATAGCCGCCCACCTGGCACTCTCCGCCGTTTCCGGTCAGCTCGCGCAGCGCCTTGTCGATGTCGGGCTCGTCGACAAAGGCCTCGAGGCGTCGATCACCGCCAGAAGGCAGGGACTTCGCCTGCTTGAAACGGATCTCTCGCGCCGGCAGCACCTTCGCACGCTCGGGCACGGCGACCGGCGACCGCTGCCCCTCATGGATCCAGATCGTGCAGTGGCCCTCGTCACCGGGCTCCACGTATCCCTCCTCTTCGTTGAGGAAGATCGACAGCCAACGCTCCTCACCTGGCCGGGTCGCCTCTGCCGCCAGGCCGATCTGACACAGGAAGGTGAGCGGGGCTCCGCCAGAGCTGGTTGGCCACTGCGTCGAGGCCGGTGCCCAAGGCGTTCCGCCAAAGAAGGATCCTGTCGCGCTCGCTGCCACTTCCTCCCCAAGCTCGATCTGCCAAGTCTCCTTCGCCAGAGCCAGGAGTGCGTCTCGGTCCGTTGCCATCGTCCACCTCGTTGTTGTGGCGATTCCTATCGATGGACTTCGCGACTGCCACACATCTGTTCGGATGTGTTCGACTATCGGGGAGCACGACTGGACTTGATCCGGCTGAGACCCCGGCGGATCCGGCCAACGAGGGGGCGCTCCTCGGATGCGAGCACATCGAGCTCGGCCTGCATGGAAGCGCGAACCCGAGCGTCGAGTTCGTTGACGGCAACCTCAGTAGGCGTACTTGTTTCGCTATAGATGGGCGCGCCGAATCGATAGCGCAGGGTGACCGGCAGCGGCAGATGCGGCCAGGGTCCCACATTCAGTCCGAGGGGCAAGGAGAGGTGGATCGGGAAGACGTCGGCGCGAAAACGTCGGTGGAAACCCAGTGCTTGCGCGATATTGTGACCGTCGCTGAGCACCATGAGCGTGGAGTGGGCACCCGCGTGGGCCAGAGGTACGATCGGTACGCCCGCCTCGATGGCCAGTCGCGCGTAGCCCTTTCGGCCGGCGAACTTCACCTGGTAGCGCTCCCGATGCGGCCTCCAGACGTCCACATCGCCGCCGGGCATGACCAGGAGATCGCGGCGGTGCTCGACGAGGACCTTCTTGCCGTGAGTGGGATGGGCGCGAAGAGCCCCCATTCGCGTGAAGTGGCGCCCCAGTGACGGCAGGACGAAGACCAGCTCGTGCGACATGCTGTGCAGGGGTCGCTGTACGCCCTGTTCCCGATACCAACCCGCCATCAAGCCGTAGACATCGGGGGTGAGCAGCCCACCGGAGTGGTTCCCGATGAAGAGCACAGGCGGCGGCGGCAGGTGGTGCCAGCCTTCGAACCGCAGCCCAAACCAGCCCTCGCCAAACCAGCGCTCGATGCCGGGCAAGCGCGCTTTGACGAAGGCGGGATCATAGTCTGCAGGGCGGGTGCCCCAGCCGGGGTCGTCCTCTCCCAACAGAAAGCGAGCGAGCGCTCCGCTCCGTGCGTCACCACTCACCTGACCTCCCGGGAGTCCCCTATAGCCTCTAGTGTCGGGGGATGTGGGCCAGCAGGGCATCGAGGTCCGGAGTCGGGATCGCAGCTCGCGCCTTCAACACCAAGAACTCGTCGGTGAGCTCGGCCAGTTCGTTGCCGATGTTGTTCATGTGCAGGCCGAAGCCGACCTGGGCGAACCGAGAGCCAAAGATGCCCTTGAACACCCACGGACCGAAGAACTCGGGCAGCCAGTAGAAGAGGTTGAAGATCAACGGTTGACGGCGGGTATGCCCGAGCTTGGCGAGCACGTCTCCGGCCTGACGGCAGGCGCGCTGGTAGGTACGCAGCGCCTCGGGATCGCAGGCCACGGCCCCAAGATCCCCATCGCAAGCCATGATCACGCCGGCAGTAGGGCCGATGAACGCAAAGTGGTACTTGAGCCAGCCGTCGATGTCGTCCTCCAGACTCACCGGGACCCCAGAGTCCTTCAGAAACCTAGCTACTTGGCGACAGGCCTCACCCGGTGGTCCTCCGAGCTCTCCGAGGGACAGCGGCCGGATCGCACCTTTGGGCCGGCCGCTTTCCACCATCACGAGCTGCCCGTCGTCCATGCCTCCCGCGACGGTCGCGAACCCCAGCAACACCCTCTCGGGCGGCAGATGCTGGAAGTACCGGTCGAAACCAGTGACGCCGTTCCCAATGAACACGACGATACCAGCGTTTGCAGCGGCCGCCAGTGCCGGGCAGACCTCGAGCCTGGAGGCGCCGCGCATCGCCACCAACACCAGGTCGTAGACATCGTCGGGAGCCAGGTCGCGCACCAGCTTTACCGGTTGGGTCGTGGACTCTCCGGTGAAGCCGTCGACGATGACAATGCCTTCGCGCTCTATGATCTCGTAGGTGGTGCCTCGGGCGAGCACGGTGACGTCGGCCCCTGCCTGGGCGAGACGAAAGGCGAGCCAGCGACCGATGGGGCCTGCGCCGTAGATGAGCGTCTTCATTGCGGCTCCTTCCAATTTGAGTAAACACGTTCAGTGAACATGTTAAGTGTAACTGGAATGGCGGCAACGTCAACGCCTTGACGGGTGGATTCCGGTGCACCAGAATCACGGACAGTGAACGCGTTCAGTGAACGCGTGGAGGAACGACCTTGGGGACCCGAAAACGGCAGAAGCAGCAAACCAGGGAAAGAATTCTGCAGTCGGCGCGCACTCTCTTCGAGGAGAACGGCTTCGCCAAGACCACCCTGCGAGACATCGGAGCGGCTGCCGGAGTGACCGCTGGCAACATCTTTGTGCACTTCCCGAACAAGGACGCCCTGATGGTCGCCGCACTCGCAGAGGAGATCGACCAGCTCCTCGCCGCCGCTCACGCCAGCTTCCCCGTCGACGCCGACCTGCTCGTCCAGCTCCACCACCACCCTCGCCAGCTGCTGCTTGCGTACTGTGAACGCCGGGTTCTCCGGGATCTGATCCGCAGGACCTTCACTCTGCACGCCGACATGGGGCCGCTGTCTGGGCAGGCCGTCGTCGCCGTCCAGTACTGGGCGGAGCTGGTCGAAGCCGCAAAGGTGAGGGGCACAGTGCACGCCGACACCGACGCCGACTTGTTCGGAAAGGCCTGCTGGGCCTACTACTGGCAGTCCGTGACGCTCGTGCTGCGCGCCGAGCCGCCGGATTCCGATCAGGCGCTCGACCTGAACCAGGCGCTCCTCACTCAGCTCGTGGCGGGCCATACCAACTGAGGATGTGCCCGTGAGTCGGAGGTCGGTCAGACCCGCTAGGCCCGACCGACTCGAGACTCCTCACTTGCCGGGACAGGCCGCCACAATGGCCGCGTCGAGGCCCTTGTTGCCGTAGTTCTTGTCGAACGCCTTGCCGAAGTCCTCGGCGAGCTTCTTGGCGCGGGCGTCGAACGCCGCCTTGTCGTCCCAGGTGTTCTTGGCGAACAGCACGTCCGAGGGCACGCCCGGGCAGGACTTCGGCACTGCGAAGTGGAAGAGCGCGTCCGTTTCGTAGTCGACGTCGGCCAGCTTGCCGGTGAGCGCGGCATCGACCAGGGCACGGGTGAGGTTGATGTCCATGCGGGATCCGACGCCGTAGGGGCCTCCGCTCCAGCCGGTGTTCACCAGGTAGACCTGGGTGCCGTGCTCTTCCATCTTCTTGCCGAGCAGGCTGGCGTAGTGGTCGGGGTTGCGGGGCATGAACGGCGCACCAAAGAACCGTGAGAACGTAGAAACTGGGTCGACAATCCCGGTCTCGGTGCCGGCGAGCTTGGAGGTGTAGCCCATCAGGAACCACAGCATCGCTTGCGCTTGATCGAGCCTGGAGACTGGCGGCAGTACGCCGTTGGCATCGGCGGTCAGGAACAGGATGGTGTTCGGGTGCACGCTGGTGGGCGGCGTCTTGATGTTCGACAGCGACGTGAGCGGGTAGGACACGCGGGAGTTCGGGGTGAGCCGATCGTCGTCGACATCGAAGGTGCCGTCGGGCCACATCATGCAGTTCTCGACCACCGCACCCTGCTCGCGGGGATGGGCGTTGCGGAAGGTGGCGTTCCAGATCTCGGGCTCTTTGTCCTGGCGCAGATCGATGAGCTTGGCGTAGCAGCCGTTCTCGAAGTTGGCGATGCCGTCGTCACTCCAGCCGTGCTCGTCGTCGCCGAGAAGGGCGCGGCTCGGGTCGGCCGACAGGGTGGTCTTTCCGGTTCCGGACAGGCCGAGCAGCAGGGCGCTGTTGCCGTCTGCCCCCTCGTTGGCCGAGCAGTGCAGGGGCAGGATGCCGGCGTCGGGCAGCAGGTAGTTCATGACGGTGAACATGAGCTTCTTGTTGCTGCCACAGTAGCCGGAGCCGAGCACCAAGCCGACGCGGTTGTCGAAGTCGTGCACGATGGCCATGTGGGTCGTGTCGCCGTTGGGAAGCTTGCGAAGCCGGCCCTCGTACTTCTTGGAGTCGAGCCGGTCGTAGGGCAGCGAGACCAGAGTGAACGGTTTGTCGGCGAACATGCTCTGGTCGACGTCACCGGGAACGTCGAGGAACATGTTGTTCACGAAGATCGTGTGGGTGGCGCGGTTGGTGACAAAGCGCACCGGGAGGGCGTACTTTGAGTCGGCGCCGACCACGCGATTCGCGACGAACAGGGTCTCTTTTTCCGCCAAAAGCGCCATGGCGTCTTCCCACAGCATCTGGAAGGTCTCGGGGTCGAGCGGGATGTTGTTGGGAGCGTCCCAGTCGATGTTGTCGGCGCTGGGCGCCTGGCGGACGACCATGGTGTCTTTGGGGCTACGGCCGGTGGACTCTGGCTTGGTCCAGGTGGCCAGCGCGCCGTTCGCGCTGACGACGACCTCTCGCTTCTCGATCGCGAAGTCGACCAGGTCGGCCCGCGTGGGATCTACGTTGACGTTCTTGTGGTTGTCGATGACGGCGCTTACGGCGGCGTGGAAGTTCATGGCACCCCTCCACCCGGTCGGAGAACTGGCGTGATGCTGCCCCCCCCGGGGACCGATGAATGTAGGCCACTGGGGCTGTCGAAGCAAGTCCAATCGTCGCTTTCCGTTGCCACCGAAAACCCGGCTTTGCTCTCGGTTTTTGGCGTACGACGGTCAGGTGACGGACAGCGAATCGATCTGGGTCGACGCTGACTCGGCGCGCGTACCCACGAAGAGTACACAAAGTAACGAGAGAATTCGCGACACCCGCCGGTGGTGTCTACACTGGCCGTGGAGGTCAGAATGTTGTTGTTGCTGATGGTGTTGGTGGCGTGCGAAGGCCAGAATGACCTGTCGACCTGCTCGCCCGCCCAGGCCCAAGCGGCCGAGAGGCTCGATCCGGTGGAACTCCTGGACGAGCACGGGTCGTGCGAAGCGCTCGAAGACGCCTTCTGGGACGAGGCAGAAGAGGTGCGCAGCTGCACGGTGGACTCCGACTGCGGTCAGGTCCTGAGCGGCTACGGCTGTGGGTGTACTCGCGACTGGGTGGCACGCTGTGATTCCGACCCGGCGGAACTTGAAGACATGGGTGTGGCTCTCGCGCAGGAATGCGACTGGTTCTTGGCGAGCACTTGTGACTGCCCAGAGACCCGGGGCTTCGCGTGTGTCGATGGCCAGTGCAACTGGAACTACAGGTAGTACAGATGACTCTCAAGGGAGGCGCCACGCATCCGATTCCATAGCGTTCTCTTGCTGGATTTCGTGATGTTGAAGTGGATCTCCGGGCTGCTCGGCCTGACTCAAAACGACGAAAACGCCAATCGTCCCCCCGAAACTGTCGACGGGCTCACCACCCTGGTCGAAGTGGGCACGGTAGTCGGCGAAGACACTCCGGTGGCCACAACAACTGGAGATCCAGAAGAGCTGCGCAAGAAGTGCGGCCTCGGAGTGGTCTACGAGGACGGTGAGATCCTGGCGGCCAGGCATGGTGTTCTCGCGCTGCGCTCCGGAAAGGTTGCCGTCCTTCCCCTCGTTCGGATCTCCCAGGATCGTTTGCAGGCCCTGCCAACCGCAGAGGCATTCGGCGACGGAGTGAAACCCTCTGACGTGCGCAGAGCACTGCTGGCAGCGGGAGTGGCGATACCCATCGAGGCGGGACCAATCAGAGATGCGCTACGCTCGAAGGAGGCTGTACCCCTCGTGCGCGGAACGCAACCGGTCTCTGCGACGCCGCCGCGCCTCGAGCTCAAGATCGAAACGGAGCTCGCGACGTGCAAACAGAGTGCCGCCGGCTCTGTGGACTTCCGAAAGCGGAGTCTCGACTCGACGATGGTGCGCCGCGACGACGAGATCGCAGAGCTACATCCAGGCACAGCCGGGTCCAAGGGCAACGACTTGTTCGGCAACGTCATCGAGCCAACAGGGACCTCCGAGCAAGACACAACCGAGGCCGGCGACGGCGTCAGGGTCGAAGGCAACCACTACTTTGCGGATGTCGGCGGGCGCGTGACGTACGACAGAGGAGTTCTGTGCGTAGAACCTGTCGTTTGCATCGACGGAGACGTAGACTACCACTCCGGAAACGTGAACGCAGCGTCCCTCGGGGTCGACATCGGCGGAGATGTGCGGGCGGAGTTCGAGGTCATCGCCGGGGGCAGAATCACCGTAAAGGGCTCCGTCGAGAACGCCCTCGTCCGGTCTGGTGGGGACGTCAACGTCGGTGGCGGCTTGATCTGTCCTCACGGAGGCTCGACCACCGCGCGAGGAGGCGTGATCGCCAAGTTCACGAACAGTGCCAAGGTGCGCGCGATCGGCGACATCGAAGTGCCGGGGGGCATCACCACCTCCGAGATCCACAGCGCCAGCCATGTGACCGCCTCGGGACGCCGCGGATGCATCGTCGGTGGAATAGTATCTGCCGCCGCTGGAATCACCGTGAATCGGGCCGGCTCTCCGGGCGGTGTAAAGACCTATCTCCGGATCCAGACACCCGAGCAGACCTGCGCGCACATCGACATCATCCTCGAGCCCCTCTTGGCGCGTCTTGCAACGCTCGCGGGCGTGCTGGGCGAAGGTGCAGAGTCATGGAATGCCGCCGATGTTCCTGAACAATTAAACGACGACTACAAGGAATACATGCAGATATTCCGCGGAGTCGCCGACCTCGAAGAACGGAACGAGGCGCTTCACGGCGACTACTCCCTCGGCGGAGTCATCCGCGTCGAAGGTATCGCGCATCCGGGAGTCACAATCGACATTCATGGCTCGCATCTGGAACTGCAAGACGCCATGAAGAAAGTAGAGTTCTTCTACGACACCGAACTCGAAGCAGTGGCGCACCGAAGCATCGTGCGCTGAGGACCGCGGTAGCATCGCCCGTCCACACGGGAGCCCCCCTTGCTACCTCTGCTTGCCTGCCTCGTCGCCGGGACCGCCAACGCCGGAGAACCCAGCCAACACCTCCTCGACAACGGGCTGCGGGTTGTGCTGATCGAGCATCACGCCAATCCGATGGTCGCCACGACGGTCGTCGTCGGCGCCGGAGCGATCCACGAGCCGGAGGGACGCGGGGGTGCGTCCCACTTCCTGGAGCACCTGGCCTTCAACGGGACAGAATCCCGCACCCAGAAGCAGCTGTACGACGAGACGGACCTGTTTGGTGCCTACAACAACGCCACCACGCGCCAGGACCACACGCTGTACACGCTCCTGATCCAGCGGGAGTTCGCGGACAAAGGCCTCGACATCCAGTCCGACATGCTCTTCCACTCGACGATTCCTCAGGCGAAGTTCGACAAAGAGCGGGGCATCATGCTCGAAGAACTGGCAAAGGACCGAAACAACCCCGCGTATCTGGCCGACCTTCAGTTCACGGCCTTCGCCTGGGCGGACACTCCCCTCGCCCACCCGGTCCTGGGCACGACCAAGTCGCTGGAGTCCATCGAGCGTGACGTCGTCTACAACTACTACAAGCAGTACTACACACCCGGAAACATGACGCTGCTGGTGATGGGAGACTTCGAAACCGCCGAGATGCTAAACGTCATCCGCAGCACCTTCGGCGACGAGGAGAAGGCAGCCCCGCCACCGAAGTCAGAGGCGAAGTGGCTCAAGGCCCCCGACAACAACTACCGGCAAGGTCCGCTCGAGGGCTCGACGCACTTGTTTCTCGGAGCACCCCTGGAGCTTGGACCGGGAGACGAGCTGCTTCCGGCTGCTCAGCTGTTGATCAGCGCCGCCGCCTCTGGGGCTGATTCACCCCTTGCGAGGGTCCTTACTTCGGGATCTGACCCCTTGGTCCTGGACTTCTCCGTGGGCATCAATACCCGCGTCAGTCCGTGGACGACGCTGGAGCTGAGCGCCAAGCTTCCCGATGGCGGAGACCCCGAGGCCGTGCTCACCGCCGTCAGCACCGCCATCGCGAAGCTAGGGAGCGGAGGAAGCGCCCACGACCGCATCCCCGACCTGCTCGCCGAAGCCGAGGCCGAGGAGACCCTGCTCCGCGACCAGATCCACTACTACGGGATGTCCAGGGCCACGGTCCTTCTGCAGCCCGGCGAGATCGATCTGTCCAGTCCCGAGGTCGACGGTGAGCTCCTCGACCAGGCAGCGAGTCTGCTCTGGAATTCGCTCTCCGAAGCGAGAATTGGTCACTTTGGACCTGGTTTGGAAGCAGCAGACCGTTCTTGGGAGCCCCCAGCGCCGCCAGCCCAGGAAGCCACGGCCACACTCGAAGAGACCACCCTGGACTCCGGCATGCGGATCGCCTTCTCCCGCAACGACGACTCCGAGGTCTTTGCACTGCACCTCGCGCTGCATCCCCGCTCCTCCCAAGAGCCCGAGGGCAAGGAAGGCATCGCCGCCGTCCTCCACCGGATGCTCATGAAGGGAAGCCAGGTTCGCGGGGAAGAAGCACTGGCTCGGGCGGTGCGATTCATCGGGGCCGAGCTCAAGTTCTACGACATCGCCTTCATCCCCTACGACGACTACCAGACCCAGCCCGAGTTCTCCTATGTGCGACTGCAGATGCCATCGGCTGGCTGGCGTCAGGCCCTCGATCTGCTCTCCGAAGTGCTGCTGCATCCGGCCCTCGACGGCGAAGATCTCCAGGCCGTACAGAAGCAGATCCTCTCCCTGCAGAAGCGCCAGGCCGGATCTGCTTCCCGCACCGCACGTCGCCTGCTCGCCAACCAGCTAGCGCCGGATCATCCAGCTACCGCCAGGGTTCTGGGAACCGAGGAGTCCGTTTCCTCCATCGGAATCGAGGACCTGCGAGCCTTCCACGAGAGCTACGTCGCTGGAAACCACATGCTGCTCACCGCGACGGGCCCGATGGACCGAGCAGCATTCGAGGCGGCCGCCGCCGAGGCTTTTGCCGACCTTCCCTCCGGAGAGGCCTTCGATCCCACAGAACCCGCGGTCGGACCCAAGAAACCGACCCGGGTCGACCACGAGCTCGGCAAGGACCAGAGTGCCCTTGCTCTGGGTGCTTTCCTCGACGTTCGCGAAATGGATCGCGTCGCCCTTCGCGTCGCGGTCTCCCTGCTCTCCGATCATCTCGCCTTCACCCTCCGCGAAGAGCAGGGCCTGGCCTACAGCGTCAGCGCCAGGCTCGGCACCTTCGCCGGTCGGGATCGACTGGTGCTCTCCATGGGCACCCGGCCAGAGAACATCGACACCGCCCTGAGCGGACTGCGGGAACAAACCGAGGCCTTCTTGAAGAGTCGACCCGACGAGGAGGACGTGCGCCGAATCGCAAACGCCGCCCGAGGACGCGCACTGATGCGTAGGATGAGCCGGGTTGGCCAGGCGTATTTTGCGGGCATGAGCCTGCTCGCCGGGGAGTCTCCGGACGAGGGCATGGCACGCCTCGACGCCATGGCAGATGTGGACGCAAAGGCTGTGCAAGCGGCGGCGAAACGGTACTTCGATCCGGATGATCTGACGGTGGTTGTCGTCAAGTAGGCTCGGGTTCCGTGGGAGCATTGGTCGGCGCCGCTGGGGCACCCCACCCGTGCATCTCGATCTTGGCGCGAATCTCCCGAGCGACCTGCACCGCGCGGTCCGCGGAGTATGGACGGCCGGCGAGGATGACATCGGTACCTCGGCTCCTCGTGGCCTCGAAGGCGAGGTTCTCCATCTCTTCGGCGCGGCGGGCCAGGGACTGAAGCGAGCCGGGTCCGGGCTGATCGGGGCTGCCCTCGAGGGTCGCCAGGTAGCGCCAGATCGTCTCCAAGGTGGTCCCGCCGCTCCCGGCCTCGACCTGAAGCGCGATCCACATCACCTGAGAAGGCGTCGGCTGCTGGAACTCCAAGTGGGCGCGCCGCAGGGCAGTCCTATCGAGCCGCCACTGGTAGGTGCCTCCGCCATTTGCTACTTGCATAGCAAGGTATGCGAATGCCAGCACGCACAAGCCGCACAGAGCCAGCACCGCAAAGGCACCCGGCATCACCATCGACACTTCTATCGGACTGCCGTCTTCGGCGAGCCCCCCAGTTGGCCAGGTCAGCAGGGCGCCAATCAGGGAGATAACCAGTAACAACACGCCAAATCCACCGGCGACCATGGAGAACAGTTGCGCGGTGCTTCTCTGGGGGTCTTCGATCGGGCTCTCGGGAAGCATGAGACCTCTCATTCACATTGTCGGAGCATACTCTCCCTGTTCGGACCGAACGTCTAAGCGCGAGGCGAGCTCGGCCAGTACTCCAGACAACTGGAGGTCCCGTGCTCACCACCCTCGTACTTGCCATCGCGATGTCCGCACCCCTCTCCCTGGCCGCAGACGACGACGGCGTGCCGGTAACGGTCCGGGTCCTCGACACGCGCGGAGAGGTCATTCCCACTGCAACCGTCCGCCACCGCGACGAGAAACAGCGGCACCGGGTCAACACCGTGACCGGCGAATGGATCGAATCGGTGCTCTACCTCGACGACGGCACGGCGATTGTGTTGGAGAAAGGCATGGAGCTACGCCTGGAGATCTCGGCACCGATGTTCCTGAACAAGGACATCATCTACACGATGCGAAAGCGCAAGAACGTCGTCGTCGTCGAGCTCGAAGACTTCTCCATGGAAGCAGAAGACGAGTCCGAGATCCAGATCGGGTTCGGGGACGACAATCTCCTCGACAAGTAGCCATAGCTCTTTGATTACGGCAGCTTCAGGTCTTCGATTCCCAGCCCCCGCAGAGACGCGCGCCCAGCGTCGGTGAGGCCCTTGCACCCGCTCAGATCGAGGGTGCGTAGGGATTCGAGCTTGGCCACCGTCGCCACCACAGCGTCGGTCACCTCGCAGCGGGCCCAGGGAGCTTGGGGAGGTCCGACCACGAGGACTTCGAGGGACTGTAGGACTCCGAGCTCGGCAAGATCGGCATCAGTGACGCGATAGGGAAGCTCGAGGCGACGAATGGTGGAGACCTTGGACACGAGCACCATCGCACCATCTGCAAGGTCCTCGAGGAGCAGGGTATGCAGGGCTGGCATCCCCTGGAGCCCCTCCAAGCCACGAGCGCCAACTCTGGAGAAGCGCAGATCGAGGCTATGAATCGGCAGTCCAACGAGCTGAGAGACTCCGCCGTCGAGGAGCTGCCAGCGAAACTCCGGCCAGAGGAGTGCGGTCTGCTCCGCGAGCCACTCGGGCGCAGGAAGTGGCAGCCGCTCCTCGCGCTGATCCTCTGCCCAGCGCACCGCGAGGTGGTCGCCGTCGATCTCGAGCCGGTCGACGCCGGTGCTCGTCCACCCCTCGCTGTTGCCGTGCTCGGTCTCGTGAAACGTCCGCGTGAAGCAGCCATCGGTGACCTCGATCCGCTGGCTGTGCTCTCCCTCGTAGGGGCCGGAACGATCCCGGGTCACGGTCCGCTCGATCCGAAACTCACCCGGAGTGACCTCAATCACCGGTGCGGATGGCACCGTCTCCCAGCCCAGCCATCTCCGCAGTCGCGACATGGTCCGAACTTACCAGGCTCGCGGAAAGATGGCAGAGTCGTGTCGCACGGAGTGGACCATGCACGAGCGCGACATCACCGGGATCGGAAGCGTGCGTGAGTTGTGCTGGGGACCGGGAGGGCTCGCGGCCGGAGGCGTGGACACGGTGCGCCTGTTCAAGACGAGAGGCCACCTGGACCTGGAAGTGAGCGGTTCGCCCACGGCATTCGCCATGAACGCCACTCATCTGGCCACCGGAACCCACACTGGCGAGGTTCGGATCCATGATCTGGACGGCGGACTCCTTCGCACCGAGACGCTCAGGACCGCCTATCGCGGTGAGATCGGGCAGCTCGCTTGGTCGCCCGACGCGTCGATCCTGGCGGTCGCGGCCGCAAACGGGCTCACACTACTCGGCGCCCATGGCAGCACCCTGACCCGCAGCCACGGCCAGATCACTCGCGAGATCGGCGGAATCGACTTCGTGGGCAACATGGAAGTCGACGAGGTGAAGGACGAGCTCCCGGTCCACGCCGTCGCGTTCTCATCAAATGGATCGCGGATTCTCGCCGCGGATGCCCGAAAGGTCCTCGAGTGGGACGCTACCGGCGAAAAACCGCTTCGGGAGCTAGACCTCGGCGGGGTCAGGGAGCTGCGGATCGGTCCACAGAGCATTTCTGCGTGGGGATTCAAGGGCGTGTGGCGACTGGATGGAGCCCTGCGCAAAGTGCACGACGGACCCTCGTGCGACATGGGCTCGGCGGCGGTCTCGACCGACGGCAGCTGCATCGCAATCTTCAGCCGCACCGGCAACAGTGACGAAGACCCCGCTCGCATCGAGGTCATCGACACACAAGGACAGACCCGGTGGTCCACCCTGGCCCATCGAGGCTACATCAACTCCCTCACCTTCGGCCCCAACGACCGGCTCCTGGCCAGCGTCGGGAGGGAAGGGCGGCTCTTGCTGCACGACCTGCGCACAGGTTTCTGAGCGAGCGAGCCTCTGGAATGTGTAGATTCACCACAGGGGCACAGGGGGAGACTTCATGAGAAGAACAGCCATTGTGGCAATCATCGCCTTTTCTGGCTGCAAATCTGCCGAATGGGAGCCGGGGGTCGTGGACTGTCCCCTGACCCGTTCGAACCCGACGGAACAGGCACCCGGCACTTGTCCCGAAGAGCCCGTGGGCACCCTGGATCTGGACATGGTGGACAGCGTCGGCGGCTGTGGCGACGTCAGCCTCACCTACCAGAACGAAGGAGGATGGCTCGCGCTGTCCATGAGCATGGACGGAGACCTGATCGATTTCGTATACGCCGAGGACGCGCGCACGACCTGCGTCCTGGATCTGCCCCACACACAGGCCCGCGTGTCGCTGTTCGACAACCCGGACGTCTGCAACGACACCTACACGACCGACGCACCCGTGAGCTGCTACTGGCGGGCCACGTCGGGAACCATCGAGATGACTGTCACACCGAGGGCCGAGGACATGAGCGACGATGCCAATTCCAAGGTCACGGTAGATGGCGTGCTCACCGACATCGTGCTGGAGAACGAGCTGGGTGGGCGCGTCGAGATCCCGCTCTTTGAGTGGGAGAACGACGGGGTCGGCTGGTTGCCGGGATAAGCGGGCATTCTGTGCCCGGTCGACCACAACGTACCGTCCAAACGCAGTTTGGACGATACTTGTGCAGCGACTGGGTCAGAATCATCTCAGGTGTGGCGCACGCAGCGCGTCACTTAAAGTGAAGTTTTGAGGGGCACAACCGGAGCCTGCGACGGTTGGGCGCCTCGATGCCAGGAAGAGGCACAGATGTCAGCAATCTTCGAGTCGACGCAGATCAACAGCATGAGTCTGCGCAATCGCCTGGTCCGTTCCGCCACCTGGGAAGGCATGGCCGCCAAGGACGGCGGGGTGACTGACGCGGCGGTGGGCCTCTACGAAGGACTGGCCCAGGGCGGGGTTGGGCTGATCGTCTCCAGCTACCTGTATGTGCGCGAGGACGGAGCCCAGCTTCCCGGACAGTTCGGGGTCCACAAGGACGAGCTGGTGCCGGGACTCAGGCGGCTAACCGACGCCGTGCACCGCCACGGGGGAGCCATCGCAGCCCAGATCGTACACTGCGGAGGCCAGGCTTCGAGCGGCACAACCGGCGTAGTCCCGGTCGCGCCTTCCGCCGTTGAGAGCCCCGGTTACAGCGAGATCCCCCGCGAGTTGTCCACCGCCGAGGTCGAAGAACTCATCGAGGTGACCTTCCCCGCGGCGGCCCGACGAGTGAAGGAGGCCGGCTTCGACGCCGTCCAGCTCCACGGCGCCCACGGCTACCTGCTCGCGGAGTTCCTGTCCCCTTCCCGCAACCGCCGCACTGACCGCTTCGGCGGCAGTCTGGAGGGTCGCACTCGCTTCACCATCGAGGTACTGCGCGCGGTGAGAGCGGTGGTCGGCCCGGAGTTTCCGGTGATGATCAAGCTGAACGCCAACGACTTCCTGGAGGGCTCCACCACCGAGGTCGACGCCATCTCGCTGGTCGAGGCCCTGGCGCGGGACGGGATCGACGCCATCGAGGTCTCGGGAGGCACCGGCGGCTCTGGCAAGCGCGGCGCGGTGCGCATGAAGATCGACTCGCCGGAAGCCGAGGCCTACTTCGCACCACAAGCGCGCTCGCTGCGGACGGCGGCGGCAAATGTTCCGCTGATGCTCGTCGGTGGCCTCCGCTCGATCGAGAAACTCGAGAGCCTGTTCGAGGCGGGAGACGCCGACTATTTCTCGATGTCGCGACCTCTGGTGCGAGAGCCGGATCTGCCTGCCCGCTGGGCCCGCGGCGATCGGGAACCGGCGGCCTGCGAGTCCTGCGCCCGCTGTTTCACCTCAGCGCTCAAGGGTGGAATCTCCTGCATGAAGCTGGGTGTGGCCTAGCCCCGTACGGTGACGACGATGCGTCGATCCCGGGGTTTGATGTCGCACTCGACGTGGATGATTTGCTGCCAGGTACCCAGGACCAACCCGCAATCTCGCACCGGCACAGTGATGTCGAAGCCCAGCAGGGTCGCCTGGAGATGTGAGTGGGCGTTGCCGTCGTGCCAGGCGCGCTCGTGGCCGTAGTTGCGGCTGGGCGGGATCAGCTTGTCGAGGACCTCGGGAAGGTCGCCTTCCAGACCTTCCTCGAACTCGATCGCGCCGATGGAGCCCGTGGATCCGACGTTGAAGACGTGCACCGTGCCCACCTCGATGCCCGACGCGGCGACGATCGCCGCGACCTGACGAGTGATGTCTTGCAGGTGCCGATGCCCCCGGGTCGAGAGCCTGATCTCCTCTTGAAACACCGCCAAAAAAACACCCCCTGGACGTAGCGCCTAGCGTCGATGATACCCGCAATCGACGCACCCAATCTCCCTTCGGTCGATAGCAAAGTCACTCTCGCCCGCCTTGCGGCACCTGGGATACACGACTAGTGTAGTCATGCACTACTCCAAGAGAGCACTTCATGTGGCACGTCTTCCTCTGGGGCCTGGCTGCCGGCCTCATCCATGTCTTCTTCACCGGTGCCGCGTACGGAAACCCAGCCGTGGACGGCCTCTATCAGCGCGCAATGCAAGAGGATCCTGGCGTTCGCTCCTGGACATCGCGGCCTCGCTATCTGGCCACCCAGATCGCTGGAACCCAGGTAGAGATCTGGGTCCTGACCCTGGCCTGGTTCTGGCTTCGCCCGGGACTGGGGGCCGAGGGACCTGCCGGCTCGGCTCTCCTGGCGCTTCTCCTCGCCGGGGTCCGCGTCTATCCCCGCACCTGGAACATGTGGATCCAGTCGACCTATCCCAGCGTGCTAATCGGTATCGAGACCACCGTGGGCGTGCTCGGCACCTTCCTAGTCATTGCGTTCCTGCACGCCTTCGCCTGATAGCCGCCAGCAACCTGGAAGATGACCATGAGCGCCCAGACCGACCCCTCCCCGCTGCCGGCGGCGGCCTTTGTCGTCCTCGCGCTGCTAGCGGAGGCGGATTCCCACGGCTACGAGCTGGAAAGTCAAGCCTGGAAGCGCGGTTTTCGGTACTGGACCGATGTGAAACGCTCGTCGATCTATCAGGCTCTACGCCGGATGCTCAAGGGGGGCCTTGTCAGCTACAGGATCGAGGAAGGAGGGGGGCCACCGCGCAAGGTCTTCGCGATCACAGAGACTGGGAGGACCCGCCTGGCCAGCGACACCGTGGCACATCTCTCCTGTCCCGATCACCCCCGCAACGAGCTTGACCTGGGACTCTATGCACTGCCCTTCGTCAGCGGCGAAGAGGCGCTGGTGGCGCTCCAGGAGGGGCAACGCACCCTCGAGGCACGATGCGACTTCCTGGAGGAGCGCCTTGCGTGGTGCCGCGAACAAGGCCTGGTGCACGTCGCTTTGAACTTCGAGCGCCCACTCCTCGGGATCCGGGCCGAGCTGGCCTGGTTGCAGCGAGTCGAGAAGGCCCTGGCCGACGGCAGCCTCGAGCTGGAAGCCCTACAGTGGGGCCAATACCAGTATCGGCAGCCACCAGAGCCCCGTGTGCCTCACGCCCCCCCCCCTGGCCGGAAGCGCTGAAGGACGGAGCAGGTGCTCGAATCGTCCAGGCTCAGGGGAGCAGAGAGCGACTGGGAGGCTTTCGATCGTTGCAGCATGAGGAGACACCCGCGGCGGAGAACAGGCCTTGGGAGTAGCTGAGCGGAGACCGGGTGTGACCCTTCCTCGATCCTACAGGACGGTTTGATCGGCGTCTGGGTAGCGCTTCCGCCGGATGCCGGTGTCCTTCTTAGTGATGAAAGGAGACCCCATGCGCACACTCGCACTCGTACCGCTGTTCACCATCGCGGCCTGCGTCACCGGACCAGACAACGATTTCTCACCGCCCGACACCCAGTATGGAGACATCGAGGTCTCGTGGCAGATCGGGAGTTCGGGCTGTACGACCGCCGGCATAGAGACCGTCGAGGTCGATCTCGGAGACGAGCGAGCCACCTTTGACTGCGGCAGCGGCAGCGCCAGCATGACAGTGCCCGCCGGCTCCTACGACATCGTCATGACCGGCATGGATAGCACTGGCATTCCCCGCTACGAGGGCACCTATGAGCGCGCCCAGGTCCGCGGCGACGAGGTCGAGGTAGTGCCGACGGTCATCCTGGGCGCCCTGCCCGCGACCATGACGGTGACCTGGTACTTCGAGAACGGCCGCCTCTGCGGCTCCAACGATGTCTCCGAGCTGGACATCATCGTGTACGACGACGACTACATCCTCGACGTGTTCACGACGGAGTGCGACGACGGCATCGAGCAGGTCGGACCCGTGTTGTCCGGCAGCTACACCATTCAGCTGGTGGGCCGCGACTCCCTCGGGACCGCCGCATTCCTCGGCGAGACCGAGGTCCTGCTCGAGAAGGGTGACGACACGGCCGTGGAGATCGAGCTCGTCGAGACCTAGGCGTATTCGACGGACATAACATCCGGAAAGAACTCACCTATCTCGACATTCACCAGCCCGGCAGCGACCAGAGGATCCTCTTCTAGCAGCTGTCGGGCCGAGGCCTCGTCGCCGGCCTTGGCGATGAGCATTCCACCGCCCCTCCCCCAAGCTCCGGCCTGGAGGAGCACGCCGTCATCGAGCTTCTGTTTCACCCACTGAACGTGAGCTGGCACAACTGCGCCCACCTGTTCCCGGGTGGTCCCGTCCTTCGCTTTGTTGATCGCGAGAAAGTACACCTCGTTCCTCCTTTGTTTGGGTCTCATTCTTCAGATGTGAGGCGCTCGAGCACCTTGAGCGCACTGCGCAGCTCCCGCTTGGGGATTCCCTCCAGCCAGGCTTGGTTCCACTCGTTGAACGTGCCCATGCAGGCGTCGGCGACCTCGGCGCCTCTGGGGGTCACCACCAACAAGACCACTCGACCGTCCTGCTCCGATTTCCTGGTCTGCAGGAGGCCCATCGAGGCCAGTCCCGCGACCGCCTTGGACACGTTGGAGCGCTCCAGGAGCAGCGATGTTCGGATCCCCTTCTGGGAGACCGGGCCTTGTTCCTGGACTGCGATGAGGATCACCGCCTGCTGCTGGCTGATGCCGTACTGCGCAGTGAGTCGCCCGCCGGTGCGGGTCAGAAAAGTGCCCAGGGACAACAGAGCGGAGATGAATCTCGACTCGAGCATGGCACGACTCCTGCTGCCGGTCAGTTCGAGATCAAGATAGGATCATTTAGTCCACTAGTCAACTATATTTAGTCCACTAGTCAACTATATATGCCTATTGAACTGAACAGGACGCCGCCTGTTGATAGACCTCGTACGCCGGTTTTTGCTCGCCATCGTCGTCGAGCAAGCCGGACTCTTCATGGAACCACATGGTGTAGGAACTGTCGAGGCTGTGGTGGTAGGCCTCTTCCACGCCGGCCCGTCCCAGCGCACGGATGTACTTCTCGACCTGCTGCGCGTGGTAGTCGTCGGAGTAGTCCTCCAGCGCGAGGTTCGGCCCCCCGAACTCCGAGGCGATAACCGGAACATCGTCGGTCCAGGACTGGGCGCGGATGTTGTCCACATAGATCTCCCAGCGCTCGACGTCGTCGTAGAGGTGAATGTCGATTGCATCCGTTTGAACCTGGGAAAACACCGTCTGCATGCGCTCCAGATAGATCGGCCAGCCGTCGTCGGCAGTGCAAAACTCGCTCATGGCGTCGGCGTCGTATTCGTAGATGTTGCCGTCGTCGTCGAAGGTGGTGTAGCTGTCGAAGAGTCCGTCGCAGACCGCGAGCAGCATCGACATGCCAGCGCTCAGTCCGCCCAGGGAGACAGACGTGTCCGGCGAGTGCTGCTCGAAGGCGTCGTAGACCATCGTGTAGAACTTGGCGTAGTCCTCCACCGAACCCACATAGTTGTAGCCACCCGCCCACTCGTTTCCGAACTGGACCCTGGGGATCCGGTCCGAGTAGCGCTCGGCGATGGCCTCGACATAGGCCCGAAACGGCTCGTCCTCGGCAAACACACAGGAGGCTTCGTTGGTCTGGGCCGGGTCACATGCCCAGCTCGGCCCCCGGGACTCGATGAGGAGCAGCGCGGCATAACCGTTGTCCTCCGCCCACTGCAGGCGCATGTCGAGGCCGTCCCAGGTGTAGATCCCCCGCTCTTCCTCCCGATAGATCCAGTTCTCGCCAATCCGGATGTGGCGAATGCCGAGATCGTCGAGGTAGCCCGCCGCCTCGTCGAGGTCGGACTGGCCCGCGGTCCGCACTCCCGAGAGTCCCAGCGCCAGGCCCCCGACGTCGTCGCAGAGTGTAGGTTCTTCGTGGACACCATCGCTGTCAGCTGTCGGCTCCTGTTTCTGGCAGCCGATCAGTGCGAGCACAAGGACCAGGCGCATCTCACCCCTCGCGACGGGGCCAGAGCGACAGCTGGCGGGGATCGATGGCCGCAGGCGGGTCGGGGCGATTCTTGCGTTCCGGGCGGTATTTCGCCGACAGTCTCGGATAGCGGCGGCGCATCTCCGCATCATCGGCGAAATCCAGGCGTTCGCCCGCTGGTCCCTGGTCAGGGAGAGTGGGTGCCGCGGGGACGGGCTCGTAGGTAGCGGTGAGGTCCGCGCCGGTCTTCTTCTCGTACTCCCTCCTGGCGACGTAGCCGTACGCCTCGTTGAAGAGCCAGAGATTGCTGGGATCGAGATCGAGATCGGCCAGGCTATCCGCACACTCTACGGCACGGGCATAGACGCCCTCACCCGCCGCGATGACGCCTCGACGAAAGTCGTCAAAACCATCGTCGCTGCACCATCCGTAGATCACGGTCGCTGCGTCCCACAGGTCCCACCGGTAGGCCAGGGCGTGGAAGTGCCAAAAGTGCATATCGAACGCCCGAATCTCGGCTGGCTCGTGGTAGTTGGCCAGGATCGTCGCCAGCGCGTCTTCCGGTCTACCGGAGCAGCTGCGAAACGCGCGTCCCACCACCGCCCAGAACTCCTGCACACTCATGGCGTCCGAATCGGGTTTGCATGCCATGGAGCTGAAGTAGCCGTCAGGCACCCATTGCGCCAAAAGAGGACCGGAACCATGTTACGGGGCACAGGGAGGCCGTATTTGCTCATCTGGCTCGTCATGGCGCAAGCAAACGCGTGGGAGATCCACGAACCGAATCCGTACGTTTGGACCGAGAGCCCGGTCGAAATCTTGGTGCACAACACATCTCCAGATGGCGTCACCCAAGAACAGTTCGAGGCGGCGGTCGATCGCGCCATCGCGGGTTGGAATGCCGCGGCTTGCGACGGTTTTCCCGAGCTCGTGAACGCCGGAACCCACGACGACGCGCTGACCGGCTTCGACAACCAGGACAACACCAACAGCATCATCGTGGGCGACCCCGCACACGAATTGGATGGCGTACCCGCAGCGTCGCTGACCTTTCGGTTTGGCAACGTCGAGGTCCACGATGGCACCATCCTCGCCGGGGCCGTCGACAGCGACACCGTCCTCAACAACGTGCCCTTCGACACCCACGACAACATCATCTCTGGTGCGTGCGTCGACGGATACGACCTCGATCACGTCCTCACGCACCAACTGGGTCATCTGCTGGGCCTCGGCCACTCGGAGGATCCGGACGCTGTCATGTTTCTCAGCCCCGGACCGTGCGAAGCCGGCCCCGTCGAACCCAGCCCCGACGACGTGGACGGCATTGGCTGGCTCTATGGCAGTGCTGCCCTCCGCGCTTCGTGCTCGCCACCGGTCGGCGGCACACCGCTATCGACCGTGTGCTACCTGACCAGTCGCCTCGATCCTGCCGACCTTTCGGTGTCCTGGGACTTTGGAGATGGCGGCACCGGGAGCGGACCCACCGTAGATCACGTCTTCGAAGGAGAGGGCCGCTTCGAGGTCGAGGTCTGCGCGGACCGCCTCGACGACTCGGACTGCGAGCCGAGATGGTGCGGCACCGTCGACGTCAATGTCTGCGGCGAGCCCGAGGCCTCCGGACACGCCGAGCCCACCATCGATCCGCTGGTGTTCCGGCTGGTGAACGACACCGACCTGGCGTCGGGCTGTTACCAGTACTCCCATTGGACCGTGACTTCGGCCAATGGCGACATCGTGCTCGACTCCACCTGGTGGGAGCCCGATCTCGCGGTCGAAGCGCTAGGCACCTACCGGGTCTTCTTGACGGTGGAGGGTATCGCCGGTGATGCGAACGTGGAGTTCACTGTCGACGTGGTGGCGCCGGTCGAAGAGGAAAAAGGCGGATGTGGATGCGCCCACGGCTCGCCATCCGCAGCGCTCTGGCTGCTAGCTATCGCGGCAATCCGGCGACGCTCACAGAGCTGGACGATGCATTCCGTAGCCGTTGATCCATAGATAGGGATCCCCGGCCGCGTCCTCGCCGCTCAAGATCGTCAACTCCGAGTAGCCGGTGTCGAGGGAGGCGCCGTCCCAGAGGTGATCAATGTCGTCGAAGTCATTCTCGTCGAGTGGCTCGACGTTGAGCGTGACCTCCTCGATTGTGAGCGCGAGTTGGAACAGATCGCCCAACCCCTCGACCCGCCAGCTGCCAAAGTATCGATACTCGTAGGTGCCGTCGGGCAGGGTTGCACTGCAGTTGTCGTTGTGGCGACCGTCTTCGTCGTGGGTGCTGTTGAGATAGCCGAGCGTCCACATCATTTCGCCAGATTCATCCAAGATAACTCGGTTCTCGAAACCACCACAGACGGGCTCGCCGAGCGAGCTGAGGTAGTCGACGTCGCGGACCCAAGTGCCAGCGATGTCCGGCGTGCCTTGAGCGCAGCCGGTCAGGACGACAAAGGCAAGCAGCGGCGCCCTGTTCACAGGACCTCCACGTACTGGCCCATCTCTTCGAGGAAGAGGACGCGCCGCTCGTCTCGCACACCGATGGCAGCCTCGGCGGCCCAGCTGATATCCACCGGCGTGTCTACCGAGTCGCCTCCCTCCTCGCGGATCCAGACCAGGTGATCCGCCTCGAACGAGATCCAGGTCGTGCCATCGTCGTCGAGCGCCATCGCGGTCCACAGACCGCTGTGGTGTTTCTCTGCCGTCTCGACCCACACGCCTTCACACTCCGGGAGTTCGCTCTCGGTGGGTTCTTGGTTCTCGACCTGGGTGAAAGTTCCATCCTCGTTCAGGTTGAGAGACTCGGTGACCTGGGTGCAGGGGGACAGCGCGTAGCCGTAATAATCGAACGTCATCTCCAGGGCGCTGCGCTCCCAGTCGCCGGAGTAGTCGACCTCCTTGTCACAGCCCACCATCAGCAAGAGCGACACTAAACAAACCCGCCTCATCTCTGCTCCCGCATGATTCCAAAGCTGTAGAGGACCAGAAACCTGCCGATCTCGTCGGTTCCAGTTGCAATATCCTCCGTCCTCTCCGACACGGCGGCGACCGATTCGACGTCACCGTCATCCACCTGTTCGGTGTACCCATCGATGCGGAAAGCCAGGATCCAGTCCGTCTCGCGGCCTTCACCGAGCAGATCCCAGGACCCCTCTTCCACCGAGGTGACCAGAAACTCCAACGGCTCGCACGGCGGCTCTGCAAAGAACTGCGTCTGTGTTGTCCAGGTGTATTGTCCATTATCGGACAGCACCAGGTCGTGCTCGGTCTCGGAGCAGCTGATCGACTCAGCCTCTTGGCCGCTCGCGAGCACACGAGAGTCCATCCAGTGGCCCTGCACGTCGGGCACTGGGGCGGCACACCCCAGCACAAGGAGAATCGGAAGCGTTCTTGTCACTTCTCCGCCTTCTTTCTGAGAAATCCACTGCCATGAAGCCATAGCCACGGCCCGTCTTCGTCCTTGCCCAGCTCGACCAGCCACCACGCCTCGTTGGTCGTGCCGTCGACGACCTCGCTGGTGACTTCTCCAGCCACAGTGGTCTCGACCACTGACCGTTCGATGCGGGCCACCAGATACTCGATCTCCTCCCTGCCCATGGTGAAGCGCGTCCATTCGCCGGTGTAGGTTGTGGTTGTCACAGTCTCGGGGACCCGGTCGCAGCGCTCTACCCCTTCCGCCTCGGAATCCACCTGGGTGTACCGATACCCCTGCGCCTCTGTGAATTGGTGCTCGATCTCGGAGACCTGACACGGGACCACGATACGGGTGCCGTATTCCCAGTTGCTGTCGGTAACCGCATCCAGCGTCCAGATGCCGATAAGGGGGTCCGACTTGCAGGCCGCGAGGCCAACCAGAAGGGCTACACGCCAGCTCATCAGAGACCTCCTGGCAGGACCCAGGCCGCACCCTGGTCCCACAAGCCAGTCGGCTCGACCGCGCTCGAAGCGGCGACCAAGTCCATCAACCCGTCCCCCGTCAGATCGGTCCCCATGGTCAATACGTCAGGCGCGTTGCCATATCCGCTGAAGAAGTAGCTCGTGTCCGAGTCGGGCGCGTCGATCACCCCAGAGAGGGGCCCCCAGACGATGAACATCTCGCGGGCATAGTGTACAGACAGCACGAGGTCGAGGGCGCCGTCGCCATCGAGGTCCTCGCCTCCGGCGACAGTAGTGGAGGCATTGTATGCACCCAGAATCTCGACGGGCGCGTCGTCCACGTCGCCCACTCCGGACGGAGGGCCGCTCACAAGAAAGACGTGGTCCACATCGTTCCAGTATGCATACCTTCCGACCGCCCAGGCATCCTGTCGACCGTCGCCGTCCACATCGCCCGCCATCGCCAGCTGGCCGCCGACCTCGGTGTCGTCGTCGTAGCCATCGAGCCTGGCATCGGCGTCTGCCAAGTTCACCGTTCCTGCGACCGGCCCGAGCGCCAGGTACACAGAGCCGGCGTTTGGGTCTCCGTAATCGCCATACGGGGAACCGATCAGGAAGTCCGGTTGCCCGTCCCCGTCCATGTCGCCCGGGCCAAGCACCCCTTGCCCCGCGCCATCGCCCAGGTTCTCCCCGACAAAGGTCGCATGTGTCACCGCATCGACCAGGTTCACTCCGGGGCTTCCCGGACCGGCGACCAGGTAGGCCCCTTCGCCATCGCTGCCAACAAGCACATCGCCAATACCGTCGCCAGTACTGTCCCCCACCAGAGCCACGTCGTAGCCGAGTCCGTCGCTGAGGCCTGCGGAGCTCACGCGGACGACCGTATCGTCGAGGGTGATCGGGCCCGCAAATGGACCGTGGAGCAGAAATACCGCACTCGGAACGCACGCTGGACAGGCCACGATCAGGTCGTCCTGGGCATCACCGCTGATGTCCGCGGCAAGCAGATGCTCGCCGACGCCATCGTCGTTGATGCTATCGGCAATGATGGTCGCGACTGCAGAGGCTGGGTCGAGCTCCCCCGAGACGGGTCCGGGCCACAGATAGACCGTGCCGCCGCCCTCACCAAAGGCGGTCACGACGAGGTCGGGCTGCCCGTCACCAGTGAGATCGCCAGAGGTCGCCGATCTGCCGACCTCGGAATCCGCAGCACCATGGACCCAGGCAGCGGCCTCGGCCTGCATGTCCATGTCGCCGGAACTCCAACACCGATCGTCGACCCCATCGCAGTCCTGGTCGATTCCGTCCCTGCAAATCTCAGGAGCCCCCTCGTAAATCGTCGGGTCTGTGTCGTCGCAGTCGTACCCTGCTTCGGCCGGAGCCGACGCCGGAAGCGAATCGCAGTGCTCGCCGATCACGTCACTGCCCATGCCGTCACCATCTACGTCCTCACGCCAGGTGGTCGGCCCGTGCACGTCGGGATCACTGTCGTCGCAGTCGTCACTAGAACTCGAGTAGCCCGAAGGCGCGGAGCAGCGAACCAAGGACTGGTTGGCATCGCCGAAACCATCCCCATCCCGGTCGATGTAGAAAGGGGTACCGCCAACTCTTCCCGGGTCTCCATCATCGGTCTTGCCGTTGCAGTCGTTGTCGTGCCCGTCGCACCACTCGCTGCTGCCGGGGTTCACGATTGAATCCTCGTCGTTGCAGTCCGAGCCGTCACGGACCCACGTTCGATCCGAATCGGCACAATCGGCCGAGACCGTGACCAACGGATTGCCAAACCCGTCGCCATCGGCATCTTCGTACACCCACTCGAGTCCATCGCACTCCAGCGCCGAGTATGGACCGACATCGTACTCTTCATCCGGTTGACAGCCCACAAACAGCAGGAGCGCCCCGCACTGGGCAAGTCGTATCGGCATCTCAGATCACCTGGGTCCCCACCCAGCTTAATCCGCGAAGGACTGCCCAACCACCCAACTCAGCCCCATAGGCATCAGCGGCGCTCGGCGATGATCTCCGTGTACTCGGCGCCCTGGGCTCGGGACTGGGTCTGTCGGGCGACGAAGCTGTTCTCCGAGTCGAAGACCCGCACATAATAGCCGGCGTCCAACTTCGGCTTCTCTCGGACATCCCCTACAAAGAGCAGGTTCATGATGCCCGCCACCCCACCCTGGGCAAGGTAGGAAGGCGACCGATCTGCCTTGCCATACATGCCGCAGTAACCACGGCTCTCGTAGTCATCGTAGATGTGCATCACGAGGCGGTCAGCGGTCAGCTCGTGCACCCTCCAGACGCCCCAGCCAAGGGCGTTGACGGCGGCGGTCATGCCGTGCACCCAGTCGGACTGCGTCTTGCACTGGGGTCGGATCACCGCATCCCACTCCGCACTCGACATGATCCCGCCAAAGGTGTTGAAAGCGCAGTGATGGCCGCCGTCGACAAGTGCCGCCTCCGCAAAGCGGGTCATGCCAGTGTGAGCCATGCGTCGCAGGAATTCGAACGAGATTCGGCTGTAGTAGTTCGCGAAGTGGTGAGTGAGCAGCACGCCGAAGCGGGGGACAAAACCCTCTTCGTTACCGGAGAAATCGAGTCCGGACAGCGCCTCGAGGATGCCGGCCTCGTCGATGTTGGTCTCTGGATGGGGAGGGGGCACAGAACCGGATGAGGCCAACCCCGGCCCGGGCGAGACGAAGAACCCCTCCGGCACGGCTCGACGAGTGAGCTGGGTGATGCCTTGCTCTGCACCTGTGGAGTGGCAAGACTTCACCGCCGCATCGAAGGAACCCGCTGGGAGGCCGTGAGCCGCTGCCAGTGCCCCAGCTGCGTATCCACGATC
>PJEL010000412.1_pt1 | contig 50283 bp, 64 predicted proteins | sample 1853271 | NCBI WGS metagenome assembly PJEL01 (sample SAMN08108733, study PRJNA415343) | Invertebrate metagenome, whole genome shotgun sequencing project. | host: Globobulimina | place: Sweden: Gullmar Fjord | collected 2015-08
GCATCTTGCTCTAACGCTCCGGATTCCCTCAAGTCAGATAATTCCGGTCTTTTGTCTGAGCGACTCTCAAGTCCTCGATTAAGCTGTGAAAGAGCTATAACCGGGATATTTAAATCCTTTGCCAAGTCTTTCAATTTTCCGGATATCGAAGCAATTTCTTGTTCTCTATTATTACCTTTTGACTCTCTGACAATTTGCAGATAATCAATTATTACAAGCTTGATGCCGTCTTTTAGCCTTCTATCAAGAGACCTAATTTGATAGATTATGTGATCTATTTGCTTTGCTTTTTCATTAAAATAAATATTCCCAGATGACAAAATATCAGTCGCGTTTATCAGCCTATCCCACGCTTCTTTATCTGAAGTGTTCCCAGTCTTCAGAAAATGGGTGTCAATTTTCCCCTCAGAAGCAAGCATTCTTTTTGTGAGCTTAATATTTTGCATCTCCCTTGACACCACCGCGACCGCACCTTTTTTACTGTCCCTTGTTCCCGCATAATTTGCGATATTTAACGCTAAAGCCGTTTTCCCCATCCCAGGTCTTGCAGCTATCAGTATTAAATCAGCGGGTAAAAGACCACTCATGATCATATCAAGATCTATAAAACCAGTTGATACGCCAATTATGCTGTCTTTGTTTTCTGAAAGAGTCTCTAACTCACTAAGATTCTCCCTGAGAACTTCCTTGATATGGACAAACTCCTCTTCTCTTGAATTTAAAGCAATTTCTCTGATTTTTGTTTCAGCTTCAATTAATAGATCAGTGACGCCTTGTTGTGGATCTCTTGCTTTTATGCCAATGTCATTTGTTATCGAAATCAGATCTCTTAAAAGCGCGTGCTCCTGGATTATTTTTGCATAATAAACCATGTTCCCAGATGAAGGAGCGGCCTCTACAAGTTCAGATATGTACTCGAATCCACCTATCTCATCAAGTTTACCATAAGATTTCAGCATCTCACCAACCAAAACGGCATCAACTGGTGTTTTGGCTTCGAAAAGTTCAAGCATTGCAGCGTAAATATGCCTGTGGTATTCTGAGTGGAAAGAGTTAGGTGACAGAATACCGCAGATGTCATTCATAAGATCGTTATCAAGAAAGATAGCACCCAAAACGGACTGCTCTGCTTCAAAACTATGAGGTATCGTCAAGACTGATTTGTTTTCAATCATAAGTACTCATCCCTTGTTTTGTCTGCCAGTTTACGAGCCTTATCATCACCGTTACTGGTTGATTTTTGATCGCCTATAATAGGGCCTTCTTCTTCCATCATTAAGAGTTTCGCCCGATGTTCTGTGTTTAGGATGTATTTTACAGTTAGGTTCTTTTTTTCAAAATCTTTATACCCAGCGCCTGTTATCATTTTCATTAAATCTTCTTTCGAAACTCCACCAAACAGCCAGTTTTGTATTAGCTTCTCAATTTCGTTTTTGTCAGGAGGTAGTTTTGATTTTGGGTTTTTGGTCTTCCGCATAAACTCGATAACTTCGATTGCGTCTTTCTCAAGTTCTGGAAACTGTAAAAGGTACTGATCTATTTTTATCAACCCGTCACCGATTCCGTTAAGAAGCTCCTCTCTCCTTATATCTTTTTTACTATCTTTATCTTTGTCTTTATCCTTACGTCCTTGTAAGGACCTTACAAGCCCCTTATTTGATAGAAGTGAATACTTGCTTAAAATATCAATTACTGACTTATGGGCTCTGTTGTCTTCGTTTAATTTTCCATATTGAAACTCAATAAAATCTGGCAAAAACCACTTTGTGCTTTCGCATATTTCAATAACCCTTATCTGGCCGTTATTGAAATATTTTAGCGCGTCCTGATTGTTAACTGGAAGATCCTTCCCGACATAAATCTGTGCAATTTCAAAATCAACAATCCAAATACCAGCATGGTCACAATCATGATACACGTAATCCCAAAGGACCTTATAAGCCCCTTGCAAGCCCCTTATAAATGGCTTTTTGTATTTATTGGTATCAGTGAATCTCTTAGCCATTACTTCCCCGCGAATAACGAAATAAATCCATTCAACTTATAAATTGTTGTTGCTTGTGGTTTCTTTTTGCCGCTTTCAATTGATATGATCGTCGGCTTTGACACGCCAGTTTTTTCAGAAAGCTTCTCTTGAGTAAAGCCGTTTTTTTCCCTGAATTTGATTAGCTCAACATGGGCGTTTTCTATCGTTAACATTAAGTTACCTCTTTTTATTATTGTTTATTTTATTTAACGTTATAGACAAAAAAAAGCCCTGTCAACATTAAAATCGATAACCACTCAAGATTCACCCATCAAAAAATCATACTCTTCACGATCCTTTTGGCCAGAAATAAAATCAACAAAATTTTCAGGTCCAGCTTGAACTTTTTTAATCTTTCCACCGTTTTTGAGAAAATCATCAACAGCTGATTCGATATAATCTCGGTTTGGGTTGAAATTAACGGCCTTACGTCTTCTCTTTTTGTTTAACATTTTGATCTCCATTGTTGAATTTTGAGATTCGTTTTATACGCCATTTCAGCAATTTCAGGATTAGGCGCAAAACAGGCGAAACACTGTTTTAGGTCTTCAAATTTTTCAGGCTTATCCGGTTTTATTTTTGGCAAGCCTTTTTCGGTGTAGCAGAAATATTGCTGCATTGATCTCCTTTAGTTTGATTAATTATCAACTCCAAAAACGATCTTTTTGATATCAACCTAATCCCATCTCTGTGTAAACAACGGTTTTGACCATCCAAATAATTATAAACCATGTTAAAGGTGTCATATTGCCTCGTTGGTTAATTAGTGTACAACTCCAAAAACGATCTTCATGGTTTTCGGACGATTCCGAACTGTAAGTTATACTTGAAAAGCACAATGGACCATGCTCGCAAATTGTTATGAAGCGCCTTAATGCGGCCAATTGAAAAGAGCATGATTGTTTTGCTGCTCTTATCTGTTACTGTCCACCCCTCTTTATTTGCCTTAGCAAATCGGTAGTAAATTCCGAATCTTGTATTCTCGGCTAGTACTTTTTTATCCCGAACGGGCGCGCTGCTTTCTAAATTATAATCAGCGCATCCAATACAATAACGGTCTTCAAAGAGATTCTCTGGGATTCCATGAAAATAGCTCTTTTCGCAATAAAAATTGCAAGACTCTCCTCCCATCGCCCGTGTGGCATGTTCACAAATTTTCATAGAAATTCTCATTTAAACGATTGTTTAATAGATTGATGAATAACTCCAATGGTTTAGTCGTTATGTTTTGCGGCTGTGTATCCCAAAAGAAACCATCTCCGATAAAGTAAGATCTCATTTGTATCCCTTGGTAATTCGCAGCCGAAATAGGTTGCCATATCTTTTGTTATGTTCTGAAACACATTATCGGATTTTTCAGCTTCTTTTTCGTCAAGCTTTAATATGGGCATACTTTCTCCAATGGTTAATTAATTATTAAACTTCAACAGGAACAGTCAAGCTCTCTCTGACAAACCTGGAAACCGGTGATTTTAACTTTCCATCGGAATCCAAACATGGTCGAGACGTTAAGACAAGTTGGTCTTCTGCTCTTGTATAAGCCACATAAGCAAGGCGTCTCTCGCTCTCCATTTCGTCAATATCGTTCTCAGCGTGTTTTGAGGGCAATACCCCGTCATTCATCCCGGCAATGACAACCGTTGGCCACTCAAGCCCTTTTGAGGCATGTATTGTCATCAGTTGGATTTTTTTAGGATCACTTGTTAGTTCGTCTTGAACGTCATAAATTGCCAGCCAATTCAGATACTTTTCTATTTTCGGGTCTGGTTTCTTTTCTATGTAATCTTCAATAAAATCGATTACAGGATTTGAATCAAAACCAAAATCGACACCGATTAGAAGATGAACAATATCTTTGAAGTCGCTATCTTTATTTTGGTGGATATAAGCATAAGCAAAGTGGTTATCAACTAAATCTGACTCACTCCAAACCTGAAAATGACTTTTATCTTCCTGGGCAGCCTTTAACCTGATATCTCGGTATCCATTGATTTCTATATGATCTTTAATGAGCATGAACGAGAAATTGTCAAACGGATTTACGATGAGCTTCAAAAAAGCATGCACCCTCCTGAATTCTTCAGACCTGGTAAAAGCGGTTTTTCTGCCAACATATTCATGATCGATATCGTTTTCAAAAAGCACTCTTGATAGCTTTTTGAGCATGAAATGGTTACGGGCAAGGACGGCAATCGATCCATCATTGTCTTCAGGAATTGACTTAATTCCATTTAAAAGCCCTTCAGTGTCCATATTAATCATCGTGGAAACTTCATTTACATGGGCTTTTTTGGGAGACATTTCTTCTCCAAGTCTCAACTGATTATTAACGATCATTCTGTTTGCAGCATCGACGATATGGCCGTCAGATCTGTAGTTATCATTGAGTTCATAAACGTCAAACTGACTTCTGTTTTCTAAAAGATACCCAGGGTCGGATCCCCGAAAACCAAAAATTGCTTGCCGAATATCACCTACTGCAAATAGCTTTGCATTGCATAACCTACAGAGGTTGTTAACTATTTTCCACTGTAATTTGTCGTTATCCTGTACCTCGTCGATCAAAATATGTCTAAAATTAAGCATATGAGAAATCTTAGGCAAAAGCTCAAGAAAAGTGGTCAAAATAGAACCATAAGTCAGAGCGTTATTTTCTCTGCACCTGGCAAAAAACGCGTCAAGAATATCATTGGCTGCAAACGCTTTTGGATCTCTTCCGTTTTCAGTATAAAGCAAATAAAAAGCCTCATCGACTTCTTTTTTCTTGACCCCTTTCCAGGTTTTTCCGTTGTGGTAATCAAGTTCTTTGCAGACATCTTTGAGCAATGTTTTTTCTTCCCAGTCTGAGTAGACTGTAATTTTTCCAGGGTTTAGGCCAACGTATTCACCGAATCGTTGAAGCATCTTGAGTGCCATGGAATGAATCGTTCCCATTGTTATTCCGTAAGCGCTGTTTCCTATGGCTTTTTCAAGGCGTTCTCGCATCTCTCCACTGGCCTTTCTCGTAAATGTTACAGTTAATATTTCAGACGGGCTGACATGGCAATTTTCAACGAGATTCTGAACCCTCGCAACCAAAACCCTTGTTTTTCCAGATCCAGCACCGGCAAGACACAAGGCTCTTTTTGATTCTGTAAAAACGGCTTTTGATTGTTCATCACTCAGCTGCATTTGTTTCTCCAATGTCTATTTTTACGAACGGCGGTAGCACGGCAACCGTATCACACCAGGTATTTACGATCACCTGAGCATCAAGCTTTCCGAGATCACAAAGTGCTGTAAACAGGTTATCAGGATCAAGTTCTGCAGCTTCAAGAACAATAATATTTGCATCAAGAACATTTGCAAGGGCCGCGTCGAACATCTGTTTTTCTGCTCCGGATAATCCGTTATATGGCGTTGTCACATTATCGTTTTTCCAGCCAATATGCAAGTCTCTTTTGCCTTCTTCGTCTTCATCGTAAGAAAATACCGCTTCGCCAAATGGAAGAACTGAATTCATCTTTTCGGTTATCTTTTCAGTTGTTTTGGAAACGGCGTCCGCCTTTTTCTTTTTGAGCTTATCTCGATTGAGTTTTGCTTTTGCAAGGCTTTTTTCATGATCTGATTTATCCTGATTTGCTCTTTCGATTTCCTCGTTCATTCCGGCAACACGAAGGAAAATATCTTTCTCTCCATCGAGTCGTGTCTTTTTCGATTCCAGTCCGGTTAACATTTCTTTCATTGCTTGAATATCACTCATGCCTGGCTCCTTTTATATTTTTTAAGTTCCTGTTTAGCGACAATCATAGCAGCGCAAACACTGCAACCTGAATTTTCAAGAGCTCCGATTATTCTTTTGATTGAATCGGATGGATTATGGATGTTTTCTACTCGATCGGCAACCGCTTCTGCAACTTGCTCAATAGAGATAAAGTTGTCAGACTCAACAACCGGATCGCTGCTGAAAGATGGGCCAACCACCCCGCGCTCTTCAAAAATTTGTGGTGCGGATGATGCTATAAATGAAGACCCTACACCCTGATCAGGTATGCTTTTTGTCTCAGACGATTGCTCGCTCTCTTTTTTTTGTTCAGCGAGTAGGTTTTTTTCAGCCTCTTTTTTTGAGTTCTCTTTTGCTTCTCCGATCTCAGCATCTTTTATCTGGTTTCTGAGATCTTTGATCTGAATTTCAACAGCACCAATCTCTGTTTTGACTTCAGCCAGTGATCCGGATGGAAGTTCGATCTTGCTTTTCGATTCAGTCAATCTTTGAACGACTGCAACGGCACCGGTTTTTTTCTTGTCAATATTGCTGACTTCTGCTTTTGCTGTTTCGATTTCGTTATCCAATGCGCTTAAATCATCACCAACAGGAAAGAGATCAAATAGAGTATCAATCTTTTTATTCTCAGATTGTGACATGAATTCAGCGACATTTGCTATTCTTGGGGCTCCTGCATCATGCAAAGCAACGGCAAATTCCTGAGCAGTTTTCTTTTTACCATCGATCTGCACAACCATGGAAACCGTACCTTTATCGTTTCGGGAAATCTTCCGACCAAATTCTTTGCCGCCTATTTTTACGGCAGAAACAAGCAATTTGCCATCTCCAAAACTATCAAGGATATCCGCTGGCCTTTTCCCGGCTGTCGAAAACGGGATATACCCAGATAATGCGAGGGCAATAGCAGCGGCCCTGGTAGACTTTCCAGCCTTGTTTTTTCCGCAATACATGACCTTATGAGGTACGTCTTCATCGAGATCGAATCCTTTGAATCCGATTGTTCTTATGTGTTCTATCATGGTTTTTACCTGTTTTTAGTTTAAGGTTATTGGACGCTTAAGTGCCAAATCCAAATTTTATAAACCCAGTTCACGGTTTAGGTCTGCAACTGGAATCATTGGTGGCAAAGTTTTTTCTACCGGAGGGAACGCGCTGATATATTCAACGTATGCCTCTGGCCATTTTTCAAAAAGCTGGCGTGTCGTGTTGGCTGAATATAAGGCAGATTTTGTTTTAGCTGCAAGCTGCGCTTTTTTCTCTTCTGCTTTGGCCTTTTTTTCGTTGATCTTTTCAAGGTGATTCAAAAATGGCTGGTGGCGTTTATTTTTAGGATTTAACCTTGGAATAGTGGTGACACTTATGTCTAAATATTCCTTGGACGGTTTTGCATAAATTCTATCCCGATAACCGTATGTCTTTGGCTCAATGGATACGGTCGAGTTTACCTTGTAAGTCCATTCCTCTGGTAGCTCTGAAAGCTGCTTTTGATATGGGCCAATGAATTCATCACAAACCGATGTAACCAGTTTTGCCTCGTCTTTTGCGATCAGATCAAAAGTTTTCTTCATCGCAGCATCGACCAGTTTTACAGTCAATTCGTCTCGCTCAATTTTCGACAACTGTTTCGATTTTCCTTGGAATTCAATTTTCTTTTTCATTTCTTTTACCTGGGTTTGGTTTTTAATTATTGGTCTTTCATATCGACAAGTTCACTTACTTTTTTGCAAATCTTCACAGCGGATTGAACGCTTAATTTTTGAGGAGGGAGGTCAACTCCGAACATTTCACAGGCTTCTTTGTATTCGTCTTCGAATTCCTTTGACAGATATATGGCCTGTTGGACTTCTTTTGATGGCTCTTCCTGTTTTGTTTCTTCCGGAATCACTTCAGGTTCTGGCTCTGGTTTTTTCTCATCTGGCTTTTGAACCTCTTCAACACTTGCTGATTCAGGCGCATCCTCTGGATCAACTTCAGCTTCCAGAGTTTCAAATCCTTCCTCTTCAGAGACTCGTTCAGAACCCTGTTTTAATTCTATTTTCTGGGTGAACTCATCAGATCCACCACCTTTGACCATTTCAGCAACTCGGTCCTGAAGGTTTGCATACTGAGCCGCATCCCACTTAATGGCGTTATTTCCTGATGGACGCCAAGCAAGGACAGCAAGTTTCCATACATTTCCTGGTGCCTTCTGTTTTCCTGAAAGATGCTTTGTGGCGTTTCTCTTGGCAAATGACTGGGCAAAATCCATGGCTTTTTTCTCGCGGTTCAAGATTTGAGACAGCCACGTAATAACTTCATCATGTGACGTATTGATCCAAAGTGACAACGATTCATCAAACGGGTAACTGGCCCACGTTTGAACCGGTACTTTTTCTTCACCGCCTTCTTTCTGCTCATCCGTTTGCTTATGGTGGGTGACTGGAGGTGCCATTCCGACCGGCAGCAATTTAAAAGCCTGTGGTAATTTCTTGGCTTTTGCCAACAGATCAATCATACGGTAGGACGGAGTGTCGAAAATCGTTGTCCATGATGATACCTGAGGAATGCCCATTGATGAATATCTAAAGGCAATAGCACAGCAATGAACAGCAAGAATCCGTCGGTTTGTTTCGTCTCTCTCTGCATACGGGTTTGGTTTCCATTCACTGCCAACAAGTACCTCTCTTGGAAAAACAACTGATGTGCCTGTGGCTTCTGCCCATACTTCATACCCCTGTGCAGATATGACGTAGTCACCGTTATAAACAGGCTGAATCAATGTTCCTTCCTGTTCTGATAAGGTGAGAGCCTTTTTAAACGCCTTGATTTGCCCTCCATCGTTCTGAAGTACAAAAGCTTCATCTTCTCCGAGCACAGCAACATTTTTGCTTTTGATCGCATTCACATAATCAAGAATGGCTTTTGCTCCTGGTGATTCTTGTTTTTCAAGTTCTGCGAGTGCCTGTTGGTGAGTTACCACCAGTTCATTTTTTTGAGTCATTTTTATCCTGTTTGTTTTTCGCTGATAAAATAATGTTTTCCAATCCTATTTTGATTGAAAGTTTTTTTAATACTACAGCTTTTGTTATGTTCGATGTTTCGATCATTTTTTGACCGTTTCTGCGCAATGTATAATTAAACATATCATCCCCAAATTTCGTCAAAAGTCTTACCGAGTTTTTTGCATATCAAACTCTGAATCGGCCTGGATGTAAAACCCCTGTTTATAACCTGGCTAACTGTTGGAGGCTTAACTCCCAGTTCATCAGCAATCATAGCCTGAGTAACTTCTTTCTCTTCCAAAAGACCCTTTATCCTATCGCCACGCTCTTTTAAAAGTTTGTTTATTTCGTCTTTTCCCATTCATTTCTCCTGATTGATTAAATGTTAACCTAACTTAGACTAACAGAGAGAGACTAGTCAACAGAAAAATGTGTTATTGACATTTTTTATTTTAACCACCACACTATACAATAAACCCCAAAACCAAACAGGAGAACCCGATGAAAAAGTTGCTGTTTTTGTTTATGATCTTGCTACCAACGCTCGTTTTTGCTCAAGATTCCTGGTATGAGGGGGTGAAAGAAAAACTCATTGGAGACGACGCTGGCCCTGCGGTGCAAGCGGTAAAGAAAAACGTTGCGGACGATGAGAGGGCCGATTGGGAATTCGCGGTAAGACTTCCTGTGTTAGTCACTCCTTCGGGCGGGGATCGGCAAACGGTTTTCATGATTACCGATTTCTGGGTATTTCATAACATGTCAAAAGGATTTCTCTCGTTTTGGGGCATGGGAAAGTTCATTAATGACGTTTCAAAAAAGGACAAAACCGGGTCTTACTATGGAAAATCTTGGGATTACAAGATACTTGGAGCCGGAGTACAATGGTACATTACAAAGCAGAAAAACTATAATATAGCAGCTTACGGCGGTTTCGCTCAAATAATGGCAGAAGACGGAGACGGGAAATCCGCCCCGCTAGGAGGAGGCGAAGTTCTTGGATGGAAAGTTGATATCCCATATCGAGCAAATGACCCATTCGGATGGAACTTCGAAATAGCTTACGAGATGATTACCGCAGAGCACAAGGAAAATGAAATTACCAAATCTCTTGGCGACTTTGCGTTAAATTCTTGGGTGTTCGGAATAAGAATTCCACTTTAAATCAAAAACACTATTGACAATGTTATTAACCTAAGTTAGCCTAACATTGTGAGTAGACAGAATTAAAAAGCCCGTAACGAAAAGAAGACAATCTTTTGTCTACTCACAATCTTTTCTTTGCGGGCTTTTTTATTTTAAACCAAAGGTATCCATGACACACGATGAAATATTCGAACTAGTTAAAGACGAGGTGAAAAGGGCTGAGAACAAGTGGCCTAAATACTATTCTGACGTTATCCACGCTGCTGCCATAATAAATGAAGAGGCAGGAGAAACAATCCAAGCTGCACTCGATTACACTTACGACAGCGGGTCGATTGAGAAAGTCAAAACAGAGGCAATTCAGACCGCCGCAACATGCTTTCGATTGCTTGGTAATATAAACGATCTCAAAACAGTGATGAACTTTGTTGATCAAAATAAAAACGGTGAGCAATTAACAATGGACGGTTATGCTGGATTATAATGATTTTCTATTATCAAAGACAAGCGTAGGAGAAAACAGCGGTTTTGATCCTGTCCATGTTCATGATTTTCTGTTTGATTTCCAGAAATATATTGTTGAATTTGCAATAAAAAAAGGGAGAGGTGCTGTATTCGCTGATTGCGGACTGGGTAAAACACCGATTGAGCTTTCATATGCTGATAACATTGTTAAAAAAACAGGCAAGAAAGTTCTGGTGCTGACCGTCATGGCAGTAGCTCAGCAATTCGAAACAGAAGGAGAAAAGTTCGGGATTGAAATCAACAAATCAATCGACGGAAAACCAAAGGGGAATATAACGGTAACAAACTATGAGAAGCTTCATCTATTTGATCCTTCCGATTATGTCGCCGTTGTCGCTGATGAGTCGTCAATCCTTAAAAATTTTGACGGCAGAAGGAAAAAGGAGATCACCTCGTTCACTAGAAAAATGGAGTATAGGCTGCTGGCAAGCGCAACACCGGCACCAAATGATTTCACAGAACTAGGAACAAGTTCAGAATGCTTAGGGTATATGGGTTATATAGACATGCTGAACAAGTATTTCAAAAATACCCAAAACAACTCAGCTCGAGGTAGAATTCAAGGAGAGGTTATAAAGTGGAGATTCAAGGGACACGCTGAAGAATCTTTTTGGAATTGGGTTTCGGGGTGGTCAATCGCTGTGAGAAAACCAAGCGATATCGGATTTGATGATAACGGTTTTATCCTCCCAGAATTGACCACATCTGAGCATGTTGTCGAACATAAAGTAAAACATGATGATCACCTGTTTGCACTGCCTGCTATCGGGTTGTTGGAGCAAAGACAAGAGAGGCGAGCCACTATAAACGCCAGGTGCGAAAATGTGGCAAGCATTATAAACAAAAGATCAGACTCCTCAATTGCATGGTGCCACATGAATGATGAAGGTGACCTAATGGAAAAATCTATTTCAGATTCTGTTCAAATCAGTGGAAAAGACTCTGACGAAAAAAAGGAAGAGAAGTTCCTGAGGTTTATAAAAGGAGACGCCAAAGTTTTGATAACAAAGCCTAGAATAGGAGCATGGGGTTTGAATTTTCAGCACTGCAATCACATGACGTTTTTCCCGTCTCATTCATTTGAGCAGTATTACCAGGCTGTAAGGAGGTGCTGGAGATTCGGGCAGGAAAGACCAGTTCATGTTGATGTTGTGACATCTGAAGGAGAGAGGGGGGTTCTTAATAATCTACACAGAAAAGAACAAGATGCGATCAACATGTTTGAGTCTCTTACCGGGAAAGTTTTGAAATCAGCTGAGTCAAAAAAATTAACCACGTTCGAAAATAAAACGGAGTTTCCAGGATGGCTATGAATGACAGTGTTATAAATGATAAATATGCTATTTACAATAGTGATTGCATCGAAATTATGGCAGCCATGCCAGAACAATCAATCCATTGTTCTGTGTATTCTCCTCCGTTTGGAGGTCTTTACCAGTACAGCAGTAGCGAGAGAGATCTGTCAAACAGCGATGATTATGAATCATTTCTGGAACATTATGAGTATGTAGTTAAAGAGCTTCAGAGAATCACGATCAAAGGACGAATGACCGTTGTCCACTGCATGGATATACCGAGAAGTAACTCCGGGACAGACAGTTATCTTGATTTTCCAGGAGACGTCATAAGGATGCACGAAAGAAACGGGTTTAAATATTGTGGCCGGCACGCGATTTGGAAGGAACCGTTAGCGGTAAGGCTAAGAACTATGCAGAAAAACCTAGCCCATGCTTCGCTTGTCGCCGATTCAATGGATTGTGGAGTTGCTTCTGCTGACTACCTGATGCTTTTTAGAAAAAATGGCGAAAATCCTATCCCTGTTCGTCACTCAGAAGGGATGATGAGTTATGCAGGAGACAGGGAAGTCCCACCCCATCTTTTGAAATACCGTGGGTACCAAGGAAAGCAAACAGAGAATCTTTTTAGCCACTGGATATGGCGACAATACGCTGATTGCATGTGGGACGATATCCGAATAAGTCGAGTTCTTCCATATAAACAGTCCAGGGATGTTGAGGACGAAAAACACGTACATCCTCTTCAATTGGATGTGATAGAAAGAATTGTCCAGTTAAGGACAAACCCAGGCGAAACAGTTCTTACTCCTTTCATGGGAGTCGGGAGCGAGGTCTATGTTCCTGTTCTTCTGGGTAGGAAGGGGATAGGAATTGAGCTAAAAGAAAGCTATTACAAGCAGGCCGTTAGAAACCTAGACCACGTTTACCACGGGCACAGTTTTGAATCAATGGAATCAGAAGATCTATTCAAGGGGGTGTAATGAATAATATACCATACTTGGCAGCACACCTGGAAAAAAGAGCAGGAAAAGAAGAATCCTTTAGCATCATAAACAGGTCCATAAAAGGCGAGGAGTTGACAGATCATGACTGGGCTGTTTTGTACTCATATTTTTTACCACCAAAGCCAAAGAAGATTACAAACCCTTTTGAATGGGTGACTATGGTGTGCGATCAAAAAGAATCATACGCTTTCTGCAAGTACGTTTTGGTTGATGAATTAAAGATCACGGCAGCCAACACTAAAACAGCTCATATTTTATTCGACGACCTTGGGTTATCTTCCGGGTGGCACGATATTAAAAAGGGTAAAACAGGAGATGATATCGCGATAATGCCAAATATTGATCAGGCAATGAAAGAGTCAATCGGAAACGATTATTGTTTCGACATCAACGACTTCAATAATGGTTCATTTGAAATCGTTGATACTCCTGCTGGGTTATCCTATATCCTGCCATGGATCAACAAAGGGGTTGACAAAAAATACTTTGACCTCATGATAAAATCACTCAACAATATCTCTATCCAATACTCAGTTGACGGGCCGTTCAATGTATCAGGTGAAATAAGTGGGATTAAATGTTCTGCTGTTATAATGCCGTTTAAATTGAATGGATTTTCAGGGGAAACGATCACTCAAGAAAAAGAAGCTGACGAACAGGAAACCCAACTATCATTCTAAGGAGAAATATGGAACTAACAATCAATAAAAATGATCTTTCGGACATGATCCAAAAAGTATCTGGTTCGGCAGAAAAAGACGTGATAATAGAAGTCGGTGAAAAAGCAAGTGCCTCAACGTCAAATGGAATCATCTCTATCAGATCCGAATCGGACGCAGAAATAAAAGAAGTCGGATCTGTGTGCGTTGATTACAAAAAGATCCTAAATTTTTCCAAAAACTACAAAGGCGGAACTGTTAAACTGAAGTCCACAAAAGCCGGATGGCTACACATTGAAGGTGACAGGGTAAAGCTGAGAATCCCAGGAACACATAAAGAAAACTGGCCTATAATTTCATTCAAAGACCTTGAAAACAAAATTGAAGCAGACTGGTCAGATATTAAAAATGGGATAGTTCTGACTGAATTTGCCGTTGGTCAAAATGTGGCAAGAGAAGGTCTTCTCGGGTTAAACATAAAGGCAGAGTCAGGTTCTATTTGTTTCACATCAGCAGACGGTCATTCTGCAACAAGATACACCGGAAAATCAGATTCGGAATTCAATATTCTAATCCCACACAAAAGCGCACTCGAGATGATGAAATTGATTGATGACGATTGCCAAGTATCATTCAATGAGAACCATATCCAGATCGAGTCACCAAGTATAAAATTTAAATCTAGTTTGCTCGGCGCAAAATTCATGTCAATAGACAAACTGTTTGCGTCAAGACCAAACAGAGTAAAGGTAAACAGGGAGTCTATTCTTTCTGACATCAGTGTTCTTGATTCGATTATTTCAATCGAAAAAGATCCTGTTGTTAAATTCGTCATACATGATAACAAAATTGATATTGTTAGCCAGAGAATTGACACCGGTGAGGGCGATGCTTATATTGACTGTGAGTACCAAGGAGACGAAATATCTATAGGAGTCAATGTTTCTTTGTTCAGAAAAGCAGTCAAAGGTTTTGGAATATTGAAAGACGATGACATTATTATTGAGATAGGAACACAGACAACTCCCATCGCAATATCGTCAGAGTCAAATGAGAAATACAGAACGCTTTTTATGCCTGTTAGAATTGAATGGTAATCAAAATGCTAAAACAAGGAACATGTAAATACTACAACGGAGTTTGGGGCCCAGGATTATCCCATGACAAAAAGTGCGGTAAAGGCGTTGATTATCGGAAACTTGTCGGCGGAGATAAGCATGGATGGGTAAAAAGGATACCGTGTTTTAAGAAGCACGAAACAGATATCAAATGCGATCTTTATATCGAGCCAACCCCTGAAGAAATCGAACAGGCTGAAAAAGATTGGAACGAGTGGGTCGATAGGACGATCCCTGTATTAAATCTAATGCCAAAACTTAAAGAAGAAAATCCCAGCGGCGGATCAGGTGTTATGAAATGTCCTGTTTGTGAAAATCAACTTCACTGGTCGGTTGCGGCTTTAAATCTTCATGTTCGTCTTAGGTGTGTTAAAGATGGATGTGTTTCTATTGTGGAGTGATTTTTGATTGACTTTTTGTTTTTATTGTGAGATTATAATCTTGCTTAGTTTGAAACCAATATGAATCCGAGTCTTCTAAGAGTGTCCTATCCTTAATTGGTTTTGACTAAGCAGCTCTTTTGAAGGCTCGGATTTTTTTCGTTTTTGGAGATTAAGATGGATGATAAGCAGCTAGATATATTTGACAATGGCGAAGAAGAAACAATGTTACTGCCAGAAGTTGCAAAAGCATTGAACGTGACCGGCAAAACAATCAGAAAATACGTCGATAAGCTATTCCCCGGTAAAATGATAAACGGCATCGCAACTTTTTTAAATGAGACAGAAGTCACCGCAATAAAGCTGGAGCTAGAGAAAAATCACCACCTAAACCGATCGGTTGAGCTTCCAAAAACAGAGCTTGAGGAAAACCTCATTATCCAGCAAGCTCAAAACTTACTATTTTCAAGAATAGATAAGCTTCAAAAACAACTCGCAGAAGCACAACCAAAGATAGAATTCCATGATAAAGTTGGTGATTCAAAAGGGTCCTATTCTGTTGGTCAAACTGCAAAGCTCTTTGAAACAGGAAGAAATAGATTTTTTGACTGGCTTAGATATGAAAAGATATTTTTTAACCGTGAGCCATACCAGAAATATATTGATCGAGGATATTTTACAGTAAAGACAGACTCCGTTAACCAACACGTTCAAAAACAAGCTTTTGTAACCCCGAAAGGTCTGCAGTGGCTTGAAAAACGGTTTTCAAAGCATAGCGAATGAAAAAACTCATACTGTTGTTTATCTTTATTCCATCGGTGGTTAAAATTTGACAATTATGTGGTTTTATGCAATTCTATACCTGCATAGTAATTAATAATAATCCGGATCTTAGCAAGTGTAATTTTCTATTGTTAATTACTATGCAACTTGCTTTGATCCGGATTTTTGCTTTTGGAGAATATTGTGAACGATTTAATTAAGATTGGAAGTTTTGACAACAAAGAAACTGTGAATGCGAGAGAGCTTCATGAATTTCTTGAAGTGAAAACCATTTTTGCAAATTGGATAAAGAGAAGGGTTGAAGAGTATGGATTTGAAAAAGACAATGATTTCATAATTCTACTCAAAAATGGAAAAAACTCCGGAAGGCCATCAGAAGAGTACCATATTTCTACTGATATGGCCAAAGAGCTATCCATGGTAGAGAGGAACGAAAAAGGGAAGATCGCAAGGACATGGTTCATCGAAAGAGACAACAAGCTAACCAGCAATGAGTCTGCGTCACTAGCTGACCCAAATTTGGCAAACATCGATTACCTTGCAAGAAGTTTTAGAGTAAACGAGGCGTCAAAGGCATTGATGTTTGAAAAGTATTTCAAGGAAACCGGGAACACAGCCATGATCAAGGCGCTTCCAGATTACACAGAAGAACCCATGACAAAGCCATTGTCTGAGCTTTTGAAAGATCACGGCGTCAATCTATCAGCGATTAAAGCAAATAATATTCTGATTGATTTTGGGGTACTGGAAGAGAAGGAGAGAAAGGCATCAAAAGGAAAGATAAAAAAGTATAAATCACTTACCGAGGATGGGCTTGAATATGGAAAGAATCTAATCAGCCGCCATAATCAGAAAGAAACTCAGCCACATTATTTTGTTGGTAAGTTCTCTGAGTTGGCAGATCGGTTTTTTCTGCAATGAAAAAGCTGATCGTTATTATGCTTATACTTGCGCCTGTTACATTGCAGGCAGAGTATTTTTCAGACTTTTCTCGTCAGGATTGGATACTTCAGGGCGTTTTTACTGGGTTGGTTTACGTTGATTATCGGCAGACTGTCGATTTTATCGATTATAAAAAAACAACAGAGAGCGAATGCTGCATACGAACTGTAGAGTACAAGGAGACAAATTTTATTCTCGGAGAAAACCCAACAAGAAATGAAGTTAATGCACTCATCTTTATAGGGCTTTTATCACACACGATTGCACTATGGGCCATACCTAGTGAATATCGCGTATACTGGCAGAGCATTTCTATAACCATGGAAATAAACGCCGTTAGCGCAAACCATAGAAACGGGTTTAAGGTTCAGTATTATTTTTAGAATAAACCGATACTTAATTATGGGCGGTAAGGATCTCCAATACTAAACCCGAATCTGTAAGATCCAAGATCCTCAACCGCTGAATCAATAAAAGCTACGTCTGTTCCATTTAGCGCTGCTAGCGAGTTACCGGAAATACCAGTTACGCTAAGGAAAGATCCAACCTGAACCCAGGTTGACCCATTGAATCGGTACGTTCTTAGTTCATCGTTCGCTGAATCTGCAATAGCAATATCAGCCACATTCAATGACGCAATATCTCCTATTTGGCCTGCCGATAAACTTGACCCCACTTGAGACCAGGAAGATCCATCAAACCGATACGTTCTCAGTTCACCTAACGAAGAATCCGCAAATGCGACATCAGCGCTATTTAGTGCTGTTAGAGATGGGTTGCTTACTCCTGTTATACTGAGGCCAGACCCAACAAGCGACCAGGTTGACCCATTGAATCGGTACGTTCTTAACTCATCTAACGAAGAATCAATAAATGCAACATCAGTGCTGTTTAGTGCACAGAGCGCCGAACCCGATGATATTCCTGGTATGCTCAGACCTGAACCAACAATCGCCCATGTAGACCCGGTTAGCCTGTAAGTCCTTAATTCGTCCAATGTTGCTGCGACAAGAGCGACGTCTGTTGAACTTAATGCTGCGAGGGAAGGGCCATTAATCCCAGGTATATTAAGTGATGCAGAAACCAGAGCCCAGACAGATCCATTAAATTGGTATGCCCTTAAATCTTCCAATGTTTCGTCAATAAAGGCAACATCTGTACCGTTTAGGGCTGCTAGTGCTGGTGCGGAAATACCAGATATATTAAGCGCTGACCCAACAATCTGCGCGTGAGTCCAAGATACGTTCATGGAGCTCGTAAATATGGACCCGTTTATAATGGCAGTGCCTGACATCCCAGATGTATCAACTATAGCAGTACCATTTATAACCAACCCATGACACGTTCCAGTGATAACAACAGAACCATTATTAACCCTCAGTTCTCCTGAGTAAGTGCCGGGAAGATTCAGCGTATTGGAATCAAGATCAACAACATCATACGGAACAAATTCAATAGTCTTGCCCACGGGAAAATCAATATCCTGGTCAGCAGTGGCGACTATCATCGCAACTCTGTCAAAATCTGCAAGGGTTACAGTTGCGCCTAGTCTGTCTTTGAAGACTCCTGCACTATCATCATACCAGATCGTTGCGTCGTCTTCGTTGACATTTGTTTCTGTTCCTAGGACATGTTCTTGGGCTTGTTCGTAAATTAGCTGGTTATGGTAGTCCCCAAAAAATCCTTTTGTGCCAAAGCTTTTATACCCAATTCTCCTTACCGCATTTGGTATTAGTGTTCTGAATCTTATTCCGTATGGTTTAGGACGCGCCATTACTCTCCTTAGTTTAACTTAGCACTTTATCTATAATGTATGATCTTTTCTTGATCCCGTAAGCTTTCAACATTATTCAACCGGTTTAGGATGCTTATCCTTAATGGCCTGAATTTTCGCTTTCCATCCATCAATATCATGAAAAATCATGTCAAGCTGCTCCCCGATGTCAGGATATTCATTTCTACGGTTCACTTGGTATTGATTTGGATCTTCCGGAAGTGGCTCATGTGGTTCAAGCACAGGTAGAATATAAGCATCTTTTGTCATTGTTCCGTCTTCATCAAATTGCGCTGGAACTTCTGTTTCTTCTCTGCCATCCCGCCATAGAAGATATTTTTGATAGTCCTGGTTAGACTCAACTTTTGGGATAAAAGCGCTATCTGACAACCGCTTTATGTATGCTCCTGCTAATTGATATTGCATATTCACCTTAAATAAATGAAGTCCAGGCCCCGTTTTCATAGCCTTGGAACTTGTTTAGGGTAGTGTCATAAACTTGCATCCCGTTAACTGCTGTCAATGCGTTTTTCTGAGTTGTCGTTAGTCTTGGGATTTTCATGCTATATCGGCAATCGAAATCAGCGTAAACTTGAGGATTCGTTTTTGTTCCACCTGTGATCGTTCCGTCATTGCCGTTCATATCATCAACCCAGAACTCATCTCCTATTCCTTGGGGCTTGGCTCTGTATGTGCATCCCTGAGCTGTAACTTTCAAGTTAGACACCGTAAATTCAACATCCGCACTTGTTCCGGCAAAAAATTGAATGACCGCCGCCGCATCGTCACCCGTACTTAAAAATACTAGTGTATTGTGGCCTACCGCTGGAGTTTGTGCTGCTACAGATGATAAAGACGAACCGCCGAGCGCTGCATTTAAATTCACAGACACGCTAGTGGATAACGTACCGCGGTCCTCTGTTATGTCAAAATCAGCAATTACTGTCTTCCCTTTGATAGCTGCTATCTCATCCGCAGAGCCACAAACAGCACTACCCGCGCCCGTTGTTGTTTTATCAGCATGAAACCCCGTAGCTGAAACACCGTCAAATGTGTCAAAAATAGCCGCTATTCCTGCACCGTTCGTTCCTTGCTCACAATTACTAACATTCTGAGCAACATTACTCCCACCCTCGTCAGCGGGGTCTATTGCCATATTTGGGTTGGATGTTGCCGCTTTTAGTTGGTCTGCGCTGTATTCGTAGTTTAAGAGTAGCTCACCTTTAAGAATTCCATCAAAAGTTTTTGTATCATCAGATCTATTCCCAAAGTATAAGTCTGATCCAACATCTGTTGATATTGTTCCGGATGGTGTTGATGTTTCAGATATGGTCAACGGCACACCGTCAAGATAAATAACAGGATCATTTGCTACATCTGATCCGTCATATGCAAGACCAACAGTAGAATCAACGCCCATTGTTACGGCTTCAACTGTTTCCCACGTTCCTGCGGTCCCTGAAAATGGGACACTAAACTGAAGTTTTCCTGTTGCTGATCTAAATCTAAAACTTGCCCCTTTTTCAAAAAACCGTGCCGCATTGTCTTCACCAACTGACACCGCTTTAAAAGGACAAATATACGTCCCCCCATTCTTAAATAGCTCACTGTAACTAGCATGATCAGGAACAAGCACGTTTCCGCTAACACCGTCAAAAGAAAGCGCCTGGAATGGTTGGATGTCTTGCTTGCCTTGATCTCTTACTGTTAAAAATCCTTGTAGATCTAGATCTTTTGCAAATGGGATTGCATCATCATCATGAGAATATGGGATACCTGTTTTTGGCCGGATGCTATTTTCATCGATGTCAACTAGGTCAGTTGAGTATTTTGATATGACTACTTTTGCCGCTGGGGTTCCATTGGCAGAGTTGCAGATGAGAGACAATGAGGTTTCTGAAGAGTTCCCCCCTACACCAGATGATGGAACGCTGGTAATCAGAGCGCCGTTGCCTTGGTAAGTCGCTGCTTTATGAGATCCTGAAACCTCTTCATTACCGGTAATATCAACATCACCAACGATATCCTGATCGCCAATATTGAGCCTTTCCCTCAATGCTGGGATTGTGACTCTCCCGGTTGCGTCTGTGGTTGCTCCGACGTTCCCAACTACAAAATCGCCTTCGCCAATTGCGTCTTTTTCGGGAAGCCCGCTAACTTTTATTTGATCAACCATCTATGCTCCATAATCGGTTAGTAATATTTGACCTGACTCAGTCAGCAATGTCAGACTGCTTTCAGTTTGTAATTCTGCATTAACAAATGAATTTAATAATCTCGCGAATGTACCGCCGCCAGTTCCGTCTACGTTTTCTGAGAATCCCTCACCGACTGCCCCGCCAGAAACATCATCAGAGAACCTGAAAACGGAGTCATTGAGCTCCAATCCGATATCAAGATAAACTCCGGCCTGTTTTGATTCTTTTATCGTATCTGATACAAACTGAGCGTTTGGAACGTCTTCAAATGCATCGACAAAAATATGCATCAACATTACGAAGGTGAAAACTTCAATCAGACTGACATTTTGCTGTTCTGTCATGTCTCTGGCCGTCTGCTTGACAGACGCGATTGTTCCTGACCCTGAAACGCTTGGGATGACCAACAGGAGAGCTGACCTATATTCACCATCTGTTTGCCCTGTCTCTCGTTCAGTGTCGAGTATTTCACCAAAAATATTATCGAGCTGTAGGCCGACTGCTTCAAATATGTTTATTGTCGAAAATACATCTTGCTGTGCATCGTTCAGCTCCTGTATTTCTGGCATGACCGCGTTGACAAGTCCGACAGTATTCGGAGAGTACTTGAGCATTTCAGGGAGATTATTAGCTCCCCTGTCATCATCATTCACAAAATCAAAATCACCGAAATCGTCTATTAATTCTTGGCTCATGGCGATGATACGTTTATTCTTGTTGAGTCAAAATCAGCCCTTTGACCTTCGTCAATCGATATTGTTGTGTCAACAACCGGCGTTGCTGTTGTATTGAAGTATAATGTATAAGTCACAATCCCGTCAATTGATGTAACTGCATTTTGGAGTTTTGGAAGTATGACATCTTCTCCTGCTTCCCAATCCAAGGCTAATAATGCGGTTTCAATTAGTGTATCTCCGTTCGCAGGGTAGTCATCGTCCTTGGCAGTGACAACGACATCAACATAGATATTGACTGCGACTACAAAGTCATAGTTAATTGTGAATTCCTGCCCATCAACTGGATCTGTATACGTCCCAGTCTCGTTACCGACTGTCCCGGTTCCTGCTCCTTTTGTCTCTCCGATTGCGTCAACAATATCTTGCGGATCTCCTCCTCCAAGGATGCATCTTATCGTGTGCGCCGGTTGTCCGCTAGAATCAGTAGCGTCAGTATCATTTTCTAAAACAGTGCGTGATACAAAGCCAGAAACATCTGACAATGCTGCCTTTATAGCTGGAACGGTCCCTTTTCCAATACCGCCTAACCTATCCTTTCTTGAAACCCTGTATTCCTCGTCTGTCTCATCATTCGTCCCTGGGGTGGCATCCACATTGTTGATAACATTTGTGATTCCGGCAGGAAGAGAGCCTACATTAAGAGTCGTGGCTACTGCTAAAACAGGGCCGTCATTGAGAGCCGTCATCAAGAATTGAAGTGGCTGCAAACCAGTGGCAGGCAATGTCTGTGCGCCAACTGCAGAAGTTAATTCGAATATTTCTCCAGTATCCTGGACTGATCTCTGAAAACCAACCGGGATAGATGCTCCTTCATTTCCAGTTGCATCAACCAGAACCGTACTAAAATCACCGGCTATTCTAGGGGTTCCCGTTATTGCTCCGATATTGTCAAGGGCAACACCTTCTGCGGCAGCTGGGTTAAAATTATTGTAAACTTTCTCTTGGCTCTGCCATGACTCCTCTATCTCGATAGCTTGAGGGGTAATTGACTGCATCACAGCTTCATCTTCGTTGGTATCCGTCCCGCTGCCAAATGTTGAACGCAATCGAGTCTTGATGTCCTCAAGTATCTCATTTAATCTTTTGGGAGTGAACCCGGTAGAATCTAATCCTGCCATTTTAAGTTGGTATCGGGGTTACAAGATCAATTTGACCTGCCGTTGTTTTAACATTTGCTACTAGATTTGCTATTCTGCTTCCTGGTTCTCTTGTGATCGAAAACGAATTTAAACCGGTGACACCTCTTGTGCTGAGTATGCTTGATTTTAATTCATCGATCATCACAGTATCGGTTACTTCTCGCCCAAAAACATTATTGTGGTAATCAGTTCCATACGTTGGATCGGTGTAGTTTTCGCCAATATAGACACTTAGGCCAATGGTTATTCTGTTTTTTATTTCGTCTATGCCATCGACGGTTTCTAGCTTTCCATTTGCGAAACTGATATCTTGATAAAGAAAGTTTCCTTCACCGTCTAAGACTTCAGAAAGTTTAAAATCCATTAGACCTTTATGTTTGCAAGAGCTGTTATTATGTTGTCTATCGGTGTTATGTAAGCTGCATCCATTGTTGTTTTAAAGTTTGTAAATGCCGTCGCAAAATTATCACCACTAGATGAATCAAGAGCTTTGAAATCAGTCAAGAAGTCTTTCATAACACCAAGGAAATCATTTTTAAGGTTCAACACTTCATTTGTTCCGTCTCCGATCTCAATTTTTTTACCTGGCCTGACCCTTACCCCAAGTGCATTGTCATCAACAGGAACGGTTATAACTTCACTTGCATAATGCGTCGTGACAACTGGGATCGCTATTGCATGGTTTTTACTGTCTCTGACCGGATCAGTTAAGGATTGAGGTTCAGTTCCAGATTCTTCTTTCCATTGAGCAAGTGATCTATCCGAAAACAAAACAATCAGTTCATCACCAGGCTGAAGCTTGAAGTCATTCATTCCATTTTTGTTACCAAAATAAGCCAATGGAACGCCAAGGCATGAAACATCATTAGTATCAGGATCTTTCGCATATAACTTTAGATCACAAAATCTTTTACCTTCAGAATCTGATTGTGGCGTTGGGTTTGTGTATGCTTGAAAATAACCAAATGATACCTTGTATTTATTGGCCTCACGTATGGCCAGCATTGCATCAAATGAGTTTTCGATTAATTCGTCAAGTTCTCCCACTTACACCCTGTCTTTTAAAATATTTGTCAGATTTGATGAATCCATTTCAGACACCCATCCATTAGGCTCTTCACTGAATGAATCCCCTCTATGTATTAATGATTGTATTGAAGCGTTTTTTGTCAGCACTTCAGATTCAACACGAACAAATTGGAACATCCTTAAATCAGATCTTAAATAAGAAAAGAACTTTGCCCCGGTATCGGTATAAATTGGTGATCCCAAAAGTCCATTTTCTTTATTAAAAACTATCTCAGGTGTTGTATTTTCAGCCGGTATAGTTGGCGCTTTGAATTTTCCGCTGGCAACATTGAACCCGCTGTGGTCTTTATAAAATTTTAGATTATACTTGGCTTGAATCTCATTTAATATCGGTTGTGAAGGACCGCTGTAACCAATGAATTCGTTGACAGTATTTCCGGCCTCTGCGTAATCATCAATGGCCTTTTTAAAATTTGTTTCATAATCAGGCCCCTTGGCTATTTCTATTCGATCTGGTTGGTTCAGTATTTTATCAACCGCAGCTCTCAAATAATCATAAAGTCTGTTTTTATCCTTTATGTACTGAGGTTCTATTGTTACAGCTTTATTCTCTCGAAACGGAATTCCGACTTGCAATGTCGTAATCCAATTTCCAGAGTTAGGTTGCCTTACTGTAAAACCCCTTAGAACAGCACCATCAAAGATCAATCCATTGTTGTCTTTGTACCCAGCCGTCAATTGACAAAGCGGTCCTTTCCCAAAATCAGATTGAAGTTGGTTGTAAACAGTTTGCCTTCTCTTGTCCGGATTAAAATTATACACTAGTATCGTTCCTGAGTAATATCTGAGATCTACTGAAGCGTTTATTTCGAACTGTATCTTTAAATCGTTTCCAAACTCATCAGGTGTTATCGTAAAATCAAAGGATCCTTCACGGTCTTTTAATCTCAATTTCCAGAATCTATCGAAGAAAACCGCCACTATGGTTCCTCATAAACAAGAGTCATTTCTTTATCGATTCCAAAGTTGAAAAACCCTGGCTTTGAATCGGTTCCTTTATTTCTGACAACTCCTAGTTTCCCTGGTGGCAGGTCTTCGTTATATTGATACGGTTCAAGCAAATCTATTCCATTGACAAGTTTGACACCTTTTAAATTGTCATCAATATCGAAGCTCCATGATAATGACCTGGCTGACCACCTGAAATTCATTTTATAAGACTTCCCAGAAAGAGTCGGGTTGATCTCGAAATATCCGGATCCTCTTTGCTCTATGTCTAATTGTATTTCAATTGTTGCCATTATGCCAGTATTCCTATTGATGACAATGAATCTTGTGTGCTCACTGCCCCGATTGTAGACAGTAATTGAGGGGCCGCAATAAACCTGCTTCTCGCGTCTTCCTCACTTATGATTCTCGCCCTTCCTACTCTATCTGTATATATTTTTCTGATCTGCCAGATATCAGCCTCGAAATAGACTGAAAACTCTTCTTCTTCTTTCAGAACAGTTAAGTTTTTAAACTGCATGTCTTTGAACAAATGGAGACCGTCCATAACCCTGAACGTATCCAAAGAAAGAAACAGGTCTAAAAGCCTATCAAATTCTGTCTTAGCCCTGCCTTTTAAAGCATCCTGAGTGACAGCAGGACCAACAAGACTTGATATTCTAAAGTCCGAGAACCCGCCTCTTATCTGTATTCTTGGGGTTAGGTTTGTGATGTGGTCACTTGTCGGACTTCCATCTTCAATCGGGTTTTCAGTTATTATGTGTGTGTAATCCTCAGCAAGTCGTTCTGTTATATCGATCGATATTCCGCCGATATCTGACAATACTGTTACAGGGTCAAGGAATCTTGCATCTGTCATGGAGCACCGCCTATTCCAGTATCTCCCCCAGATTTAGCTATGATGTTTCTGTTTGCTTCTTTGAATTGTCCTAGTATGCTCTCTCTTATCTCAGATCCAAGTACTCGCATATCAGCGCCTTGAAGGTTTTTACCTTCTACTACTATTTTGCCGTTTATTTCTATAGTCTTTTTGTCTGGGTCTGAAAAACTCATACCTGGATCATCAGGAAGCCAGTCTAAAAACCTAGACCAAATACTTCTTCCCTTTACTCCCTGCGATCTTGATTCTCCAAAATCTTCACCTGGAACATTCAGCGGGAAAAGCTCGTCTAGTGCTTTTTTAGCTAGTATTTCCCTGAATTTAGCTTCAGCTTTGTCTTGCGAAACACTTCCTTTTGGAATCGGGAATTCCCCAACCTCTGCATCTTCTTGAAGTATTTGTATGTATTCGGTCCTTCTTTCTTTGAATCCTTCTACCCGTGTTTTTTCTCGCTTTTCGATCTCCTTTGGCGAAAAGAATTCTTCTATCTCTGAAAAAGTATCCTTTAACCCTTTTAGTGATGATCTGCTTAATTCAACCGTTCCCCTGACTGTATTCCAAAAACCCTCAGACTCGTTAAGAGCGTTGAGCATTCCGGTTATATCGCCAACAACTTCTTTTATTATCGGGGATGTTTCTTTTCCGAACTTTAACGTGAAATTACTTGCTTCAGTCGTCATCTGCCTGAAACCAAAAAGCAAAGTATTCTTTTGCAATTCGGCCAACTCGCGTATTCTTTCTTTTTGTTTTTCGAATTCCTGAGTAAGAAGCTCGGCCCTATTGACCTGACCTTTGATAGAATCTTCAACGTTAACACCGGCAATTACCAATTGCTCTGCCAGATCCTTTCCAACAGCTCCGAGTTGCCTTAGCGATTCTATGTCACCTGTTTTAACAAATTCAGCGAATATTTTTACTACATCTGGGAAGTCTAATTTTGGCTGGGCTATCGATATGTCTCTTAAAACTGGGAGTATAGCCTTGAAGTCGTCTATATCGGGAACTAACTGTGAAATTATCGCGGCAGCTTGAAGTCGTTCTCTTTCTGAGATTACGCCTTCTCCACGTATTTCTTTAACGACTTGTAGTAGTTTATCTGCCTCTTCTTTGCTCCTGGAAAAAAAATTTACGGATGCCCTATTGCTTTCGGCCTCCGTGAACATTGTTGCCCCCGCACCGGTTATCGCTGCTATAGCAGTCAAGACCTTAGCCGCCGCTCCCTTTATGCTGGCAAAAGTCTTTTCCGCATTCGCTTTGTCGGCAGAGTCTACCTTGAAACTGACTCTATTTATTAATTGCCTAACAATGGGCATCCATTTCCTTGGCTTAATCTTTTAATTTGACACGCAATCTTAAAATCAACATCGTCGTCATATGTCCAATATCTTTCTCTTTCAATAATCGAGTAGCTAAAAACACCATTCCAGACAGCGCGCCATTTATCAACATCGATTAAGCCCATCAATTCTTCTAATCTTCTGGTTTGGTCTGGGATTCTCCCGTATCTGGTGGCGAGTTTGTTTTTTTTTCCGCCTCATCCACGTTAAAGAGATAAATTTGATAAAATAAAGCTGGAACATTTGAAAGACCAATATCCTCATATTTATCATTATCTATTTTTGGCACATGGACATAAGCTTTAATGATCTCCTTCATTTCAACTGCGCTTTGCGGCCTTAACCCGCCAGCCATGGCCAGCTCAACCTCACTATCTGGTATATCTACATCTATAGCCCCGCCAGCCCTTAAGAGCCTGATAAACAATCCTTGGATAACAAGAGATTCTGTGATTCCCTGCTTTTTAAGTTCATATTTTTTTCCACCGACTTCTATCTCTTTTATTTCGCCTTTCATATTCTCCTAAAAATATACTGTTCCGCCTGCCGCTACTCCGATTTGATATATCCAGCCAGCGCCTTGAAGTCCAAAGTTTTCTTGACGCTCATCCAGGATAACCCCGACAGGATAAAAACTTTTCTGCCTACCCTGCGGAACTGTCGTGTCCTTTCCGTTGTCGATCATTGAGAACGGGGCACCGACTATTCCGATTAACTGAGCTAAAAAAATGTTGTGTAGATTCTGAACATCCTTTGATGATTGCAAAATTGTAACACTAAACGTTCGCGACGAGTCACCATTGACACCGAGAAACGTTTCACCCCAAATCCCACGCCTCATGTTGAATCTTTGGCGTGGTTTGCTCTGAACAAAGTTTGTCCAATCTTTTATCTCTGCATAAGCAGGAGTTCCTGGTATCCCTATTCCAATGTTGTATTTCGATGGATCATAAATTGGGATCATTTCTTAAGCAGCTGCCTGCACTTCTGGAAAACTCATTTTTTCAAGACCAAACGCCCACCCACGATTCTGTGCTGTTACGCCTGTCGTTAAATCAGGTATCTTTTCGATCACACACCTTGACGATGTCATAACGAGCACATTCTGATTCTCGTTGATCTTTTTAAGCTCAAGTTTTTTAGGAGTGTTCCCTTTTTGCTGGTCTTTAAATACTTGATTCAGTATTTTATTACTATCAGCACCCCATTGAACGGTCTTTGTTACTGTTCCGGACGACGCTATCCTCTGAGAAAACTGAACATCGCCTTTTGCCCCTTCAACCTTTGTGACAGAGGCGTTGTCATAAGTTGCCAAAAAGTTATCACCATCAGCATCTCCCCCAATCGCAAACGTGATATCGTCATATGTCGTCAGATACAGCACATGGCTGTTTGCATCAAAAAATTCTGTTGGCATTCACCATCTCCTAAGTTGATAGAGTTATATCAGCGGCCATTGAGTGAACTTTTCCCCTGATGTTTGCGGCAATTTCGATTCCGGAAAGAAGCCTGTTTGATTTATCCGTCGTCCCGTCAAGATCTGAAAGAAGAGGCATATCAACGTTATAATCCTGCCCTGCATACGGACCAGATGTAAAAGGAGTTAGAAATTTATTCTCAAGACCAAGATCAAGTCTTGTATTCGTTTTTGTTTCGGTCTTCTGTAGCCCATCGACATCAAATCCAAGGTCACCTCCTGATCCGATTAAAAGTTCTGCGTAATCAAGTTGCAGGTTTACCCTCAGCCAATCCGATCCCCTCTGGATATCAGCGTACCTGCTACCGGCCATTTTCCCGCCGCCACCGCTTGAAGCAAGTCCACTTGTAACATTGATTCCGGCCATATCTGAAAACCAATTGGCGTTTTTACCACCAAGATTTGTTTGTGCTGTATCAGTGAGAACGTCAACCGTAACGCCTGCGAGTTGTTGCAGATCCCACGTTTTTGCGCCTGCATCCTGTGGTAGCATTTTCCCGAAAGCTGCGGCCTCAACTAGATTATAATCGAACCATGCATCACTTGCAGCTGCATCCGTTGTGGTCCCAGTTGGAACTGTAAATGTAAATTCTAAAGTTCCGATTGTGGCGACTGTCCAGATTGCGTTCAGTGCCGAAACTGCGCTTGTCCAAATTCCGAATGTATCACCCACTGCCACCGGAACGCTTGCAAACGTTGTCAAATCAACTGTTGCTACGGTTCCGACTACTGTTACTGAGTCAATCGTAAATTCACCGCCTGCGGTTGCTGTATACCACCCAATTGCCCTATTGTTTGTCAGGGCCTTGATAACTGAGAATGAATCAGTTGTTGCCGTTGTGATGGCAGCAGCCTCTTCGCTTGAGTATCCAAAGAATTTTTGATTGGCAAGAGCCCATGCAGCAGCTTCTTGAATAACGGCAGGAACTTTATCAGGAGTCAGCACGCCATAAAAATCAGGATCAACTTGCAATGCTGCGTCGAGTGCATCAGTCAACGTTTCAGCATCTCCCTGATTGATCACTTTTACCTTTTCAGGAACTGCCCCGGCGATAACATCACCCTGTCCAAACAAGAGGGTCATAAAAACGCCAACCGGACTATAGGCAGGATGGTCAACTCTTGATGCCGAGAGGCTTGTATACGTGCTGACCCTTGGCAATGCTACTTGCTGGATTTTGGCCACGATTGCCGCGATTCCAAACCCCACCCTGGTAACCGATGTATCGCCAATGGTTACATCTATTTGGATTCTGCTGTCTAACTCACCCATGCATTTTCTCCATTTTTATGGTCCGTAATCAATTAGTATTATCTGGCCAGCCTCAGTCATTAAGGTTATGCCACTTTCTGTTTGGAGTTGCGTTTGAAATATGTCGATCAATGGCGGTGCTATTGCCGTGAAATAATCAGTATCACTGACTTGTTTCGTGTTTATTCCATTGAACATAAAGTCTATTGAAGCCCTGTGAATATATTTGTCATCGTCCGTGTCCGGTAAAGCGTCGCCTGCTATGTTCCTGCTGGCTGGATTGAATCCTATTCCGGCTGATGTCAAAATGCTACTTACAGGCGGTAAATCATAACTGTCTGCCAGACTTTTTGCGTATTTTTCAGCCGTTTCTCTTATTGCTGCCCCGTCTTCGTCGTATGAATCTTGAAAAAAAGTGAACTGACATATCCAGACAAAAGCCTTTGAAAAAGTGGTTACATACTCGCCGTTGACAAGACCTCTTGTTTTGCTTGATGATCCTGGAGATCTATCGTTTATGATCTGAATCAGTCCGTATGGGCGTTTTCTTTGAATGTCGTATCCAGCCCAATGCATTTTAGGTAGATCAAATCCATCTTTATCTTGCAGTTGAGGTAACCCGCTTCCTATAGCCGCCCACGATTCTATGGCGTCTTCTATGTCGCTAAAATCTGTTACTTGCTCAATTGTTTGAGTCATTCAACGGTTACCATTATCGCATGCATCACAAGATCCCAGTTGTTTACGCCTTTGACTTCGTACCATTCATCCATGTATTCTATCTCTTCGCCATTGTTGACCATTTCTTCAGTAGACTCAAACAATTTCCCGGTAGGAATAACAGCCACAAATCTCGGTTTTCTTTCCTTCAGTCCGGAATCGAGTCTTGTGAATTCTTTTTTACCAAGTGGCTGAGTCAGTATATTACTCATTATCCTTTCTTCGTATTGGTTGCCACTAACAGAACCACCACGACTGTTTTTTTCGCCTTCTATTCTCTTTCTGACTGTGTACGGGTTATTCTGGTCTTGTTTTATCCTTCGCCTAACCTCCCTGGCAGTGGCTCTTATTTCTGGATAATTTGGCACTTACCCAACCTCATAATTGATTGACTGTCTTAGCCTCCCGGTATCGATCAATGGCTGAGATGATTTCTTTTTTGCTTTTGTGTAAGCGTGGTTCTCTTTAAACTTCCCGGAAGTACTCATGCTTTTTTGAATCTGATTTACGTGCGTTTGCCCGATTTCGCTTAAAGCATGATGAATCGTAGTTTGTTTTGTCAGGATTTGATGTTCCAAACTATCTGCCAAGTCTGCCAATTGGTTTTCATTCTCATCGAATGTTTGTCGCATGAACGGTCTTGATGGAATCGTTATTACTTGAGTTTCAGGGCTTAATGCTAACCCGGTAGCTGAAAGAAAAACTCTCATTTTTGGAGTGACACTTATCATCGTTCCAAATTCTTGGATTGCTGCAAGTTGAGCCAACGTGATATCTGTCTGTTTTCCTTCTGATGTCGGCGGTAATTTTTGAGCACCGTCACCGGCTAAAATGCCAATATCAACAAAGCTCAGGTCTTTATCGAGTTCCTTCAGATAATTGTCCATTCCAAAATCGATAACTTCCTGAGATCCGCTCATATCATCATAATTGATTCTGCTCGTTGAGACCAAATATCATAAGCCTGAGACCCGTATTGATTAAAATTCATTAGGTCTGCAGCTGTGGCGTTGTTCTTCGCCATGGTATTTGAAACACTGAAAGCGTCAATTGAAACCCCACTTAAACTACCAGTCCCGGCAGGATTGTCTATTGTTGCGGCTGCAGCCCATGCCCCGGTTGCAACCTGCAATTGTCTTATCCATGTCGTTCTTTCTGCTACTGAAGACCTTGGAAACTGAGAGCTTCCAGGAGATCCCCCGGTTGAATCATTTTTAAACTTGATTGGGGTGCTCCTGTCTGCTTCAAGAAAAAGTTTATCATGGACCCACTGAAGAATTGCATCTTGCATAGCAGCGTCAAACAAATCTAAATCGTCTTTGAAATATGCAGCACGATTCATTATGTCATCCCAGTCTATCCAAAGCGGTAATTCAAAGTAGGTTGTCATTGATTATTTCTTTTTCAGGGTTTTAATCTGTTCAGACTGCTCTTTTACTTTTGTTTCAAGAGAACCGTTCTTTCCTTCAAGCGCTTTTATCTGCTTTTGGGACTCGGTTTTTAAAGCAGTAACCGCAGAGTCGTGATCTTTGGTCTGCTTTTCTGCATCAGCTTTCAATCCAGAGACTTCTTCTTCCAAAAGCTTAACATCCTGACCGGCCCCGGCTTCAAGTTCAGAGATTTTCCCAAGTAAAACAATCTTTTCATCTTCAAGAGCTTTGACTTTTTGAAGAGCCTCACCTCTTGAATCGATCAGTTTTTGATATTCTGCCTGGTAAATATCTTTCTCTTTCTTGAGTTCTCCTACATGAGCAGTTTTAAGCTCAGAAATTTTGCCCTTGTATAGGATCTTTGCTTCTTCTGCGTTTTTTGCCACTTCAAGAGCTTTTTCATCTGAACTCGCGCCGGACTTAGCATCTGCCAGTTCTTTGCCGCTTTTTATGATCTTGTAAATTTCCTGCTTTACCATCGTCACATACCCATGGTCCTTCTCAAGTGTCGCAATATGAGATGCAGGTATTTCGTTAAAACCTGGCTTGATGGGGTATTTAACCTTCATTTCCCGGTCAGAACCTTCTGGCTTTTCAGATATTTCATACTCCCAAGTTCCACCGGCGTTTGACTGCAACATTAAATTTGTCATAGTTTCACCCCCTATGGTGCTTGGATTGAATATCGACTCACCAAAGCTTTGTTCCTGATGATTTTCATCCCACCATAATAATCATAGTAGGGGACAAGCATCGACAATCCTTGGAATTGAGTAGCAATCGGTGTCAGATCAGCAGCTTTTACAAAGCTGTATGCCTCATCATCATTTGGTGTCAGCATGAACCCAGCAGCGGCACCTGAATTAAAAGAGCCGTCAAAATCAAGGACAACTACGATCCTTGTTACACCAGTTGCTCGTCTGCCTTGAATTGAGGTCAGATAATCATAGGTTGTCTGTGGATTTGAACCACCTGCGCTTGTGTTCATGTAGGTCTTGAACAAAGCATTCAAAGACAGCAGAGGCAGGGACAAGGTGAAGCTTGCCCTGTTACTGTCATCCAGGTTGTCATCAGGAAATACGCCACCCCAGCGACCCTGAGTCCCGGTATGGATCGCAATCCTGGCGTCCGTGATATCCTCAATAATCTCACGCCCGATTTTGTTAATCCAGTACTTAAGGGCTGCACCAGAACTAATTCCATTCGGGTCAGCAACAGTATCAGCGACAGCAGCGGAATCAATACCTGACGTCATCAATCCGATAAGATTTGCATTGGCATTGCTCGTGTTAATCCCCAAAGTGTTGATGTTTTCCAGATAAGCACGTCTTACCGCGCGGGCTTTCCTGGCTTCAAGTGGCAATCCACCGAAGTTTGCAGCATCGAGTTCTTGAATGTTAAACTCAAGCATTCCTCCGCCGAGCTCAACGTTGATGCTGTACTCTGTTCCCGAAATATGGGAAACAGGCAAATCCCTTGAGGATCCGGTGATGCGTTTGTAATCACCCTGCAAATCATCAAGTTTGAAAGTGTGCTTCGTGGCTCCGCGTGGAATCGTCGTGTTCTGAAACTTTGGCATCCAGTCTATATTTCCGTATTCTACTTCTCGGAACTGGCGATCAAAATCTTCCAACTGACGATCACTGAACGCTGATAAATCATCCATGGAAGCATGTTCAAGATTCACAGCTCCCATCTTTGTGATATCAGTATAGATACCCTTTTCCAGAATATCGTCAGTGCTTATATTTTCCCCATCAAAACCGGCGAGCTCAAGCTCTGTTCTAGTCAAAACGTCTTCGTACATTTTGACTTTTGTGTCATCCATCGAAGCGATCCCGGCATCTTCTCTATACCCTCTGTCGTATGACATTCGCTCGATGGCTTTTTGTGCTAATTCACCCATGTCAGCTCCTATACCTGATGCATGTTAAGATCGACAGCCACAATCCCAGCAGCCGTAATTGTTTCAGCAAATTTTGCGTTTACAGCGTCGCAACTTGCTGTATCTGCCGAGTTGTAAGCTTCACCGATAACAGCAGTTGTTCCGGCCACAAACCTGACATAGACAGTGCCTCCCTTTGCTGCCACAGACCCGCAATTTACATAAAACCGGCCCGATTTCGCGTATGGGACCAATGCGTTTTGGACGTACCCGCCAGTAGCAACAGAGCCTTGATTCCGCTCTCTGTTTTCGTTGTCAACAGCAACTCCCAGGATATCCGCGCCGGTTGCGCCGCTGTCATCGATCATGACATCATCATCACTCGCGCCTTGTGCCACAAACAAGCCAGGTAAAATGGCAGTTGCCAGCTCATTTCGTCCTGTTAAAATATCGCCCACATCCAGGGCTTGATAATCTACCGCCGCCCCAGCTCTTCTGGTTGTAATACTTCTACTCGTTGATGTTTGGCCCATTATGCTCTCCTTTTCAGACGGTCGCGATTCTTCTTGAGAGCCGAGACGCTTATTTGTGAAAAAGAAACCGAGTCACCTGAATCAAGGCTATGGCTTCCATCTTTCAGTTTCTTGATAGCGTTCTTGGATTTTAACTGCTCCTTGAGATCACCATCATTCAGATTCCTGGTTTTGTAAGCCCCGTCGATCTCGCTATCATCAAAGGATTCATTCGGGAAGTCATGATTAACAACAAGCTTTTTGCCATCCAAAACGGTCTTGAATTCATCTTTGATCCCTCTCGAATCAAGATCATTCTGGATTGCTGCTCTTTCTGACACCATGGCGTCGATATCATCCAATGAAATCATGTTCTCTTTCTCTTTTTCGAGCTCTTCAATTCTGGATTTAAAGCCCTTGTTTTCGCCGGTAAGATCACCAACTTCTTTCTTGTGATCGGTTTCCATGCTGTCCATGGATTCCCGCATTCCCTCAAGGGAACTCACCAGTTTTGTTTCTCGGTCCTGGAACTTTGCAATCGCTTGCTCAGTACCAGTTCCTTCTTCGTCATATTCAATCGAGGCTTCATCCATTGAGAAGTCCCCGACTTTTACAGCGATCAGCTTTTGCTTCATAATCACCTCTTTCTTTTTTGGTTTTTGCTGATTTGCGAAAGAATAAATCCTAGCGGAATCATCTTCCGCTTCGTCGAGGCTAATGGAAGCCCCTTTTGCTCTCGGGTTTTGACACGCGATCGCAATATGATTGATATCAGGGTTGAATTCTACGTCATCCCGAAAATCAATGTTTTCAATGTTTTCAATATTCCTGAGATACCCGGCAGAGATTCCAATTTCTCCGCTTTCAGCTGTCTGTATTGCCTTTTCACTCTGCAGAACAAGCGACCCAACAAGCCACTGTTCGCCATCAATTTCTTCAACTTTAAAATCGCTTGCAGATATCCCTTCCTGATATTTGGTTACATCTGACGGCTTAAGCAATCCTGGAGGATGCTTTATCGTTATCGGCTTCAGGTTGGCGGTCTTAGCAGCATTTTTTAAACTGTCTAATGAAATGTTTCCATAAAACACCTTACCGCTTGGAGTCTGGTATTTTAATCGTCCAGCCTTCATAACTTTGGCAGGGACAACCGCTCTTCCTTGGCTGTCTCTTTCAAGCGTGTACTTACTAAAACTGTAAGGATTGGTAATCAATTGTTTCATACAAACATCCCTATAAACGATATAACGACAGCCCTAAACAAGCGCCAATATTCAGCCGTGAAGAAACAAAACGCCATAAAACAAGCAAAATAGAGAGCAAACGCCCTTGCTGCTGACATGGCTTTGTTTGGAAGCGGTTTCATCTTCCAACAGGCTGCCAAAATACCAGTTGTGATCAATCCAGCGGTTACGCCTTCCCAATGGTTAGCGGTATGCCAACTATCAATAATAGAAGCCGGGTCAAGCGTTATTCCACTAGCTGCCAGTGGAGCGCTGATCATCGTCAGGATTGCTGTTAATAGCGTGTATCGTAGCACGATCACTTTTTTTACCCTCGTTAAGTTTCATCGAAAACCAGATCTTAAGCTCGTTCTTGGTTTTTCCGGTAATAACAAAAATCATCATCGTTGCAATGGCGAGTGCCGCAACTGTCTTAAAATAAAGAGAACCGCCTGTTTCGTTGTCCATCACAAAAACCCTATGGCCTAACCCGGATAAAACAGCAGCCCAAAAGAATCTCATGAATAGTTCCATGTCAAATTCGTCAGACAGTAAAATCCATGACAGCCAGCCGAGATAAAAAACAGCACCGAGGGACATCGTTATGATCTGGTCTTGCTTAAACGGAACACCTTTTGGCATCGCCATATACAAATATAAAATGTGGCTTGTCAAGGCTGCCAAAGGAATAACCGCGAAGACCCTATGAAGTTCACTTGGTCCCCTGAAAATATTTTTAAACCCTAGCCAAATCCTGTTTGACATTAATCTTCCTCGATAAATGTTGCCCTGAGAACTCCGCACCTTGCGGCAATTTTCACGTCTTCAGAGTCACCATATATAAAGCCGTCTTTTTGGTAAGTAGATTCGATCAGTCCGCCGTCTTTAATATTGATAACGTAATCGTCAGAGAACAAACCTCTTGCATTCCCTGTCCATTCAGACTGATCTGCCCATCTACTAATGGTTAGATTTAGCTTGTTCCTTAAGACTGCATGCTGAATTTCAAGTGGGAGAATATAACCGCCAAGATCAGAGCACCTGTCATCTGCGTCGCCGTTGGTCATCAGAATGGCGTTTCCATCTTCATCAACAAAGACATCTTTCATTACATAAAGATCCTCATCAACACTCGCAAACATTGATTTGTAGCTGATATTTAACTCTTCTTCAATCGCCTTCACCCCCTCTGAATCATAAAACGGATCGTTGAACATCTTTTTGACCGTTTTGTCGATTACCCGGGCTCCGTTTGCTGCATTGTATTTTTGATACTCATCGAGAAAACCGCTGATATCAAAATAATAATTCATTGCAGCGAAGAGCATGCTCAATACGACTAGAACTAGAGATGCAGCTGCAAGCTTTTTTGAGTAGTACCCGATCTTTCCAATAATTTTCAGGCCAAAAGAAGGAAGAGCAGATGTTGCATTAATTGAATCTTCAAGTTTTTCGACTTCCACTTTCTCTGCATCCGTGTGGTAAATCACATCAAGTTGAGCGTTCAACTGTCTTGGAAGACATGTCAGGTTGATAAAACCTTGCCTAACTTTATTGACAGTCGGATTACCATCAACCCCAAGGTTCGAGTCCACAATCTCACAATACCAGTTTTTTTCTGGGTCGCCGTTGAATGGATAATCAGCGGTTAGATTTCTGACAGTAATTTTTGTTTTGATCATCCTTGCTCCTTTTTAAGCAGCTTTGATTACGGGGATGGCGTATGATCCATCCGGTTGCTTTTTTAATTGTGAGATCTTCTCTCTGTCCATTATGACTAGAGCCACACATCTATCGTTGATGTCCTGCCCTGGATTGTTTCTCTCTCCTGCCCTCTTCCCTTTGAAGACGGTAACTGGAGGTTCTGAAAACTTGAAAATCTTACCGTCTAACCTTGCGTGGTCGCTATATCCAGAACTATTCGCGAGTGTTCTCACTCTTGAATCATTTGAATCATTCCACTCGTAAAAGTCCCAGCCGTTAAATTGAGATCTTAATTCGGTTAAGGTTCCATACAGTTTATTGCTTTGGTCCCTGGCTATCAATCTTGCCCTGCTATCCGTAACGCCTAAAAGATTAATAATCTGCCCTTTCAGAAACGTCTGAGAATCACCCCTCAAAACCGATTGCGTAACCAAATTTTCCATGGAATCAACTGCAAAATCGGGAATGTCTTTAATCAGATTTACATTCTGTGTTGTCCAGTCTCTGAGATATCCTTTTAACCATGGCTCGCTTTTAAGCGGGTCAATCCCGATAACGAACTTGGCATTAGAGTCAAATCTCGCCTTGTGAAATCTCGCAATGGCTTTTGAATCTTTTTCAACCTGGTTCTCGACTTTGTTTCTGAATGCTATTGTTTTGACATCTCCGTCAATCGGGTATTCTTGACCGTAATAATTTATTCTGAATCGCCTGAATAGTTTTCCTATTTTCTCAGTGACCGAATCATCCATTGATGAATCAGGAACTTCAACGTATGCGAACCAAAGTAAAGCTTCCAATTCAGGCTCAATCAACTCATTATATAATCTACGGATCTTATCAGTTACCGGCTTAATATCTCGCCAATAATTAACAGCCATCGATTTTGGGAACTTAGCCCATGATTTAGTTGATTTAGCTTTTCTGGTCATTCATCAAGAAATTATAAAGGATAGCTCCCATTTGTGAAGCTTTTCCACGTTTGAATTCGTATTCTTTGACATTCGGCTCATTGATTAGAACTTTCATCCCAGATTGAGACATGCAGCAAAATGCATAGTATGACTTGTCTCCAATTGTAACCGAGGCGAATTGCAGAATCTGGTTTTTGCCCCTTTTTGCTCCGTCTAAAGTACAATTGAGCAAATGAGCGCCTTCAAGGTTTGCATCTGTTAGATCACAACTTGATAGATCACATAATGATAGATTTGATCCGGATAGATTAGCGCCCTTGAAGCTTGATTTTGAAAAGTCTTTTTTGGAGAGATCTAAATTGAATAGTTTGTGGCCTGATAGGTCTTCGGCTTTGTGGTCGTCAGACTCAAGAAGTGTCTTTATGAGTTCTACGTTTTTTCCTGTTCCTATTTTGCTTTCTCTATTCATTTTTCCTTTGAAGTTGAGAGATATAAAATTATGATAATTAAAAGTTTTTTAGGTGTCAAGTGTTTTAAAATTTCAGGTATTTACGCCTAACCACGTTCTAGTTTATTCATGCTCCTGCTTTCTTGTTCTTATTTATTCGCGTTTTCTCTTGACAAAGTTTTATCAGAATGGCAAATTGAAAACATGCTAACGCAAAAGAGATCACACAGAGTATCAATCTGACGATTCGAACCTGAAATGATTTCTTTCTCGTGGCTTTAAAGTAATGAATGGTCAAAGAATGCGTTTTTATAAACTAAATATTCAATACCGATGGTTGTTTTAAAAGGAGGTAACCCCAGCCAAGAGTGCGCTACTCAGTAATGTCGTTAGATATTACAGGCTTATAAGAACAATGTAATTATCCAAGACTTATCTCAGTGAGTGACCTGAGGTTACCCCCGGTCTATGATTCCTGGCAGTGCCAGTTAAATAACAGGGTTTTGAAGGTATCAAAAATTTGTGAATAGAGAATTCCGGTGCACCTCTGATCGTAATTTGATCATCGTTTAATTCTTACACCGGATAATCAAGATCGGCAAGATCCGTTTGATTATGGCGGCCTGACTCTTGCCGGTTTGGCAAGTGAATGATAAAGAATGAATCTGCTAAGGCAGATAAAGAAAGAAGTCAAACCCCAACTGGTTGGTGCGAAGCAGGATTGAACAATAGCCTGTGATAGTGGGGGCAATTGCACTGATTGAGCGAGTTTTACGCTTTTAAGATAATCAGGGAAACGCGAGGAATACCGGTCTGCTTCACCAGACTCTAGCACTTGGCGGTTCATATAAACCAGTCGATCGCCGGTCCGTTAACCGGCAAACAGAATGAGCGTGTTATTGACGGAGTTGCTATCCGGGGAGCCTTGAGCACGAGTTATAAGGTCTAGACGCCACGTGAGTCATAATGCAGCAAGTAGGATATGGTGACATATAGTTTAATGGACGTGAGTCCTAACATTGGCGACAATGGTCTATATGGTGAACATGTAACCGCGAAGATACCCCTTATTAGATAACACGCTTTTTTTAAAAACAGAGAGGTGCGTGAGTGGTTAAACGAGCGGTTTGCTAAACCGTGGCTTTCGGGTCCATGGGTTCGAGTCCCATTCTCTCTGCCAAATTAAAACTTAAAACTCAGCAGGAGAGTAATGTCTGATCAAATCACGATTACAAGAGCACTTCCGGAATTGAAGTTGCTCGATAAGCGAATTAACAAACTATTATCTCAGTCGATATTCGTTGACCTGTTCCAAGGGAAAAGAGATTTCGTACTTGGGGCAAAGCTGACCAAAGACGAATTCACGAAAGAATCAAAGGCGTCTCTTGAGTCTGTTGAGAGCCTGATCGAACGCCGTAAAAATATAAAATCTGCAATTTTGCTGTCAAATGCAAAGACAGTTGTTATTGTTGGCGGAGTCCAATACACCGTTATCGAAGCGATTGAAAGAAAGAATTCCATTGAGTATGAGAAAAACCTTCTTAGCTCGATGAAATCCCAGTTGGCAGGGATGCAAGCCCAAATCGACCAGCAAAAGCCAAGTCTTGATAAGAACGTCGAGGATATGATCAAAACAAACCTCGGAACAGACGCAAAGCCAGGAACGGACGATTACAAGGCCATAGCTGATCCATTTTTAACTGCGAATGAGTTAAAAATCATCGATCCATGCGGTATTAAAAAGAGAATCGCTGATCTTGACGATGAGATCGATAAGTTCCTATCAGATGTTGACGGGGCATTGACCGAGATTAATTCAATCACCAAGATCGAAGTTTAACATTTTCCTGTAACTTACCGAAAACCATAAAATTCATTCCCTTTGGCACTGGGTTAAATGCCAATTATCTCTGACTGTAAATCAGAGGGTCTGTGGCGAAATTGGCATACGCGCTGGTCTAAACAACCGGTTCTCGAAAGAGAGTGGAGGTTCAAGTCCTCCTGGACTCACATGGCTATTCGGAGCCCGTTTTGGTGCGCGATTGCACCCATTCTTAAAGCTCAGAGATTAAAGTTGAAGACTCAAGGATTAAGATTTAAACATTAGCTTTTAAAACTTAAACATTAAATCTTAAAGTTTGATAAAATCCATGAGCAGTTTAAGTGATAATGGATCACGATGGTTTGTACATGGCTGGTAAGTTATGGGATAAAAAGGCCCTGTAGCTCAATGGTGGAGCACCAGCCTGTCAAGCTGAAGGACGCATGATCGGTACATGTCAGGGTCGCCATTGAAACACTCCACAGTAGCAAAGCTGGCAATGCACCTGCCTGTTAAGCAGGATACCGCTGGTTCGAGTCCAGCCTGTGGAGCCAAACATGGGCAGGTAGCTAAGTTGGTTATAGCATCCGGCTCATAACCGGAAGATCATAGGTTCAAGTCCTATTCTGCCCACTTTAAAATTTGAATAAAATGAATGACGAACTATACAGAATATTAGGAGTAGAAAAAGACTCCTCTCCCTCAGAAATCAAAAAAGCATTTCGGGCAAAGGCGAAGAAAAATCACCCTGATAAAGATGGGTCGCCAGAAGAATTCCAAAAAATAAAACAGGCTTACGATGTTCTGTCTGATCCAGAGAAGCGGAAAGAATACAATGAAACCGGATTGTCTCCGATTAATTCAAATAAAGACAGTGACATCTCAAAACGCCTCAATGCTTATGTTGCTCAAGTTCTAATGAAAGAGGGTGTATCTGTCAAAAATATTGTCCGCAATTTAAAAGACGTCATAAAGACAGAAAACCAAAAGCTAACCGTCGCCAAGGGAAAAACAGAAAATCACGCTGATAATTTAAGAATGATAGTTGAGAAGAAGTGTTCAAAAGAGGGAAGAAACACCTTGAAAAACATTTCTGAAAAGATAATTCAAGATCTTCTATCAGATATCCAAAAGATAGATTACGCAATCGAGATAAACGAATGCTGCCTCGAAAAAGTTGAATTATATAAAGATGATTTTGACGAAGTATTGCACCAGTCCTTTAGCGTAGGGCCTAGTTTCGGCAATATTAGATTTACCACAACAGGAGCTTAAATGGTGCAAAAACAAAACTGCCCAGGGCTAAGACAGCCAAAATCAACCTGGAGTAAGCCGTATTGGAATTTTGATGATGAAGATTGGCAAAACTGGATCGATTCATTCAAGACATTTCCTGTCGGTGAGTATGATTCTCATATAAGCTCAATAATCGATATGTTTATGCCTGACGAAACTAAAATCAATTGGATTTAACAAAACATGCCAGAGAAATACCTATTAATAAATGAAGTAGCTGAAAAGCTCAGGATAAGCAGGAGAAAGCTTGACCAAATTCGAGCTGATAAAACAATGGATTTTCCAAAACCAGTCCCGCTCACTACAAAAAATGTTTGGTTTGAATCTGAAATTGATGCGTACATGATGAACATGGAGAGATGATGGCGAGGTTCATTTTGCTGTTGGTTCTCCTTGTGTCTTGCTCAGAAAGTGTCAAGATTCCAATCGTCGTCAAGGAAAAGAATATTGAGCCAATTCATGTTAAGAAAAATAGTCTACCGCCTCTTCAAATTGTCGAAAAGAAAATTGTAAAAGCACCAAAGCCAGAACCACCCAGAGAACCACAATCAAAAATAAACATGTCCTGGCCAGCAAAAGGAACGATCTCTTCTGGATACGGGAAAAGACACGGCAAAATGCACCATGGTATCGACATCACAAGAGACAATGGGAAAAATGTATTTGCAGCTTACCCTGGGATAATTCAGTTTTCTGGTAAGAATGGAAGCCTTGGGAGAATGATAATCATAGACCATGGAAACGGAATTAAAACATTTTACGCTCACTGTTCTAAATTATTTGCAATGAAAAACTCGAAGGTCCGGAAAGGTCAATTGATAGCAAAAATGGGATCATCTGGGAAATCGTTTGGTGTTCATTTGCATTTTGAAATTAGGATAAAAGGGAATAGTGAGAATCCACTTAAATATTTACCTTTGAGGTGACGATGAGTATTAAAAAACAAGTTTTCCTTTGCTCTGTCATGGGCATTATGTTGCTTATGTCAATTTTACTTTCTGTGCATATAGGAGGTAAAACATGGTTGGTATTCTTATTCATGCTAATTGGCTGGTGGACTGAAAATCACATGAACAGGCTAAATAGGATAAATACTGAAAAAATATACGATGAAGCGGCAAATAATGTGATGAAAGATTTTTCTGTTTCTGTTGGGCATGAAGAATCTGAGCCGACAAAACCACCTGAGCCGGTTAAAAGACCGATTTACACATGATGTATTACCAAGAACCATCAACTGGCACTTCCACGGGAACTGCAGTTGGCACAACAGCGACAGATGAGCATATTGGGACTATTAGCGCTTCATCGAATGACTGGGCACAAGCAACCGGAACCCAACAATTTTACTGCGTGAACACTGAGGAGATAGACAAGTGGTATGAGGCTAAAAACAGAGCATACTATAACAGACTTTTGCTCGCGCTCTCAAAACAGAGCAAAAAGCCAGTCAAGCAACGGTCAAGCAAACCACTTTTTCACCGCAAAAGCTTTATGAAGTTAAGAACATTTAGAAATTTGAGGTTTTAATTTTGACCGGTCTTTTTTTTGTGATGTGTTTGATTAAGTCGTAACCTTTGCCTGCCTGATAGTTGGATGATCTGAACTGTCAGTGGTGTCTTCCCATAGTTCATCAATCAGTAAATTTGCAGGTGGAGAAGCTAAAGTTCCTGTCTTTAATCCTGACAATCCACCAGGACTTGTAAAATCTTGACCTGTTCCAGCAGCATTTACCCTTGGTATCTGGCCCGCTACGTGTGCAGCTGGGTAATCTGATAATCCATTAAGTGTGGTTACACCAGTACCACCGGCACCTCCGCCAGCCGTTGTGTTTGGTATCTTGCCTCGTAAATCTTCGGTATCATGCAGTGACCATGTTGTTCCATCTGCTTCCAAAATCAATGTAAAACGAGCAATTAAAAATCCTGTCCCCTTGAACTCACTTGGGATATTGTATACAGAATAGTTAAGAGCATCTGATACAGCATTTGCCGGTGTGTTCTTTGAATAGTTCCCGGTTGGGAGATTACACATTAAATGCGAAGCCTGCCCGGTTCTATTCTGAACACCCCATACGACAAAGCTAAAACTTGAGTTAGCCAGCGTAACGCCGAGAGAGTCTAATGTCTGGCCGTTTAAGTTGTTAACGGTTAAATACGGTGTTGCCGGGTGGTTGACAACGTGTATGTCGTCAGTTGGCATTGATTGATCTGGGAATGGCTGTTGGTGCAGTTGGTAGATAACCCCGGCAGTCACTGCCACATAAAAATTACTTGGAAATCCAGACGCAGAACCTTGAGCACCGCTGTTCCACTGGGCTTCAAATTGCCTTAATTTCTCTGTGATATGAGGCAAATGACCCTGGAAAGTAGTTGTGTTTTCAATGTGATCATTCCAGTTCCTGTTGACTAAAGCCCCATCAGATAGTGTCAACGCAGCTGTTCTGAGGAGAACATTTGCTACTTTGATGTGCTCTGTCGCTGGCCAATCAGAAGTTGAAACAGTTAGAACTTTAGTGCTTTTTGGGATATAGACAAAGTTTTGCTGCGGTATATCAGCAGTTCCAGGGGTCAGAACTATTGTTGCTGGCGGTGTTGTTGTTAGCATCGAAAAGCCATCGCTAAACATCATCGTCATGTCAGGATGTCCATTGTCAGGCGACAGGCTACCGGTCACAACCCCGACTGCACTTGAAACAGTAAAATTTATTGTCTCTCTAAACGTCCCGTTCCAAAAGTTTAAAACAGTATCAGAGAAATCCCTGGTAACAGAAACAAATATTTCTCCATCTGTTGCATCAGCCTTTATTATTCCGCCGATTGATATAGCGTAATTTGGGAAGGCTGGCGCTGTCGTTGTGTATTCTCCGTCAGTAGTACCAACATACACATTAACCCCAGGCGTCAATCCATCGGTGTTAATCCCCCGGACACGCCCAAATCTAGTCGCAAGCCCAATTTCTCCGACAGGGATGTTCATTGTCGCCATCATTATCGTTCCTTCGACCGTAGAAAAAACACTCGCATTGGTTTTTTCTACGGTCGGGATCACTAAATCGTCAACAACAACAGCCGATTTTGGCCTGAGAACTGTTCCATTGGTTATCGGTCCGGCGAGGTCATTATATAATAATATGTATGTTTCTTGACCAACCTGCAATGTTGGCCCGATTCCGGATTGTACATCTAGACATATCTCGTCCATGTTCCAGCTTAAAACGCCAGCCCCGGATGGAACTTCGGTTGGAGATTCGTTTAAATTTAACCAATCGAGATTTCCACCAATAGTTCCGTCACCTGGCAATCCGTTTTGCCAGTCTTCCTGGCCTAGTACCCTGTTAATGGCGTTTCTAATTTCGGTGTCTGTCATCCCGCCGCCGCCGACACCTCGGTCAGGCAATTCTATTTTTCCAAGGCCGATATCATTTTTGAGTTTCTTGATAATTTCTTCAGTGCTCTTGACTGTTGAAAAACCGGTGAAATCGATCTGGCTAATCACTTCTGAGACATCAATTTCTTTTGCATTTGTTCCGTCTAGTGGCTTTGGTATCTTTGAGACGATTAGATCAATATCTTGTTCGGTCAAAGCGTAAGGATCGCCATCTTTCCCATCTTTCGGAACTCTAATTCTTGATGCTATTTCGCTTATATCAGCATTGGTCAGGGCGTAATTGTTTCCATCTTTGCCATCTCTGGCCCTTGGAACAAGAGCGGCAACTTTTGAAATCATCGACGATAGGAGTTCTTCTGATATCTGAGCGTCTTTTCCGTCTTGCGGGATTCTTATTTTTGATAAAATCTCTCTGTAATCGGCTTCAGTTATGACATAATCTTGACCATCTTTCCCGTCTCTGCCATCTTTGCCATCTTTAACCTTATGAATTTCTGACATTCTATCCAGAACTTTCATGACCATTCCAGATATCATGTCATCGGTTATTTCAGCGTCTTTGCCGTCTTGAGGAGTTGGGATTGCAGATCGAACTTCATTTATGATAGTATCAAGATCTATTTTTTCTGACAGAACCTTAGTAATTTCCTTGCTCAGAACTACTGGGAGTTCTTCATTTAAAAGGCGTGTGATTATCCTTTGTTCTATTTTTTGTTGCGCTTCCTTCGTCAATAAAGCCATTAGTCTTCCAATTCAACTTTTTCAGATTTGGGCTCGTTCGCCATTAGTTTCGCCTCTTCTTCGCGCTCTTTCCGTTCGTCTTCTTCCATTTCTTCGAGTTCTTTCTCGAATTCATCTTTATCAAAATCAGGAGTCCCAGCGCTGAATTCTCCTGATCCCCATCTTTTGTCTAGTATGTCTGCTTCACTTGCCCCGAGTGACTCAACATAAATCTTGTCTTTCTCGGCTGTTTTTAGCTCAAGCTCTGCCTGCTCCTGTGGAGACATTGTTTCAAGAGGATTCCAGATAATCTCAATATCTGAAATATCCCAGTCCATTTCCAGTGATTTGTACCACATCATTTTGTGGTACATTGGGGTGTACTGGTTTTTCTGTCTTGGCCTGATCGAGTCGTTCCAAACTTCTCTTGATTCTGAAAGAGTTGACCCGCCGAGACCACCAGACTCTTCACTGAATAGAATCGGAACAGGAATGCCGGAAACCATGCCGATGTCACGACGTTGATCTGCCGTTATTTCTGAAAGTCCGGTTGTTGGTGTTGCTAGTTTTTGTAAGTCATCTTCTGATCCCATCACTGTAGCCTTGAGACTGTTTCTTACTAGCCTTTGGTCTTGGACATACCCTTTTAATCCAGCCAGGTCTTTAAATGTCTTTAGATTTGCAACCTTAAAAACATCCTCAACAAACCCTTGAAGCAACTGACTTTCCGTCTGCATGCCTATCCCGTAACGCTTAATAGCATCATAAACACGTTGAGTCGTCGATACTGGCCATGTTCTTCTTCTGACTCTTTCATTTTGGCTTATTACATCGTCTGATTCAAATGTTGGAAATCTGATCAACCTCGATTCATGACAGAGAAATGATTGGGATCCTCCGAACGCTTGAATTGTGATTTTATAATGCAGTGGTTGCCCTGGTTTCTCATCTTGAAAAATTGGGCGCGAGGTTGAAGGATGAGCATACCAGTTCTCGACCGGCTGAAATGACCAGATCTTTTTAACTCTGTTTTCGTTTAAGGGTTCCTCGGGTAGTCTTCCATCGTCAGCATCAACATAAATTACACCACCTCCGAATTGATGACGCATTGCGATCATTTTTGCGCCGATTGCTAACCAGTTGTATTCTTCCCTCATCTGATGCTGAATATCGCGGGCCAAATCGGTGCTATCCTTTGAAGCCAATTCGAATCCGTTTCTAGTTCCATCTTCAGCATGCAATGTTGTGATTCTGTACATCAGTGCATTGTGATACATGTTTATGAGCTCTTGAAAACTGAACTCATATGGTGGCATCCATATTGTGCCAAAGGTAGGATCAGAATTGGGGCCGAAATCATTAAACGGATTATCCCAACCGCCTGAAGGAGATATGACGGCTGATGTGGAATCCATTGAGAACTCTTCAACCTTCCGATTTAATGCAGCTAGTTGTTTTTTGAGTGCTCTGTTTTTGTTTTTTTTAGACATTATTTCTCACTAGTTCCCTCAACTCCACGATTGATTCTATCCTTTGTCCTGCGATTCAAACATGCCATAGCCTTTTCAATATGTTCCATTGCTTCCTGGTTGTCATCACATGCAAATTCACCGGCTTGAAAACATTGTAGGCGATCAATCACGATTGCAAGTAAATCCTCTTGGTGACATCCGTTGATTCCATTTTCTTTGATTGGGCCTTTCTGAAAATTGACCCTCGCAAAAATATCTTCGTAAGCTTCTGTCATATCTAAGGACGCCGGACACACCGCGTATTCATGGCAAGCGTTTCCGGCTCCTGGGTCATCCAGAACGATGATTTTTGTAAATCTGTCACTTCCAATATCAAGTTGTCTCATATAATTTTGTTAAAAGATTTTTAGTGATTTTATCCAATTTGATTTCTTAAGTATTTTTAGCTTGTCTCCAAATCTCAAATGAACAACATACCCGAAAGAAAATGGAATCAATAGCCATGATTCAGGAGAATACGCACCGTATAAGCTCAAAACAAGCGGTATTGAGTATGAGTGAATCCAACTGTGATGATTGAAGGCTTTGATAAAAATGAATGCAGTGGCGAACGCTAAAGCGTAATACGGTTCTCTGTAAAATAATGATAAAGCACAGAATATTGAGCCGAAAAAAGCGATTATTTGAGATGGTTTTGAGTGGGTGTCTAAATCGACGATAACCGAACCTAAAAGACAAACCGCAAAAACTAACGCTGCCTTTTCAGGATCAGCGTCAAGTACAGATTTCGCAAGAACGTAAACACCTGAAGCAGCAATAGAAGCGATTATGCCACATTGAAAATGGTCTCTGAAGTTCATTATCCCTTATATAAGTGATTTTAGATCATAAAGACATCATAAATTTTATTAACTGTGATGTCAATAAATAAGGAACTTCGCACTGTTTTGTTATTTTTTATTGAAAAAAAGTGATTATTTACTTGACAGAAAGATTGATTTTTGCGAATATTAATTTAACAACAACGCAAAACAAACCTCAAGCCGGAGATTTTAAGATGCAGATCAAAAGAAAAATAGAAGCAATTATCAGAAACCAAAAAATTGCAAACTGTGAAACTGATCTGTACACAGATAACGAAAAATCAAAAGCAACTGAAAAACTTGAAAAGTTAGAAATGGAACTTGAATCACACAGAGAGTCAAAAGGGTTTAACGGGGATCATGAAGGGGTTGCTGGTTACTTGAAAGAAATGAATGTTGAAATAGATCAAAAACTGCACTGGCACATAGGTGACGGATCTTGGTGCTAACCAAACCAGCCCTACGGGGCTAAAACATAATGGAGGTAGATGGTTACTAAATACAAAAGAGTTTATGCCCAACAATATGGGTGTTGGGTTTCTTTTAGCCATGATGACTTCAAGGAGTTCGCTAAACGAGCTATCGAATTAATGGTAGACGGAAACTGTTGGGAACTACCTTTAGAAAAGAAAATTAAAAATAGACCTGCGTGTGCAACCTGGGAAAGAGGATCCAGAAGCCCTTATTCATGGAAACCAAACTACGCCGTCATCACGCCGCTGGATTGGAGCACTGAAGACTGGGAGAGCTTCTATCAAGAAATGGCTTAATCAGCACAGGCTTACCGCCTGCAAGATCTATCATTTGATGGATGTTTAAGCGGTTAATTCTAAAAGGAGATGAATTATGGATTTCATAGAAATGATTGATAAAATTAGCATCGGAGACAAGATATACAGATCAGGATGGATCAATCGCAACGTATTTACTGTAAAAGATCCTGAAAACTTCAAAGTGGTTTCCGCTGAAGGTGCCGAAATATGTCTGAACAGTGGAGACTATTTAGCAAATGATTGGGTGATAAATGGAGAAGAATCAGCGTTTAAAAAGTGGCATAAAGGTACGGGCAAGATCTTAACTAAGCCTTACTCTATAGCATGGAACGCTGCTATTGATGCCGTGGTTAGTTTGATCTGTGGTGATCTCGACGAGGTTGACAACATCGCCATAATAGTTGAAGAAATATCAGCACTCAAGGAGCCACTAGAATGAACAAAAACAACATCCCCATAACCAGAACATATATTGCTCTGGTTATTTTTGTAGTTGGTATGACGATTTTTAAATTATTTTATTAGGAGATAGAAAAGAGTGAAAATAAAATCAACAACAGACCTGGCAAAATTCGCCTTCGATCAATACAAGAAATCCGATTTAAATCAATACAAAATAGCCGAACTGATCGGATTAAAACAACCGGCTGTATGTGCTGCTCTCAACAAAAGGAGATTCGATAATCCGGTGAGCAATAAGACACGGCTTGAGATCCTTAGTGTTCTTGGGTTTGAGGTCGAATCGTGTTTTATTGTTACGAAAAAGATCAAGAAAAAGCAATAAATAGCTTGACTGAATTATCACGGTTTGAGAATATTAATTTAACAACAACGCAAAACAAACCTTAAACCGGAGATAAAAATGTACGAAAGAACTTACAGTCAAAAACATCAAGCAGACATGGGAATCAAAGACATTGCCAAGGCAGTTAGAAAAGATATCAAAGACGCTCAGAAATCTGGTGATCTTCCACAAATGAAAGTATCTGTTAGAATTCAACGTTATTCAGGCGGTCAGTCTCTTCATGTTGATATCAAAGAATTCCCTATTCAGTTCTTGAATGCTTACAGGGTCAAGCTTAGCCAAGAACATAGCAATGTATTTGTTGGGAATCTGCCAAGTGAACATCCGGCAAGGGAACTGTATACACCGCTTGCAAAGAAAGCCTTAGATAGCCTTCAATCGCTGGCTAACGCTTATAATTATAATGGATCAGAAATAATGGTCGATTACTTTGACGTTAACTACTATCTACACGTTGGATTTGACTGGAAAGCTGAGCATAACCAGAATAAAGAGATCGCTGAAAAGATTGGGTGTGTGCCTTGGCCGACTCTTTGGAACGAATTCTTGGATTAATTTAAAACCCGCCCCGAAAGGGGCTTTTAATTAGTTAACAATTGGAGAAAGTTATTAATAACGTAGGGTAGAGGAATGGTAGACTCAGCCCCGGACGGGGTGTTGGTAGATACTGCTGTGGATTGAATCTAGATAAATTTACAAGCGGGTTTGCTGTGCAGGTTCGACCCCTGCCCCTACAGCCACTAACCCATTGGAGGAAGGAACTAGATGAAAAAGATTACTCAAAAAGAATATGGCAGACTGTCTGCAATCCGCGATCAATTGTGCGGTTTGCGTGATATTATTGTAATGC
>PJEL010000413.1_pt1 | contig 50267 bp, 19 predicted proteins | sample 1853271 | NCBI WGS metagenome assembly PJEL01 (sample SAMN08108733, study PRJNA415343) | Invertebrate metagenome, whole genome shotgun sequencing project. | host: Globobulimina | place: Sweden: Gullmar Fjord | collected 2015-08
CCAAGGTGGATGCAATGGAGCGCCTGGCGCCAAGGCTGTACTTCCAGCCAGGCTCGATCAGCGTACTTTTCTCCTCTGTAGCATCTCTCACTGGGTCTCCAGGTCAAATCAATTACAGTTCAGCTAATGGTGTGCTTGACGCTCTATCTAGGCAAGCTAACAACCAGGGCTCAAGTGTAGTGAGCATTCAATGGGGTGCTTGGTCCGGCAGTGGAATGGCAGGGCAAGATGCTTCTACAAAAGCTAGAGTCGAACGTACTGGTCTTGGCCTAGTCAGCCCAGAAATTGGACTAAGGGCCATGGCAGGTCTTACGCAAATATGCTCAGGAGAAAGCGTTGTTGCATGCGTACCATTCCATTGGGAGAAATTCATTGCTAATCAGTTTAGAAATTCAAAGGTTCCTACCATCTATTCGAATTTCGATAATCGCAAGGAGAAGAAACGAACTAAAAAGTTAGGCAATAGGGCTCAGAGGGCCAAACCAGGGAAGAAACCGTCCGTAGATAAGGTGGCAATACTTGGGCAGGTGGGAATTGTTGCCTCATCCATTCTTGGGAAAGATGTTGGACAAGATGAACCACTTATGTCCGCAGGATTGGACTCTCTGAGTGCGGTTGAGTTTAGGAATGGCCTTGAGAGTAGATTTGGCGTGGAACTGCCTGGAACATTGGTGTTTGACTACCCCTCAATCTTTAGCATTGGTGACTATCTTGCCTGTCTGCTTGAAGGAAAAGAAGGAGGCGAGGTAGCGGAATACATCACTGAGAGTGAGGAGGAAGAATCAAGTGATAGAATCCATTTGAGTTACAGGAAAAAGAGTGCTAGAAAATCACCTATCAGTCATATGGCAGTACTGGGACAAGTGGAAATGGCTGCCTCATCCATTCTTGGGAAAGATGTTGGACAAGATGAACCACTTATGTCCGCAGGATTGGACTCTCTCAGTGCGGTGGAGTTTAGGAATGACCTTGAGAGTAGATTTGGCGTGGAACTGCCTGGAACGTTGGTGTTTGACTACCCCTCAATCTCTAGCATTGCTGATTATCTCGTTGTCCTCGTGGGAGAAAACGAGCAAGAGGAGGAGGTTATCGAATACGGCACTCCAAGAAAGATTGTAGATATTGAGATCGGCGATAATTACAGGTTTGCAGATATTATTGTGTCAGTAGCCAATATGAGGTCATCCAAAGACGCCCTTTCGTCTATGCATCCCAAAGATGCGTCAGATTTGATTCCATTTAACAGGTGGGATGTTGATGCACATGAAGATCTCTTCAGTGGGATACCGATAAGGTTTGCACCGACACTTGAAAATATCGACTTCTTTGATGCACAATGTCTTGCTATATCAGATGGGGAGGCATCATTAATGGATCCACAACATAGGCTGCTTCTGGAATTGTCAGCAGAGATTATCCAATATGGAAGAGTCAATAATATCGGGATGTCCCAAGATACAGGAGTATTTGTGGGACTTTCGTCGACAGATTATGCAAAGATTATGGCAAAGCATATCAAGGGCATCACTGCATACACTGCTACAGGAAACACGCTTAGTGTTGCCTCTGGGCGTATTAGCTTCGGTTTTGATCTGAGGGGCCCCACTCAAACTGTTGACACTGCATGCTCCTCATCTCTCGTGAGTCTCCATGGAGCACGGAATTCCCTAATTTTAGGTCAGTGTGATAATGCTGTTAATGCTGGTGTGAATTTAATGTTATCTGTTGATACGCCTGCTGCATTTGCAAAATCAGGAATGCTTTCACAGGATGGGAGATGCAAAACACTCGATGCAACAGCAGATGGTTATGTGAGAGCAGAAGCGGGGGGTGCCATGCTGCTCCAAGTAGGGGCTCGAAGTGGAGCTTTATCGCCGTATGCAGTTCTGTCAGGTACCGCACTTAACCAGGACGGCCGATCTAGTTCCCTGACTGCTCCAAATGGACCAGCTCAAACTCGTGTCATTAAATCTGCCATGAATACATCTTCTTTGCAGCCTGGTTCGATTTCTGCATTTGAAATGCATGGAACTGGTACAGGACTCGGGGATCCAATTGAGATAGGTGCACTTGGAGCTGTACAAGATGGTGTGAAAAAGCCAGTTGTGTTGACTTCAGGAAAATCCCTTGTTGGCCATTCCGAGCCAGCTGCGGGAGTCATGGGAGTGGCACATATTCATTTGGAGCTATTAAACCAGGCATGTATGCCTATACTGCATTTAAGGGCTCTGAATGTACACACTATTCCAGTGTTGAGGAAGGGCTCATGGGCTATCAGGCGAGATCTCTCTGCCCATCCAGTTTCGAGTAGAAACGGCGATTCACACATGGGAGTCAGTTCATTTGCATTCCAAGGTACAAATGCGCATGCCATAGTATCAAAGAACGAGAATTCACCCCTCATTAACTCGTTATATCTACTTCCTGGAGTCTATTGGGAGAAATCAAGGTTTTGGGCACATCCAGTTTTGCCAGAGACATTGTCAATATCTTCTACTTCGACGAATTCAGTTTCGTTTGAGTTGAATTTGAAGACTCCCAGATTCTCAGAAGTATGCGGTGATATGAATTACAGGGGCAAAGCAGTACTCCCTGTTGGTTTCTTGGTGGATTCTTTGGAATCGATTATACGCAGTGTTGACTCTAGGGGAACTTCATTGCTGACAATAGTTAATGCCGTCTTCGGAGCAATGGAAGTGTCCATTAACAGCAATATGTTCATCCAATTGTGTACGGAATCCTCAGTCACAGTTAATGATGGAATGGGTGCCAATATAGCCTCATGTGGAATTGGTTTGTGCTTCAGGAATGCTGGGGTGGCTAACAAGAATTTGAATGTGCCATATGTGAATTTGTTACCGAGAACTCAAGTTGGAGGATTCATTCTAAGCACAATAGAAGACAATAGTAGAAATGGTTTATACTACTACGATGCTTCCTTTGTGTCATTATCCGATGGCGGTTTGGTGTCTTCATTTGCCTCAAAAGCTGTCAGCTTAAAGCCATTGTGTGCTTCCTATTTGTTGTCCTCAGAGAATTCATTATTGTATCCTGAAGAGGCTATCTATTCGTTCAAGGATATAGTTGTACAAAACATGAAGCCATCTTCGCTTACATCGAGGAGTGTGGAAGGTGGTGATCTGTATTGTGTTGAATGGAGGGCAGAGCATGTTGACTCGATTCTGCCTGACTCGTGTGGTTGGAGTTTCTCAGGCAAGTCTGCAGAGACTGCGCTAGCAGCGATGAAGCAGTGCAGCATATCTGGTTTTGGATTCACATCATATTGCTCTGAATTGCCGATTTACCGAGGAATTGGTCGGCAGTTGAAGGTTGGGATGTCATCTGAATACCACGGTATGCTCAAGTCTTATGCCCAAGAGCATCCAGGGCAGAGTTTAGGGGTATCTTTCGGGTGTGATCATGGCACTCCTTGGAAAATTGTTCAGGGAGAGAATGACCTAACAAGCCTATATGGGAGTCTCAACGAATCCTGCGTGAGGTATGGGGCTAGATTATCAACAGCACCAGTTGGAGTGCAGAAATATGAAGCCATCTCGAATCAGTCTCATCACATCACTGGGGGCTCCGGGTCCTTGGCAGGTCATATGTTGATGTGGGTTGCCTCTAAAGATAGTCCATTCGTTCGATTAATCAGTAGATCAGCAGCTCTTCCTGTTAAGGTTGGAGAGATTGAAAACAGCTTTTCAGGCTTGTTGACGTCTGTCAAGTGTGATGTTGGCTTCCAGAGCGATTTGGGGTCTCTTGGTCAACTGAATGGAGTGATTCATATCGCTGGGGGTATTTTATCGGATGCCACAGTGGCGAATCAGACGTTAGGACAATTCAGAACTGTGTTTGCACCAAAAGCACTTGCTTCTGAAAATATTGTTCAAGCGTCGGGCAACAATCCAGTATCTCTTGTTGCAATGTATTCCTCAATCGCATCTTTGATGGGATCCCCAGGACAGATATCGTATGCAGCAGCTAACTCTGCTCTAGACTGGTTTGCTGGAGCATTGGAACACTGTGGAACCAAGGCGGTTAGCATTCAATGGGGAGCCTGGGCATCTGGAGGAATGGCAACCAGGGACAGATCTACAAGCATTAGATTAGAAAGAATGGGAATATCTACCCTTTCAATCAAATCCGGCTTGGAATTGTTCGAAAAAATCTTGGATACAATCGAGCCTGTTATCGGTGCCATTCCATTCAATTGGGAGCGATTTGGCAAAACAGAATCTTTAGCCTTGGCTGAGTTTGTAGAGGACCATGTCATTCCCAGGGCGAAGGAAGAATATCCTGTACCGTCGAAGTCCAGGATAGTGTCTGTAGACGTACTTGGAGTTGTGTCTGACGCAGTTGAGACAATTGTAGGTGCACCAGTTGGCCCATCCGATCCCCTCATGGCCTCTGGACTTGACTCTCTTGGTGCAGTAGAGCTCAGGAATGCACTTGAAGGTGCATTCAATCTTCAGCTTCCTTCGACGGTTGTATTTGACTATCCAACGATTTCTACAATGTCTGCATTCATCCAGTCATTGTTTGAGCCACAGGAAGTATCAGAACCTATATCTCTCTATGATAAGTCTCTCGAGAGGGTTGATGATGGTGTTTCGATTGTTTACAGTGCTCAAATGTCTCCAAAGGGTGGCATGACCTTTGGCAAAGCTGTTGACTCGGTTGGGCTGGTTCCATTCGATAGGTGGAATATCGAAAACCATGGAGTGATAAGTGCAAGATTTGGAGCATACTTGAGGAACATTTACCAGTTTGATGCAAGCAAATTCTCGATTTCACCCAATGAGGCAGCCCTGATTGATCCACAACAGCGTCTGTTACTTGAACTTGTGGGAATATCGCTTTCTGAACACTCTTCTTCTTCTCCAAAATCTAGCCGAGGTGTCTATGTTGGATTGGCCAGTTCAGACTACGGATCCCTTGTCCATGTTTACGCTGACAAGGGTGCCTTCCATGCTTCTTCGAATGCCCTCTCCGTTGCTTGTGGGAGAATATCTTACACATTTGGTTTACAGGGTCCAAGTTTGAGTATTGACACTGCTTGCTCTGCTTCCCTTGTTGCGACTCATATAGCTTCGAAAAACATCAGGGATGGATTGTCTCTCTTGTCCTATGCGGCAGGTGTACATGTTCAATGCACTCCAACTTCGACATCTTATGTTTGGGCAGCTAGTATGTTAACACCTTCTGGTCGATGCAAAGCATTAGACGCGAGTGCAGATGGGTACGTAAGAGGTGAAATGGTTGGCATGTTTGTACTCGAATCAAGCCCTACCATTCAAGAGGACAAAGTGTCAATGTGCATCACGCTGTGTGGCAGTGCAGTCAATCAGGATGGCCGATCAAGTTCCTTAACTGCACCTAATGGTCCATCACAGACTTCGGTGATAAATTTGACTTTGAACGAAAGTCTAATTACGCCGCAAGAAGTGCAATCATTGTCTATGCATGGAACAGGAACTGCTCTTGGAGATCCAATTGAGATTGGGGCAGCCTTGGCGTCCTATAGTAAGTCGAGACGACAGGCATTCTGTTTCATGGCAAGTAAGTCATGGGTAGGGCACGGAGAGCCTGCTGCTGGCATTGCAGGTCTTTTCTTAGCTACAGCTGGACTGAGGAATGAGAAGATGGTGGAGCAGCTTCATCTTCGAAGTTTGAATCCGTATGTAGAGACAAACATATCCTCACAGAGCGTTTTATTGCCCCGTGAAAAATCACCCCAGTTTGTCGGGGCTGGTGGTTTGTTTATGGGCATCAGTGCTTTTGCATTCCAAGGAACAAATGCCCATGCTATTTTGAAGTCGGAGTTTGTTGGGGGTCATGCTGAGAAATCATTGGGTGTTCTCTTTGAAAAATCCCTCTTGACAGTCCTTCCAGAGATCCATTTGCTACTTGATAAGTATGTCCCTGGTACAAAAAAGAGTGTTGCAGTGCTCCTTGGAAACTTGAATGCCCCAGAAATGTCTTATATGTGGGATCACAAAGTTCTTGGCAAGAGCATATTCCCAGGTGCAGGATACTTTGAGAATTCTTTGGCATCTGCAAGAGTACTACTTGGGTCAGTAGATAGTTTGACATTGCACAATGTCTCTATTCCGTCACCTCTTGTTTTGGCAGATTTGGATCAATCAATCCAGACAGAAGTGGAGTTATCTGCGGGAGTTGTTTCGATCTGCAGTGGAAGTGCCTCATCAAAGCAATTGCACATGCAGGGCCACATTACGAGCTGCACTTTCAGGGGGCCCGCTATTTTCCCTGATACTCTAGGGTCAGCGTCTCGTTGTCTCATCCAACAGAAGTGCATCAATCCAAGTGCAGCTGCAGTTACTTGCTTGGACAGTAAAACGGAGAGAACAGGTCTCAGGTTAGATCCTGCTATCTTTGATTCCTTTTTGCAGTTAGGGCAGACTTTTATCAATTCAAGAGAAGTTTTTGTCCCAGCATCCCTTGGGGCTTTGAATGTGGCTGATTCTGCGAAAGATTTGAGCTCTTGCAGTAATAATGCTTGGGGTTCAGCAATACCATTGACATCTTCAGAAACTATGGTGAGTGATTTCTTCATGCTGCAGCAATTTGGTAGGGCAACCTGCTCGTTGAAAGAACTTGAGGCAAAGAGCCTAGGCATGCCACAAGTGAGCGCAGCTGACGCAATGGATCTTCCCCATACTTTATACTCTTCGGAAGTAGTGGTCTCTGAGTGTGTAGAGGATCATTTACAGGGAGATAAAGATGCATTGTGGAGACTCACACCATATCTTGATGCCTCTAGGAAAGCTATTGCCACCCTTGAAGGTATTCAGGCCGCCAGCCTGATGATGTCTGGTAAAGAGTTTGAATTATCATCAATGTGGCCTGGACCGTCATCGCTTTCGCCATGTTGTCCCGCTAACAGTATCAATGCCCTCGAAGCAAAGGCTTTGGGTGGATATATCCGCACTTTAGGTCAAGAGATGCCTCAAATTGGTTGGGGAGTAGAGTATCATGACATAATGTGCAGTGACAGTGCTTCTGTTGGACTAAAGCTCGGCTCTCAAAGGAGTATTGACCAGTTCGGCGAAATCCGATCTACTGGATCTATTTCAAGGCCGCAGATGATTGATTATGAGGCAAGGGAAATGTTTAGTTCTTATCAATTATTGCCGATGCCCCGTGGTGCACTGAATGGGCTGAAGCCTCAGCCACTCACACTGAATGAAAATGCTGTTCCGTCTGGCAAGGTAATCGTTGATGTTAAATCTGTTGGCATCAACTTCAGAGATGTTCTTAATATCCTTGGAATGTACCCCGGCGATCCTGGTGATCCCGGAGGAGACTGTGCAGGGACCATAGTCCATGGTAATCTATACCGTGGTGGAAAGCTGATTGCTGGACCTGGTGATGCGGTGTTTGGGCTGGCTGGTGGTTGCCTTGGTAGCCATGTCATTGCATCCAATTTAACCATGGTGCCGATGCCCTTTAATATATCCTTCGAGGAGGCATCCACAATGCCAACTGTTTTCGTCACTGTTGACACTGCCTTGCATCGCTTGGTCGAAATTGGTGCGAGCGATAAGGTGCTGGTTCACGGTGCTGCAGGAGGAGTTGGTCTTGCAGCCATGCAGGTGATAAAAGCTGCTGGGGCCGTGCCTGTCGTCACGGCAGGAAGTGTCTCCAAAAGAAGTATGCTGCGAGGTCTTGGTGCATCATACGCTTTTAGCTCAAGGGATATGAATTTCACGGATGAGTCCATTGTTTGTAGCTTTGGCGCATCTGCTGTTATTAACACCCTCACTTCACCTGGGTTTGTTGCTGCCTCCCTTTCAACATTGGGCTTGGGTGGGCACTTTGTGGAAATCAGCAAAAGAGATATATGGAGTTATAAACGTATGGTCCAAGAACGATCTGATATTAGGTACAGCCTGTTGGCAGTTGACTTCATGTCGGCAGAAGCTATACAAGCTGCCTTGATCAGAGTGTCTTGTGGTGTGTCTGAAGGCAGCCTCAGGCCTTTACCATCGGTGACTCACGATATGGCAGCCATTGTCGATGCGCTGAGACAAATGTCACAGGCACGGCACGTTGGTAAGATCGTCGTGAAACCTTTGAAAATGGGTGAGAATCTGAAGCGAGGGGCTTCTGTGGTCACTGGAGGAACAGGAGCACTTGGCACTCTTCTGATAACGTGGCTCATGCATGAAAAGAATGGTCCAGTACTAGTCTCCGCGAGGAGTGGCAAGTATACCAGCAGTCCTGATCATATAATTTGTCAAAAAGGTCTGGTTAAAATAGCCATGTCAGATACATCCGTAACAACTGATGTCGTGGGCCTTGTTTCTGAATGCATGTCAGAGGTGAGCACACTTTTCCATGCTGGTGGAGTTCTAGCCGATGCAACTTTGTTCAACCAAAACTCTTCATCTCTGAGAAGAGTTTTTGCACCTAAAGTATCAGGCTTAACCAGCTTGAATTCCTTTTCTTCACAGCCTTTCCAGCTGCGATTCTATTTCTCATCCATGGCAGCATTCCTTGGATCCAGTGGCCAAATGAATTACAGCGTTGCGAACTCTTGGCTCGATGAGATGGCTGAACTAGAGCAAAAGAAAGGATTGTTTAGCATCAGTGCACAGTTTGGAGCCTGGAAATCGGGAGGAATGGCACTAGAGAGCTCTGCCAAAATGGAGGCCATGGGTCTGGGAGCTCTTTCAGCCAGTGTTGGAATGTCTAGTATTGTAGGCGTCTTACGTAATGTTTCATGGTCAGTGAAAGAATTCAGACCACAAATCGCCATTTCACCAATTGATTGGGAGAAGTTTTTGGACAATACACCAGATGAAGTGCCTTTCTTCCTGAGATTGTATGCGAGAAACAAAAAGCAGAAGATTGAGGGAGTCATTGAAAAAGAGGTTGGTGTTTCCAAAGCCCAAAATATTACAATGAATGTTGAAGAGATAATCGAAGAAGTCACTACAGTCGCGGCCTCAATTATTGGGGAGACAGTTGGCAAAGATGACCCTCTCATGGCTGCTGGTCTGGACTCGCTTGGTGCTGTGGAGCTTCGTAATGGACTCGAATCCCGTATGGGAGTGGAGCTGCCATCTACACTGGTGTTTGATTATCCAACAATATCGGCAATATCAGATTATATTGAATCCCTTGTGGGAGGAGTATTAGAGGCTGATGAAATAGTTGGCCCAGAAGAGGCAGTTGCTGTGTACTCTCAAAGTGAGGCTAGTTTCACTATTGCCATTAGAAAGGCTGTTTCCAGGCTTCCTGGAGAGAAAGAAAACTTTATAAATTTCATCGATACAATTTCTACTATTCCTACATCAAGGTGGAATGCAGAGATTTGTCTAACAGAAGATTTGCCAGTAAGATTTGGAGCGTTCATGCAGGACATCTTCCTTTTTGACCACAAGGTTTTTGCTGCCTCTGTTGCCGAGTCAGCACTGATGGATCCACAACAGAGATTTGTGCTAGAAATGACAGAAGAAACAGTCTCTAGTGTGAAATCTGAAGGATCTTGGCGTGGACCAGATGTTGGAGTTTTTGTTGGAATATCTACCCCTGATTTTGCTGATCTGGCAAAATCCTATAGCAGCATTAGTACTTACAGTGCCACCGGAAGCGCGTTGAGTGTTGCTTCAGGAAGAATATCATATCTCTTCGGTTTTGTTGGTCCAGCTGTCAGTGTTGATACTGCGTGTTCTTCCTCCCTTGTTGGCATGCATATGGCATCCTTATCAATGCATGTCCAGTCTTGCTTCTCTGCCGTAGTTTCGGGAATTAAGATGATTTTAACCCCGGAAACTTCAGCAATGTTTAATAGGGCTGGGATGTTGACAGCAGATGGCCGTTGTAAAACACTGGATGATAAGGCAAATGGCTATGTGAGAGGAGAAGCTGGGGTAACGATGTTCCTTGAAAGTGCAAGAGATCCATCCATGTCCCATGATGCCTATGTGTGTGGAACGTCAGTCAATCAGGATGGGAGGTCAAGTGCTCTTACTGCTCCTAATGGTCCAGCACAGCAGTTGGCTATCAAATCAGCCATGTCATCTGCAGAAATCTCCTCCCATTCCATATCTTTCATACAGATGCATGGAACTGGTACTCCGCTTGGCGACCCTATTGAGGTCGGGGCAATTGCGGCAGTTCATAGTTCTAGGAATTCTCCATTGTCTTTGATGGCAGGGAAGACATCTTTTGGGCACACAGAACCTGCTGCAGGGCTTCTTGGTAGCTTGCATGCCTTTAAGTCTGCTAATAGCTTAGTTCAACAACCATTGATGCACCTTTCAATGGTAAACTCGTATGCAAAGGCATCTTTGTCGCAGAAGAGAGGTGCAAAGATAAATCTTCCACGATCAAGTGCAGGAAATTCCAGTATTGAACAGGATATTCACGCAGGGGTGAGTTCGTTTGCTTTCCAGGGTACCAATGCACACGTTATAGTAAAGAATGGTGGCTTGCTGGCTTCACAGCATGTCTCTGGGCGTCCATGGGATAGGCAGCACATATCTGTACTGCCAACTGCACGTTTATTTATTGATCGTGCTTCTGGTGGTAAGGTGATTAGATTTGAAGCAAATCTCCTCAAACCAGCCTTAAGTTTCCTTCAATCTCATCGAGTGTCCGGGTCACCCATATTCCCGGGTGCTGGGTACATGGAACTGATGGCTCAAGCAGCCTCCACTCTTGGCCTGTTGCAGGCATCCTGCTTCGCAAATATATCATTTGCGTCTCCTCTCCAATTGGAGAGCAAAACAAATGATTTGAGATTGCATATTGAGCTTGATGAAGGTGATGGTGTAATCTTGATCAAGTCAAGAGTCAGTCATGTGAAGGGTACTCTATCAAAATTGTATGGCTCACATGATGCAAGAGGAATCTCTTCAATAGAGGTGGCAATGTCTGATGTAACAGAACCTATTGCAACGACGTATATCTATGCTAAATTTGATAGTGCTGGGCTTCAATATGGGGATGAATTCAGGCTCCTGAGATCAGTGAAAGTTGGGGAGACTGCTGCAATTGGAAAGGTATCCACAGTAACAGGCCAGGACAGAATGGAATTTGTTGCGAACCCAGCAATGCTGGACTGCACCTTACAAGTAGGTGGTCTAATTAAAGGGGGATCTACCAAGGAAACCATGATACCTGCAACTGTGCAGGCATTATGTCTCTCTGAGGTGTCTCCGTGGAAGGAGACATACGGGCTAGCAAAACGGTCTCATGGATCAAATGATTCCTCTTTGTCCATCTCCCGTGACTTGTGCATGGTTACTATCGATGGAAATGTCAGTTGCTCTATCAAATCGCTCCAATCAAAGGCAATACCATCTGCTGCGAAGGTCAAATCAAAAGTGGAGGACGATTTCAGTTACGTCATTGACTGGCAGGTTGGAGAAGTATCCTCCATCTCTGGGTGTGCTGGGGCTTCATTCTCAGCTCGAGATGATCTCAATGTTGTGTCAAAATCTAGCACGCTTATTAGCATACTGAAAGATTCTGCAGGACGCAAAGGTGCCCTTGCTGCCCTGGCTAGGGGGCATGATGTGCTGAGCAGGCCAAGTGGAAATAGTTCTTCTGGCGTAGGACTTTGGGGTATGATGAGGACTTTCGGTCAAGAATGTCCAGGAGTACAATCATCATGTTATGGATATGATTCAGAGGACTGCTCTTTACTTAGTAAAATGATCGTTGATGGAAATGTTGGCGAAGGCGCCTTTGATGGGTATGGGAAGGTCAGGTCAGGGAAAGTGGACTTTGTCCCGTCAATGTCTCGAGCTGATGTAGTTGATATTCCTGCACCGTATCAGTTGTTCCCCGATCCAAGAGGTAGTCTCAATAGTCTGAAATCTTTCTCTCTTGATAAGAAATCTCCTGGCACTGGAGAGGTACTGCTGAGGGTAGAAGCTGTAGGCATCAATTTCAGAGATGTTCTCAACGTGCTTGGAATGTACCCAGGTGATCCAGGGCCACCCGGAGGAGATTGCTCAGGTGTTGTCATTGATACTCCAGAATCATGTCCCCTTGCTATAGGTCAACCTGTATTTGGCCTAGCTGGTGGTAGTCTTGGGAGCCATGTGATTGCGTCAAGTAAGACGGTGGTGCCCATGCCAGGAAATGTTTCATTTTCGGCTGCAGCAACAATGCCAACAGTGTTTGTTACAGTTGACTTAGCTCTTCATAGGGCCTCATGTATTCGAGAAAATGAGCGTGTACTTGTGCACGCTGCAACTGGAGGGGTAGGCCTAGCAGCTGTCCAAACAATTAAGGCAGCAGGGGCAGAAATCATTGCAACTGCTGGAAATCCAAGCAAACGCGAGCTTTTGAGAAGTCTTGGTGTCAAAACCATTGCTTCGTCTCGAGATCTCTCATTCGTAGACTCTATAATTGCAACGGCAGGAGCTGTGGATGTAGTTCTTAACACACTTACTTCATCTGGATTTGTTGCTGCAACACTTTCCTTATGTAGCAGGGGTGCAAGAATGGTTGAGATAAGCAAACGTGATATTTGGCCAGCACAGCGAGTTCTTCAGGAGAGGTCAGATATTCTCTACTCGCTTGTTGCTGTCGATTTCATGTCGGAAGATGCATTAAACCAGTCCCTGAAAAGGGTGGCATGTGGAATATCTCAGAACCTTCTTAGGCCATTGCCACTTGCCTGTCATCGACTTTCAAATGTTCGTGCTGCTCTGAGACAAATGTCTCAGGCTCGACATGTCGGTAAAATAGTTGTTGAAAACAGGAATCATGCCGTGGAACATGAAATGGACAGTGTCCTCATTACTGGAGGGATGGGAAATCTGGGCAGGTTAGCCATGCTTTGGGCCACGAAACTCAGTGCAAGGAAAATACAAGTTGTTGGAAGATCAGGGAGATTTTATCAAGATGAAGGGGCCCTTTTATGCGATCATTCCTCTGAGATTCTTGCAGTTAAAGGAGATATGAGCTTGAGAGAGGACCTCAAAAGCATGTTCGTTTTGCCAGAACAGCATCTTGCGCCTTTATCTCTCATCCTTCATGCTGCAGGTGTTCTTGCTGATGCAACAATATCGAAACAGTCTATGGAGGGAATTCGTGCAGTGTATGGCTCGAAGCTTGCGCCTGCCCTCATGTGGCAGAGGGTTGTAAGAAACAATCCCCTTGCAAAGCAAGTGTTGTATTCTTCTGTTGCATCTATGCTCGGTGCACCTGGTCAGCTTAATTATAGTGGAGCAAATGCAGCGTTAGATAATCTGTCCTCTTCATTATGTCAATCGGGTATGGATGCAGTCAGTATTCAATGGGGACCTTGGGCAGGAGGTGGCATGGCTTCAAAAGAGACCGAAGCCAGAGTGCAAAGGATGGGAATGGGTGTCATCAATCCAAGCGATGGCATTAGAACATTAGAGAGGGTTCTTTCTGTAACTTTGCCAGTTGTTGGAGTGAACCCCTTCAACTGGCCAGTGTTTATGAAGCGACTGAAAACAAATTCAACTCTGTTTGAAAACTTTGCCGTCAAGGGTGCACCAAAGTCCTTGAAATCTAAGAGACGGGTGAAATCTGTCACTTCTAATAAGAAGTCTACGGTTAACAGAGATGATATACTTGCAACTGTGTCCTCTGTGACTGCTAGCGTTCTTGGTGACTTGGTCCCTGCCTCTGCATCACTAATGGAAGCTGGTTTAGACTCTCTTGGCGCTGTAGAGCTCAGAAATTCGTTGGGTAAAGAGTTTGGTGTCGAATTACCCGCTACACTAACATTTGATTATCCTACCCAAGATGCCATAGCAGGACACATTGAGGAAGTTTTAAATTCCTTAACAACTGACAATATAGTTGAAGTTGATGATGGCTTTGATGAGTATGAAGAGGATATGGTTCAAAATATGCCTGCTCCAAGAGCTGTTACAAGAGTCAGTAAAGATGCAGTCATGACTACAGTAGCAGCAATAACATCTGGAGTGATAGGTGACTCTGTACCTGCAACTGCATCGCTGATGGAAGCAGGCCTTGACTCGCTTGGAGCGGTGGAGTTGCGGAACTCTCTCAGTAAAGAGTTTGGATTAGATCTTCCTTCGACACTCACATTCGATTATCCAACCCAGGAGGCAATATCGGACTATCTGGTAGGTTTGTTAGGTGAGGGCGATGTTGTTGAGGAGGAATTCACTTCTTCTGGCATGGTTGAGGGCAGGAATGCATCTGATATAGTAATAAGTGGAATGTCGATGAGGTTTTCAAATGGTATTGATTCGGATCCAAAGCTTTTTGCCGCTTTTAAGGCCACCTCTGAACTTCATGAGCCCAGTCCGCTATCTCGATGGGATAGTGAGATTTACTATGACCCAAATGGGGGTATTGGAAAAGTTTCCAGTCGCATAGGAACATATATTGAATCTATTTTTGAGTTTGATCTTGGCGCATTTGGGCTCGCAGTAGGTGAAGCGTCCCTGATGGATCCTCAGCAGAGAGTCCTTCTTGAGGAGACATATAATGCATTCATGTCAGCAAATCTCAGCCCCCATTCGCTGTCAGGTAGCTCCACTGGAGTCTTTGTTGGATGTATTTGGCTGGAGTATGGCGATCTTCTATCTGCATGCGGGGTACCAGCTGGTGCTCACATGGTTACAGGGAATGGACTTGCATTTATGTCTGGCAGGGTCTCATATACATTTGGACTGATTGGTCCCTGCGTACCCACAAATACTGCCTGTTCATCCTCTTTAGTAGCGTATCATCTGGCAATCAGGGGAATATCTTGCTTTGATTGTGAGAGGGCAACTCCGTCCGGTGTCAATGCAATTTTAGTACCCAAGGCAGCCAGTTCAGCCATGACCCAAGTTCATGCTCTTTCACCTGATGGAAGATGCAAGGCTTTCGGGGCAGAGGCTGATGGGTACGGAAGGGGTGAAGGATTTGTATCTCTAGTGGTTGAGGAGCGTAGCAATTGCAAAGCAGCGGTCCTTGCATGCGTTGGTGGATCCTCAGTGAACCAGGATGGTCGAAGTGCTGGTTTAACTGCCCCACATGGCCCATCACAGCAAGCACTCATTGTAGATGCAATGAAGGAAGCAAATATTCTAAACTTAGATTATGTTGCTTCTCATGGAACTGGTACACCACTTGGAGATCCAATCGAAACTGGTGCGCTACGAAAAGCTGTCTCACTAAGAAAATCTCCAACTTCATTTGTGGTTGGTGCTTCAAAGACGTTGACCGGACATTTGGAGGGAACAGCTGGGCTTGCAGGCTTGATGCTTTGTAGAGTACAACTAGGATATCGATTTGCCCATCCTCTCAGATATAGAAATATGAATGCATATGTCAGCAACTCCTTTGCCTCGTGGGACAAGGCACATAGGGTGCCGATACAAAGCTCACCTTGCGATTCCTCATTTTCCGGAACCAGTTCATTCGGAATGAGCGGAGTCAACGCGCACGCAATTATCAGTACGGCAGATGTGCTGATGCCGACTAGTGTTGTCACATGGAACAGAACATTGCAATCTCACGTCGAAGTTTTGCAATCATACCATCCCATGTTGCACACATGTTACAAGCGTTCAAAAGCATTGGAGATGTCTTGCGTGCTGAATAGCGCGTGCCTGGCAGATTTGAATGACCATCAAGTGAATGGAGGAGTAATTATCCCAGGTGCTGCGTATATAGAGCTTTGTGTTGCCTCTTCTTTTGCTCTCATCAAAAGGCCACTGCCAGGAGTAGTTGTCGAGAATGCGTCGATAGTAGCACCTTTAATGGTTGACACAAATAAGTCCCATCTTATGAGTATTGTTGCTAATTCTGAAGACTTCAGCCTCACTATTAGCTCCTCAGCGTCTGGAATCCAGCAAACCCATTTAACTGCCTTTGCTCGCAGTGTGGTCACTGTGAATGGCTCAGGTTTCAAGGCTGAAAGGAATCCTTCTCTGGAGATGACCAGATGTACTTGTGTCGTTCCAAGCGATTCAAATGTTGTGTATATCCGTATGAAGGAAGCTGGTCTAGAATATGGAGCGCAGTTCAGGCGACTTCGAAATGTTCATGGAAGCAAATCGATTGCTTGCTCGAATATTGAAACCTGGGGTGCAAGTAAGCTTTCTGGTGGCTATAATATCCATCCAAGCATCTTAGATAACTCATTCCAGCTCGGAGCAGTCATTGAGGAGGACGACATTGATAAAGATGCGACGTTTGTTCCATCATCGATTGAGGCATTTGTCCTCCAGAAGCCGCTACAGAGGACTGAGTACCTGTTTGCAATGTCTGAGGCAAAGTCGAATGCATACGTCGATGGTACGATTAGAAATCACCGGATCATGTGTGCAAGAGGTTCTAGCATTATGTCACTGAAAGGACTGCTGGCAAAGCCATTAAACTCCTCTGGCAGGAGAGTTCCTAAAAAGGTGATTAATGCTCACTTGACATACAACGTGGAGAGACAGATTGATAGCACATATACACGTAGTGCGACTCTCTTGTCGAAAGAACTTTCTATCGCATACACGAAAAATGCAAAGGAGCATTCGTCCACGTTTGTTGCGATGCTTCAGGGGTTGCTAGAAGCAAAGAAGCCAGGTATTACAGTCAAGTCAATCTATGATGATAGTCTCTCAGGTCATGAAGCTCAAGGTGATTGGGGAGCCCTACGCTCTCTAGCAGCCGAGGAGTCCACGTTCCTGAGTAGTGGTATGTTGGTCGATAGTAAAATGTCTGATATGGATGGAACCCTAGTGGGGCTTTCTGATGAAGCAAATGTTTCAGATGGCTATGGATCAAGGATCAGTAATGGATCCAGAGACAAGGCCATTCTTCTCCTCAACCATCATAGACAAGAGCCTCCAGCATACCATTTAATGCCCCGTCCACGTGGTGCATTTGGCAATCTAGTAGCTGAAGTTGTGGAGGAAATGCCCATTACGCAAGGAAAAGTTGAGATTCAGGTGCAGGCTGTTGGAATTAACTTTAGAGATGTCCTGAACGTTTTAGGAATGTACCCAGGAGATCCAGGAGATCCAGGAGGTGACTGTTCAGGTATTGTTACTAGGATTCCCGAAGAAGGATGTATTCTGGAACAGGGACAGAGAGTATTTGGCCTTGCAGCAGGGAGCCTAGGAAGTCATGTTGTTGCATCAGATAAAACCTTGGTTCCGATTCCAGATGGAATGACCTTCCAGGAAGCAGCAACGATGCCAACTGTATTTATCACAGTGGAGACTGCCTTGAATAAGCTGGCTGCCATCCAGCCTGGAGAAACTATCTTGATGCATGCAGCAGCAGGTGGTGTTGGACTAGCTGCAATTCAGATGGCAAAAGCGAAAGGGGCAGAAATTATAGCAACTGCTGGAAGTTCGAACAAGAGATCACTTGTTAGAAGCTTGGGAGTGTCCAAAGCTCTTGGATCACGTGACACGGTGTTTGCCTCCGATGTTTCACTGTGTGGTCCTGTGCACGTGGTACTTAACAGTCTGACGTCAAGTGGCATGGTCGCAGGCTCACTTGCTGCGATTGGACTAGGTGGTAGATTCATTGAAATTAGTAAGAGGGATATTTGGAGTGCTCAAAGGGCTGTGCAAGAAAGGCCTGATGTCCACTTTTCTTTATTGGCAGTAGACTTCATGCCTGAGAATGCCTTGAACAGTGCGCTCCTAAGCATTTCAGCTGGTGCAGCCGCAGGGAGCTTCTTGCCTTTGCCTTATGTCCGACATAGTATTGCAAATGTTTCATCAGCGTTGAGGCAGATGTCACAAGCGCGACACGTCGGGAAAATCGTTGTCAGTGCATTCTCTCTTTCGCAGAAGGAGCACTGCACAGTAGAAGATTCAGTAGTATTGACAGGTGGTATGGGAACTTTGGGCTTCCAGGTCGCTTCGTGGCTTGGTAGTCAAAGAACGCAAAGAATCACTCTTCTTGGAAGGACAGGGCGTGCAGCAGAAGGAAGCACCATCCATTTTGCAAAGAGAGATGGTGAGATATTTGGTACCCTCTGCACAGCAGCTTCATGTGACTCTGCTGTCAGTGAAGATGTTTTGAATATCTTCTCAAGTAAGTCCGAAAAGATTGTTGGAATATTACATGCTGGTGGAGTTCTGAGAGATGGTGTTATCAGCTCTCAGAGTCACAAAAGTATTGCGGCAGTATTTGGTGCAAAGGTGGACAGTGTTGGTTTGATAAACTCCTTCTTAGCTGACCAGCCAACATCGTATCAAATCATGTTTTCGTCCGTTGCAGCACTTCTTGGATCTCCAGGGCAGACAAATTATAGCGCTGCGAATGCTTATCTAGATTCCATGGCGCTTCAATTACAAAGCACTGGTATCATTGCTAGCAGCATTCAATGGGGAGCATGGGCAGGATCTGGGATGGCAGCAAATGATTCATCCACGCAACTCAGAGTGGAAAGAACTGGTATGGGGCTTTTGGAACCTAATGTAGGTTTGCGAGTTCTAGGAAGCGTTCTGATCAGCAGCACCCCAGCCTCAGTACTCTCTGCCAATGTGTTTGTCTGGGATAAAATGATGAAGAGATTTGGAGCAAATCCTCCAGAGTTCTTCAGTAACTTTGTTGAGAAGAAGGTGGACAAAGCACTTCCGGGTAGTAATGCTGGTCTCCTCACTAAGAGTAGTGATACTATCAAGGTGGAGGTTATGGACGCGATCCAATCTATTACTGGTGCAGAAATTGGCTGGGATGAATCCTTGATGAATGCTGGACTTGATTCTCTTGGTGCTGTCGAACTCAAGAATGCCCTAGAATCTCGAATGGGTCTTCAATTACCTGGTACTTTGGTATTTGATTACCCAACACCCAATGCATTGGTAGGATACCTTGAAACTCTACTGCCAGATTCAATGGCCACTGCCGAAGTAGAAGTCATCCAACAGGATATTGTATTGGATTCTGGAGTTTCTGGATCATCCGAGCCTTTGATTTTGATGTCCGCAGCATATAAGACTCCAAAGAATATATCAAGCATTTCTTTGGTGGATGGTATTCACACGATTCCCTTCGAAAGATGGGATGTGGAATTTTTGGCAAGGGATTATGCGCCACCAAGGTTTGGAGGGTATCTGCCAGAGATTGACGAGTTTGACATCGAAGCTTTTGGATTTTCGACGACCGAGGCGCTATTAATTGATGCTCAGCAAAGAATACTCTTGGAACTTTCGAAAGAAGTTATTGGAACGTCTATACAAAAAGGCTTTTCACCAAAAACAAATGTTGCTGTCTCTGTTGGAATTGCAAGTGCAGAATACAACAACTTTATTGTTGCCAGGAATACGTCAGGGGTGAGTGCTTATAGCGCCACCGGAGGGGCTTTGAGCGTGGCAAGTGGAAGAATTTCTTACACATTTGGCTTTAAAGGGCAAGCGATGAGCATTGATACCGCATGTTCTTCCTCCCTTGTAGGCTCACATATTGCAGCGAATGCTATTTGGTCAGGATCTTCAGTTGCCTCGATCACAGCTGGTATAGGACTTCTGTTGAATCCAGATTCTTCTGCAATGTTCCAAAAGGCTGGTATGCTAGCTCCAGACGGGCGATGTAAGACATTGGATCAAGCTGCGGATGGATACGTTAGAGGAGAATCTGCTGCGGTTCTTTACTATGGGCTCAGATCAGCAGGCGATGGAGGGAGCGATTCAATCGCTATTTTGATAAGTACCTCTGTTAATCAAGATGGAAGCTCAGCATCCTTGACTGCACCTAACGGTCCAAGTCAATCAGAAGTGATGAGGGCTGCCTTAAGGTTCAGTGATACTCTTCCAGGTGACATTGCAAACTTGCAGATGCATGGTACCGGTACTCCCCTTGGAGATCCTATCGAGCTAGGGGCAGCAAATGCTGTACTGGTAGATCATTCTACTAGAAAGTCATTTGTATCAGCAAGCACAGCCAAATCTTGGATTGGACATACAGAAGCTGCTGCTGGAGCAACTGGTCTGATCCATGCCTCTGTCTCAGTCTCTCGTCGATTCATCCAAGGTATACCACATCTGAGCAAAGTGAATGGACATATACAAACTATGATGGATATGCAAACTGCAAAGTCGGGCAGGTCTTGCTGGCTTGCACTGCGTTCCTCGGGTGGTCTACCAACTGATTCTGTGTTAAACACAGGCATCAGTTCATTTGCCTTCCAAGGGACAAATGCCCACGCAATCATCAGCGAGGATCCCTCTATGGGTGTTGTGGACATGTCAGTAGATGTTGAATGGAGGAAGACTAGAATATGGGTGACCCCTCATCCAAATGTATTGCTTGGCAAAGTGCTGTCGTGCTACAATGGTAGAAGAGGGAAGCAAGCATTGTTTGAGTGTGATTTGCTTGCTGCCAGGCTTGAGTTCATGAAAGAACATGTGATCAATGACATGTGCGTTGTATCAGCTTCATATTATATTGAATGCACGGCAGTTTGCGCAAGCACATTAGCCAGTCAGAGGAAGTCAAATGTCAACCTTAAGAGCGTCAGCTTCTCATCGCCCATGTTGGTCAATAAGGATTCTAGAAGCCTGATGGGCCATGTGACGGCAAATCTCACAAATGGATTGATCGAGCTATCTTCGTATTCAAATCGGGTGCATTACTATGCAACCATTTGCAATAATTCTAAACTCGCTTTGTCAGGCCAGAGAGCAAAGGTCGATCCCAAGGGATCAATGGCGGTATTTAACCCAACTCGTTTCGCTGTTTCAAACGTCGCAAACGTTTGTAGCCCAGAGGAGACAAATGGCTTCAGGATGCATCCTGCTATTGGAGAATCAGCTGGCACGGTTTGTGCTGTGCACAATGTCACACTTGGTTCAGATCTTAGGGTTTCGGCCACGATTGGAATGGCAGAATCAAGTTGCCTTGATAGCACGGAACGTAAATCTCTATGGTCTACATGTAGCGTGTTCAATAGAGGCAGAAGTGTTGAGCATGCTTTAACGGACAGGTCAGCAAGTGTGATTCGTCTGAGGGAGATTGAAACCAGACGTCTGATCACTGACAGGGCAGCATATCAGAGACCAAGTGAACTATCAGTGGTTCCAGAGAGCCCCTATTCTCCATTCATATTGAGCCCTGGATCCCTCGAAGAGATCGAGCCAACTCGTAGACGAGATATTGCCGGTTATGAACAAATGGTATCCTTTGCTCCATCTGGATTTGATGCAGATTCTGTGAGAGAGATCGTAACAGATGCAGTTGAGGCAATAGTTGGCGAATCGGTCATGAGCGACCAGCCTTTGATGGAGGCAGGTATCGATTCTCTTGGGGCGACCGAGCTCCAGCAGAAACTTGCTGATACACTCGGCATGGAGCTTCCGTCTACTTTGGTGTTTGACTATCCTACAATTGATGCAATGAGCAACTATATATTTGAGCAAGTTGACCAGTCAACTCGCCCAGTTGAGGAGTCATTCGTGCCAGCACTGCGATTAATGGATGGCAACACTGATGAAATTGCAGTACTGGCGTCAGCAGGACAGCAAGATATTCTGCAAGAGTGGCAGTCAGGTGATGCATCAACTAGAGTACCTGTTGAGAGGTGGGATGTGTCATCGCGCACTCTTGTAGATGGTGAAGGTAACATGCCAGCTCAATTCGGAGTGTTCATGGATGATGTTGAGCTCTTTGATTCTACGCTGTTTGGTCTTCTCCGCTCTGAGGCAGTAGGTATGGATCCACAACAGAGGATTTTGCTGGGACAGGCATATTCTGGTTTGTCTCATGCTGGAGGAATAGGTATTGTGTTTGGAAAACAGGCAGGAGTATACGTCGGAATCGCTGCTACGGATTATGAATCACTCAGTCATAGGAACGGGATGCCTATTAACGCATTTAGTTTCACATCTGCCTCTCCAAGTGTGGCAAGTGGTCGACTGGCATATGTGTTTGCAGCAAAAGGTCCTGCTGTCAGTATAGACACGGCCTGCTCAGCATCACTCGTAGCAGCTCACATGGCTCATTCAGCGATGAAAGATGCATTTATTAGTGCATCAATTGTGTCTGGTGTACTTTTATGTCTCGTGCCCGAGTCGACATTGATGTTGTCAAGAGCTCAGATGATCTCTCCAGAAGGCCGCTCAAAGACATTGGATGCATCTGCAGATGGGTATGCAAGAGGTGAAGCTGCAAGGACATTGATCCTGCAGTCCGCGGACATGGTTGAACAAGGTGTTGTCCCTGTTGCAAGATTATTGGGAAGTGCAGTTAATACTAATGGCCGAGCAAGTTCTCTGACTGCTCCTAATGGCCCAGCCCAACAGCAATTACTCAGGGATGCATGGTACAATGCCTCTCTGCGATCTGATGATATCAATGGCGTACAGCTTCACTCAAACGGTACAAGCCTTGGAGATCCAATTGAAATCGGTGCTATTTCGGCCATTGCTTTCAAAGGCACCAGATCTGCTACATTCATGTTCTCTACAGTTAAAGGATACACGGGACACCAAGAATCAGCTGCTGGTGCTGTCGGCATTTGCGAGGCAATTCAGGTTGCGACTCGGAAGGCTTTGGCACCAGCATTGCATATTCGTCACTTGAATCCACATGTTCATGGTGCAATTCGAGATAATCGGGTTCTCATTGCTAGGGGCGGCCCCATGGCTGCTGCATCGACAAACGCCAATTCTGAAATAATCATGGGAATCAGTTCGTTCGGTGCCCAGGGCACAAACGCACACGCTGTGATCAGCGGAACTGGTGGAATATCGTCAATTGAAGTTGATTGCTCAGATGCTTTAGTGTGGAAGATGGAAAGAACTTGGGTGGCACCACGCGTTGGGAAACTACTTGATTCGGCATGGGTGAGGAGACGAACCAAAACCAACACTGGTTCTGTGACGTTTGAGAGCCGCATTACATCCGCCAAAAATGCAGAATTCTTCAGCAATCAAATATATGGTAGATCGCATTTGCTTGCGTCCTCTCTGATATCTGCATCCATTGCAGGTATTGAAATGATCATCTCTGATTCTTCAGTAGCAATGTGCAGCATTGGTTCGGTCACTTTCCCTGCTCCTTTGCCATTACCACGTCCAAGTAGGAGGCTTTCATTCGATGATACTACTATATCACTTCTTATCAAGCCTGTCACTGGGCACATCGAGATGAGTTACTCTTTGCAAAAGGTATTGGCAGCCAGGTCTTCTTGTCTGCCACCAACTGTGCATGGGGAAACCGACACTTCAACTGGGAGAGTGATGGCGTCACTGTTGCTCGGCCATGTCCGGTCAGAGGAAGGTAGGAAAACAAGAGTATCTTTCGTACATTCAGAGAATCAGACAAAGGAGAAATCCCTGGACTCAAAGAGTATGGAAGCTATTGTCACGCTTACTGGCAGTCAGATGCCTGGTGCCCAGTCTCCACTGACGTGGGTAAGGACAATTGAAAACATGTCTTATTGCTTGGGCTTGCATGAAACGATGTATGCTATTGGAGCCGAAATACTGGAAGAGGATGGATGGGCAATAGCAAATTCAAAATCCACATCCAGTGGACCATTCTGCCTTTTGATTCAGAACTTGGTTGTTGGTGAACACGATCTTCCTCCTACATCCCCAGGCCCGTTATCAGCACAGACTCCTCGGGCTCTTGCGAATGAAGATTTGCCGGATGAAATGGATGATAAACTGCCTTCAGACCATCCTCTGCTTTTGATGACAGAAGAGGAACGCCTGATGCACATTCAATCACAGGTGATGAATGAGGTCAAGCAGGTTGTGGGTCACTCGATTCACCCTGAAGAGCCTCTGATGACGGCCGGATTAGATTCCAGAGGAGGAATGGAATTAAGGAGGACGCTTGCAGAAGCACTAGGACTGGAGCTGCCTGTGACGTTGCTGTATGACTATCAGACCATTGATGACATTGTTGGGTATATCAACTCAATAGTGATTTCGTCAGAGTCTGGAGCTACAGCGACAGGCGAAGATTACGAATATGATGAAGATGTGATCATGAATAGACAGGTGGCACGCGAGGCACAGCCACAGGTATCGAAACTTATGAAGACATTGAGGCCCCCTGCTCAGGCAAAGCCTCTCTTCCTTGCTGCTCCGGGTGTTGCAAATGCCCAGTCAGCATACTTCTCCTTCTCAATGTTCCTTCAATGGAGTACACAGCCGATATATGTGCTGGATAAGGACAATGATCTCGATCTCAAGGCATTGGCCTTGCAGAATGCCGAGGACATTGTTTTGATTCAGCCAGAAGGTCCCTATTTGGTAGGAGGCCACTCCTATGGTGGAGCTGTGGCAGTAGAAATTGCCATGGTTCTCGAGAGTTGGGGCAAAGAAGTCGGCCTTGTGCTGATCATGGATACTCCACTTAAAGATCAGATCAGGGAAGCAAAACCTCTGGCGGAAAAGGCTGATGATGAGGACTGCTTGGAGTTGATGGAAATGATTCTCGGGGCTTTGGGCAGAGATGCTCTTGGAATGGGTTCTTCTATTGCTCATCCCAAGGAGTCAGATGAGTGGAAGTCGATGACTTTGGATCAAAAGTATGAATTCTTTGCTCCTATTTGGAGGGTGATGAGAGATTCTAATATGAGCGTGGAGGAAGTGAAGGAACAGATCGAGTATGTTGCCTTGGTGACAAAACAAGGATCACAAGTGTCAGATCTACGAGCCCACGACTTTTCCAATCCGCACCTGCTTGCTCCTGTAGTATACTTCAGAGGCTTGATTCCAGGTGTTTGCACGTACTTTGACGATAGGAAAGGTCCAAGTGTACCATATCCACATGGTGCATGCTGGTACGAGAGATGTTTGGATCTCCGTGTCATTGATGTTCCTGGAGACCACTTTTCTCTCTTGAGACAGGATTTGGAGGATATGAATCTACTTGTCACCGGTCTCAAAACAATATTAGGCCCATTCGGATGGTCGGAGACGGTCAGTCGGGAGGACAAGCCCCAATATTCAGTCTCTGCTGATGAGATTCGCGACATTGATTCATACCTGAAAAAGATGGGTGTTGACAATCCAGATCTTCGAAGAAGACTTGAAGTGGCAATGCCGTACGCAACAGAAGAAGGTGTTGGTAATGCGTTTACCTTGTCAAGCAAAGAAGCAGTGATTGCTATCAACACTGCTGCCAAAGCTTGGCAGCTGCAGGCAATCACAGATGTTGAGACAGTGCTCCTGGTCTGCTGTGATGCAAATGGAGGCTTGGGTGGAATGGAGGCTGTATTTGCGCACATGGACGTTCCAGTCTTTGCCATTTATGTACCTCAGGATAATTTGCTGTGGGAAGCACCTGATCTTCACGAGCTTGCCACGGTGGCCGTAAAGGCTTTGCAGAGGACTGTTCCTCTGAGCAAGCCATTGGTTATTGCAGGTATTGGCTTTGGTGGTCTCCTCGCACACGAACTTGCACTCCATCTGGATTCTATCAGTGAGCATGTCGCTGCTGTAGCTCTCTTGGAAGGTTTCCATACGATGCATGACATGGAGGAAATCTTCAAGGTTATACCAGGTGAAACTGCATGTGACACCTGTCAAGCAGCAGTGGCACTGTACCCAATGGTCCTCGAGAGTATGGGTACAAAGGCTCCCTCTCTTGACGAATTCGCAGCGAAACTTGCAGGCATTTCAGCGTTCGATGAGCAATTGGATTACGTGTCCTCTTTCAAACCACCCGACGTGTCTGACACGGAATGGGATGTCAAGGTGGACACAACACTCTCTAGGCTTGGATTCTACAAGACGGTTGCAGATAGTTATTCGCCATCTGATATATTCCCCGGTCAATCACTCGTCGTCACATCATCGAGTGATGGGGTCGAGGGTGATCAGCAACGTATAGCAAGGGTTGTCAGAGGACCAAACAATGTTTGGGACCCCATTCGATTCCTTGTGCAGCCAGTGTCATTCCACGCGTTGAATGAAAAGACCCATCAGCAAAATGCGTCATCATTGGCACGATTTATTGTTGAAGCTGTATGGAGAAGAAATGATGCAGAACAGAGGGCCACCGGGGTGAGTGCATTGCCTCTGATGTCTCCAAGAGTGCAGGAAGCTTCCCCTCGTTTGGACCTTGATGATGCGGCATCGCTCACCACCGTGTGTATCGTATCGCCTCTAAATCGACTGTGTCCTGAACGACGATACATCTTGCGTCATATTGGAAGGAGTGGAACTCCTGCACACCTCTCTGCCGCGCCTCTAACACGAATTCCACTGTGGATGATACATTCAGAGAGAGGTGATGTCAGTGGAGCTCAGAAAGAGTTGGCATCAGCCCTTCGGGCACCATGCTACGGGCTTGCCCTTGGACCAGATGCAGATGATTGCACGTGTGTAGAAGATTTGGCAGCGGCATACTGCGCTGCAATTTTCGAATTGCAGCCAACGGGACCATACCTTTTGGTTGGAACCAGTGTGGCTGGATGTGTCATTGCACATGCCATGACACTGCATCTACAGAGGTTGGGTAAAAAGACGGGGCTGATTCTTCTGGACGGTTGCTTGAGTCCTCCAAACATTCCTCTCCATGATACAACGTGGTATGGATTGTTCTATCTCCTGAGGGAAATAGGATCACTGGAAAGCAGTATTGGAGAATTTGTAGACTTTGTTCAGGGAGCTGGATCCCCAGCACAACAACTGAAATTCATCACGTCGTTCAAACCATCCGATCCAAGTATTACTGTGTCAACATGGGAGACGGCAGTGTATGCTACACTGGACAGGGCAGCGTCATTGAAGAGGATGGGTATTGAGCCAAGAGCAACCGCAGACATGTCTCATGGCCCATCGTGCATCATTGTCCCACGGGACAGACTCGGCAAGGCTCTCTCTGCAGCATGCACTCCATACTTGGAGGATGCACCATTGTCCCTCACAGTAGACCAGAGACACACAGAGTGTCTCCTGACAAGACAAGGAAGAAGGCAAGTTGCCGAGAGGATTGCAAAAGCATTAGAATATCTCCTAGAGAGAGTAGGATAGTACTAGATTTTTTTTCCAGATTTTTTCCCAGAACGTATATACAAAAAGACGTGTGGTACTTTTATTTCTATGCATATACTTTGAATAATTGTAACACAGACAGTCACATGTGTTTTTCTTTGTTTTGACAGACAAGAAAACAATCTACAAGGCCAGCAACACAGCAAGTGCAACACCCACATGAGCCATGACACTCCTGCCAACAGCAGCTGCTGCTGGTGATGGTGGTGGTGCCGCTACGACTACTACAGGTGGCTCGAAAACAACAGGAGCAGGTGGCTCGGCAATAACAACAGGAGCAGGTGGCTCGGCAATAACAACAGGAGCAGGTGGCTCGGCAATAACAACAGCAGCAGGTGGCTCGACAACAATAGGTTCAACCACTGGGGCTACACCCACTGGCCTGGTAGCAATCTGAACAGTCTTTAGAGATGGACAAAGATCAGAGAATTGTCCCAGGTTGAGCAATTCATACACTCTGGGACAATTTTCAGCAATTTTCAAAAACAGAGATTCACACTCTATCGTGCAGTATGGCACAGATCTATCCTGAACCCCAGTAAATCCCTCTGCTCCTTTTCCAGGGATGAAAGAATCTCTACAGTCTCTTGCCCTCCATTCAAACTCTTCCTGATTACACGCAGAGTTCATAGCAGCATCATACAGCTCATCAAAGTTGGCCCCACTATCCCCAGTACCACTGTCCAGGAACACACGAGGAATCGTCTGGCACTGCTCTACAGGCGTCGGAGCAGGCGATGCCTCTTGCATCTCTTTTGCCAACCTCTCAACATCAGCCTTTTTCAGTCCGAGGACCTCTTGGCCCAGATCATAGCAGGGTCCCACGTAGCTCGTGCCAACAGCGCACCCACACCGCATCACCTTGTTAAACGAGAAAATAGGCTTGGCATTCGCATCTTTGCATTCCACAGTACTCACCCAGAAACCAAACGCAGGTTCCTCTTCTGTAAAGGCAGTAGCATTTGCATCCTGAGCACGACCTTGTGGTACCAGGAGTAGGACGATCCCAATGACACACACCACCAACACCCTATGATTCATTATTGTTGTTGGTATTGCTGTATAATAAATCTTTTTATTACGTTTGTATACAATAAAAGACTCGCAGACCATCCATCCATCTACATTGATCGACTGGAATACCAACCAACCACCAATCGGATTGCTGACGCGTTTCTCTCTCTAGAGATCTATATAGATGTATGTAGTGTCGTTCTTCTTTCTATAGCATACATACAAACAAAAGATTGAATCTTTTCTGCTGTACTACGAGGCATACCAACATATCATAACAAATCAGCATGTTGTTCTTGTCGTTTACTCTCCAGGCCTATGAGGGTATGAGACTGGCTCAACTCGGACTAGAAACTGCAGCTACTGGGCTTATGCTTGATGCATGTAGAGGAACTAGCATGTGTAATTTAACGCATTGTATGGGTATTGATGATCTGTCATATGGAGGTATGTTGAGAGATGTCTTGTTGCCGTTGTAGGTAGATCTACCACGTGGTGGTCCCGACATTGTTGGATTGCACTACGACTACTATTACTATTGATAATAATAATGTAGGACAAGGAGAATATGATATTGAAAATTGGAGAGCATTGTATCTGAGACCTCAGAGTGATCAGCTGAGCAACCCAAAGTTTGCAGTCTTTTGTGATAGCTGGGATGCTACCAAGGCATATGCACCATTTATTCAAGATCAGACACTGAGTGTTCGTGATCAGTTGGCTTCTGTATGTGCATATAAAACGACAAAGGATTGGAGTGCAGATGAGCCGTATGCACGATTGTGTGTCCCAACAAAGACTGGTGTTAAAAAGGGTATTGACCCCTCATCCTACATCCTGAGGGTCAATCCATTTGGGGCTGATACGGACTCGACGAGTAATACATTTTTCAAGAGTTGGATAGAGAATGGTCAGATTAAAAACTCCTACTGTGGTGCTGCCATGCACTAGTAGTAGAGAGTAGAGTAGAGTAGAGTTGTGTCGTTCGTTCCTTCAAAACCGTCATGTGATGGGATCTCGATCTCGATCGACAGACGAGATTGTCAAAAAAAATAATACATGAACAATTCCACGTCTTTGCAAAGCCAACCACGTGGTTGGAGCTGTTTGTTTGTAAAAAGAAGAAAATACTACCAGAATTTAGAATAGCATACATATATATAGCAGTTCCACCATACATGAAGTAGTATACGACGTACTTGAAGACGTTCAACATTTCAAAATTTCAAAAAAAAAATGGTGTATCGTCGTGAACTCTTCCTCAACAACAACAACTAAAGAAAGGTGTACATCAATCAATCACATAAACATATACAATGGTTGAAAAACGGAAAAATGCCCCGGCGTTTGGGGCAATCTCTGGTGCGGGAAAATCGTCTCTCCGTGCTCGTGATGCTGGTCAAGGTGGTCGGGGGAAGAAATTGTTGAATCGAGGGATGACGTCGAACAAACGGAATAAAAACTACATAGATTCGAGGGATGAAATGTCTCGATATGGATTCACGGAGAATCCAGTGGTGAAGGTGAAGGGGGATGATCATGAACTGGCAGGAAGGCTTGGTTTTGAACTGTTTACTGATGGAGCGGATAGGCTGGGTTGGTTGCTGAACATGAATGCGACGCAAAAGGAGGATCGAGAGTCTGGTACTATGGTGAGTGTCGTTGGCTGTTACTTTATGTGTCAGGATGGGTCCATGTTCAAGGCAGAGGTTGAATATGCTCCATACTTTTACCTGCATGTTGCTGATGGGGTGGAGGTGGAGATGGATGGATGGCTTCGACGGAAGTTTCAATCGTCCATCAAGGATATAGAAATAGTAGAAAAGGAAGATCTTGATCTGAAGAATCATCTCTCTGGGATGAAACGGAAACTGCTCAAGCTGTCCTTTTGGAATGTAGATCAACTGGTTGGTGTCAAGCAGGAACTGATGCCTCATGTTCGCAGGAATGCTCGCAAGTATAATGGAACTACCACAGACTATAATGCTATACTGTGTCAGGATGAAGGATCCAAGCCTGCTTTTAAAAACCTGACAGAGGGTATTATTGATATGCGAGAGTATGATGTGCCATTTCATATTCGGTTTGCGATTGACATGGATGTTCGAGCTGGGCATTGGTTCATGGTGTCTGCAACAGGTGGAAACGTGACTCTAGAGCGTCGTCCGGATCTTTTACAAAGAGCAGAGCCACGGATTTGTGCATTTGATATAGAGACGACAAAGTTGCCTTTGCAGTTTCCCAATGCAGAGTATGATCAGGTGTTTATGATCTCATACATGATTGATAAACAAGGATATCTCATCATCAATAGAGAGGTGGTGTCTGAGGATATTGATGATTTTGAGTATACGCCAAAGCCTGAATTTGAGGGTCCATTTAAAGTTTTCAATTGTGCAAATGAAAAAGAGAGTCTTCGGTGTTGGTTTGATCACATGCAGAGTGTTCAACCTGGCATCTATGTTACATATAACGGAGATTATTTTGATTGGCCTTTTATTGAGACGAGAGCAGCAAAGTTGGGAATGAATATGGAACAAGAAATAGGGTTTACATGTGGAAAGAATGGGGAATGTCTGTCACGTTCTGCAGTGCATATGGATTGCTTACATTGGGTGAATAGAGATTCGTATCTTCCTCAGGGGTCTCGAGGTCTGAAAGCAGTAACAAAATATAAACTTGGATATGATCCGGTGGAAGTTGACCCAGAAGATATGGTGAGGTTTGCAGCAGAGCAACCTCAAGCCATGGCATCCTACTCTGTCTCTGATGCTGTTGCCACGTACTATTTATATATGACGTACGTGCATCCATTCATCTTTTCTCTGTCTACGATTATTCCAATGCCTCCAGATGAAGTATTAAGGAAAGGGTCGGGAACATTGTGTGAAATGCTGCTCATGGTGCAAGCATTTCAGGCAAATATTATTGCACCAAACAAGCATATGAGTGCAAATGAAAAGATGCACACTGATAAAGCTGGTGTGAGTCATCTTCTTAATTCAGAGACATATATTGGAGGAAAAGTGGAAGCTTTGGAAAGTGGAGTATTCAGGGCAGATATTCCCTGCAAATTTCAATCTAGTCCAGAGGGATACCAGCAGCTGATTGACTCTTTGGATAAAGACCTATCGTACGCTATTGAGCATGATGCAGGATGGTCGATTGATGATGTGGAGAATTATGAGGAAATCAAGGGTCAGGTCAGGGAGGCTTTGGAAGAGATTCGTGATAATCCAGTGAGAGAGGAGAACCCTCTTATTTATCATCTGGATGTTGCAGCAATGTATCCCAATATTATCCTGACCAATCGCCTGCAACCATCTGCCATTGTCACAGATGAAGATTGTGCTGCATGTGTTTTCAACAAGCCAGGAAAAAATTGTCTTCGTAAGATGGAATGGGTCTGGAGGGGCGAAACATATTCGGCAACTCGGGCAGAATATGCCTCAATCAAGGCTCAGCTGCAGTCTGAAACCTTCCCTGTCGAGGGTGCTACATCCGGGGGTGGTAAATCTATTAGAACGTGGAATGAATTACCACCAGATGAAAAGACAAGGCTCATCAAGAGTAGGCTAAAGACGTATTGCCAAAAGGTGTACAAAAGAGTCCTCAACAAACCAGAGAGTCAGGTCAAGACTGCAGGGATTTGCCAGCGAGAAAATGGATTTTATTATGATACTGTCAGGGATTTTCGTGACAGAAGATATGAGTACAAAGGGTTGAACAAGAAGTGGAAGGGAAAGCTAGAAGATGCTCGTGCAAGTGGGAATGCTGTCAAGGTTGCAGAGGCAGCAGACATGTGTGTCCTGTACGATTCTCTGCAGTTGGCACACAAATGCATTCTCAATTCCTTCTATGGATATGTCATGAGAAAGGGGGCACGATGGTATTCAATGGAAATGGCTGGTGTGGTGACTCATTGTGGTGCCAACATTATCAAGAGAGCCAACCAGCTCATTAGCAAGCTGGGTAGACCTTTGGAGTTGGATACGGATGGTATTTGGTGTGCGCTACCAAAATCGTTCCCAGAAGATTTCAAGTTTGTTCACAGGGATACCAAAAAGGTGTTCAAAATGAGTTATCCCTGTGCTATGCTCAATGTGATGGTGGCAAACAACAATACAAATGACCAGTTTGCTACTCTTGTTGATGCCCAGGCGAAAAAGTACGAGACATCTTCTGAAATGACAATTGAGTTTGAAGTAGATGGGCCATACCTGGCAATGGTGCTGCCTGCATCGAAAGAGGAAGGCAAGCTGATAAAAAAACGTTATGCTGTCTTCAACTTTGATGGGTCCTTGGCTGAACTGAAGGGTTTCGAGTTGAAGCGTAGAGGAGAGTTGAAATTGATCAAAGTGTTCCAGAGCGAGGTATTCGATCAGTTTCTCCTCGGTAATGATCTGGTCTCTTGCTATGAAGCCGTGGCTGCCGTTGCAAATAGATGGCTGGACATGCTTGATACCAAGGGGGCTGATTTGACAGATCAGGAGCTGGTTGACCATATCAGCGAGTCTTCAGTCATGAGTAAAGGGCTAGATGAGTACGATGGAAGAAAGAGTTGCGCAATCACATGCGCAAGGAGGCTGGCTGAATTTCTCGGTGATGGGAGAGTTCGAGACAAGGGTCTTGTCTGTAATTATGTCATTTCAGCATATCCAACGGGTACCCCTACATCAGAGAGGGCGATACCAGTGGCAATATTTTCAACAGACTCTTCTGTTGCGAGGACATATTTGAGAAAATGGTGTGGTGGAGCAGTCACCTCTGGTGATTCACAGGTTCCAGACGTGAGAGATATTGTTGATTGGGCATATTACAAGGAGAGACTTGGGAGTGCCATTCAAAAAATCATCACCATTCCTGCAGCCATGCAAGATGTCAAGAACCCTGTGCCAAGGATTAAGCATCCAGATTGGCTCTACAGGATGGTATCTGAGCAAAAGGATGCTAGGAAACAGGTGAGCATGACACAATACTTGACTGAAAATCGTGCACAGAACATCTCACCTCCCAAAGATATAGAGGATGGTATGGATGTACGTGAGATGGAAATAGTTGAGATTGAGACGACCAAGAATGCCCCTGTTGAGGCAGCAAATGGTCAAGATGGAGAGAATACCCTATCCCCACAGACCCCCCTTGTGCGTGGAGACGATTATGGACAGTGGCTCGAATCTCGCAAAAAGTCGTGGAGAAAGGCAAGGGCTGAAAGGAAAAGAAATGCTCAAGAGTCCAGGTACATGGAATCGCAGAAGAGGGTGAAGGAGATGAGGTCTGGGCTGGATGGTCTCTTTGCACAACAGTCTGACTATCTGACCTCTCATCAGTGGAACATAGTATCTCTTTCGGAAACGAAATCTCCTGGTGTATACAAGGCATGGGTTGTGGTGAATGGCAAGTCCCTTGGGGTGAATATCACGGTGCCACGTACATTTTATGTCAACTCATCTCTGCCCCAAGATGATTTCCTCATCACACGCTTGGGAGGCATGCTTGTCAATAAGCGCCCAACCAACTGCGATACTGTGAGCAACATATATCAATTTGTTTTGACAGAGGATATATATTTGAAGCAGTTTACTGATATCCAAGCTCAGTTGACGTCATCTCCTCAAGTCTATGATGTGTATGAGGCCCAGATCCCTCCTGCATGGATGCTGGCAACCAGTTTGGGGTGTGTTGCTTCGGTGAAATCTTCTTCGAGGAGCAAAAATGTTGGAGATGGCCTCTCTAGTAGCGATCTACAGAACCTATCCGTCGTGGCAGATGGATATTTCAAAAAAGAGACATTGTGCCACAGTCTTTTGTATCACTCTGAGGATCCAGCAACTGGCAGAGCATTCTTAGGTTTGCACATACCCTCAGAGAAAAAGTGCCGGATTTGGATTGTAAATCCAGCTAGAGGTGGACAAAAAGAGATAACGGCAAGTATATTATCGAAAACATGGGATGAATCGGTTGCTCTCTGCATATCAGACATGGCAGAGGCTGTATCATCCGATGCATTTGATCCTGATGCTCCAGAGTATGATGTCACCTTTATCAAGAAGAAGGATGCCGCCGTGAAGGAAATTAGAAAAGACCTGAGATCTATACGGTATGTTTTATTTTTGAACAGACGTTGATGGAATGACTCACAGACTCTCATGTGTCTATTATGATTTCTGCAGAGATCGAGCAAAACTGCCCACACTATTGCTCTTATCATCTCCCAGCCCTGCGCATCTGATTCATATACTACCCGAGCTACATGATATGGCATATTCACTCATGTATACCACGGGTGAACCATATCCATCGCTCGGATGGCAGGCATTTGCTCTTAAGGATTGTTTTAAACAGGTTCTGACATGCCAGCATTGGCTCGAGATGAGGTTGGATGCATCACGATATGCACAACTTCCTGTAGGATCTTTTGGCGATGATTGGATCATAGAAACGTGTGATGCTCTCTTTTCACGCATGCTGAGTGATTCCGGCATACTCTTGTGGACAAAGGATGCGTCCCAACCTGACCTTTCCTGTCATCCATGTGATATTGCAAACAGTTTGGTGACTGCAGAGCAAAAAGAGCGAGTCACATTATCCTGGCCAGGCATGTACAGGAATGTATGCATTCAAATACGTATCAGTCACTTGGCTGTCAATGCTATTCTTGAAGCGGCAACCCTCGGGGAATTGGAAGGAGCCATGTTGCTCGAGGATCAGGATGGTTGTGGACCTGCGTTTAGAACCTTGAAGAATTTGGCACATACGTGGATTGAGGACGCATCCAAAAGACACAACGTGTGTGCTGATACATTGTTACGACACATGTATCGCTGGTTATGCAGTCCTCATTCTCGACTCTACGACGTGCGCCTGATGACATCTGTGCAAGAGCTCATGAAAAAGCTGTTGCTCAATCTGGTTGGAGAATTGAAAAAGCTTGGTGCCACTGTTGTCCACATGGATAGTTCGTGCATCATCCTGTCTACTGGAAAGCATACCATCAAAGATGCTCTAGGATATACAGACTATGTATTGGACACATTGAGGAGACGAGAGCTCTTCCAATGGATGTCTCTATCTCCAGAAAAGGCGTGGAATACTCTCTTGTTCCTCGACAAGTACAACTATCTTGGGCTGAAGGCACCTTTACCAAGCATCATGGCGGAGACAATGTCACAAGCCCCAGGATCATTAGCATCTGGATCCCAGCTCTTGGAGAGCAATGAGATTGAACTGACCAAGGAATCACTGGTAAAGCCTCATTTCGACTACACATTGACAGTTGTTGACTATTTGCCCAGCGCATTGACGGATGCCTTTATATCAGCCATTGCCGAATTTGTATGGTTACCTTGGAAAGAAGCCATGAATACAATCTTGTCATCCCAAGACGCATCATCACAGGCCGTGGCAGGAACATCCCAAGACACCTTGGGGCCATGTGTTCTCGGTGATGTAACTGCAAAGCAGGACGAGTGGATGTCGGAACATTTGCCAGGGAAATTCACAGAAAAGCTTTTGAAAGCAACAAAGCACATATCCATGCATATTGGAACGAGCGATGGGCTCGAGGACCACCAATTTCCCATCAGAGCAGGATCATATTTGAGCAAGACTGATCTCGGTTCTCCTGCCCTCGCCTTTGTCAAATCAATCTGCCACCTGTATGCATTGGATAAGAAACAGTCTTCAGCCGTCACGACGCTACGACGACAACGTTTGAAGATGATTCATGTGAAAGAGTTTAGTCCCGAGGCTGTCTGGAAGGACCCATGCGCATCACTCGTCATCCAGGATGTCATATGTCCATCATGCCAGGATTGCCAAGATTTGGACCTCTGCAGGGACCCATCATTACAACACGGAGATATACAATGTCAGATATGTGGCATGTCCAGAGATATCGATGCGTTGGAGCTGAAGATACTGTCCATGTTGCAAAGCACTGTGGACGCATATCTGGTCCAGGATGTCAAATGTGCCAAGTGCGGTGCCACAGGAGCACAGCACGTGCAACGTCAATGTGATGTCTGTGGAGGACACATGGATACAACCAAGAGTCCACAACAGACTTTGGATACGATTGCTGTGATTCGTAGAGTATCTGAGATTCAGAAGATGGAAACCCTCAAGAGTCTCTGTGACCAAGTCTCGTCGTCCTTGTAACGAGCTACGACAAGGGCTGACTCAGCAACACTCCGAGTCATCATATCGTGCATTTGAAACACCAAGAGTATGTAGAGAAAATTTCTATACAAATAAAATTGTAATACAACCATCATGAATTCTCTTGTAGAATCACTCGTGCATCAAAAGGTGATTATGAGCCAGTCTGTCAAACGAGTGTTTCTGTCCTTGGACCGAAAACTCTTCTGTCCGAGCAAGACAGAAAGGGTTGTCGCATACAACGATGCACCGACAGATATAGGATGTGGACAAACCATATCTGCACCTCATATGCACGCCATTTGCCTCGAGGCGTGTAGACAGCACCTCGAAACCCTTTGTACAGGCAACAAGGAGTCCACACGTACCATCCGAATACTGGATGTAGGGTCTGGAAGTGGGTTCCTCACGGCAGCCTTTGCCCTCTTACTGAAAGAGATGGGTCTATTGGAATCATCATCAAAGGGTTTTGTACAAGTCATTGGTATAGAAAAGTATGATGCGCTCACCTCTGCATCCATGGAGCATGTCCGCAGGGCAATTCCACAGAATGTTCAATCCCACATCTCCCTCATCACTGCAAATGCATACGAGTATGACGGGGAGGGTATGGCATTTGATTTCATACACTGCGGAGCAGCAGCAGAACATATTCCTCCAAATCTTGTGAAATGTCTGAAACCGGGTGGAGAGATGATTCTTCCCCTTGGACCACATGATTACATTCAGCACATGACGATTGTCCAAAAGGCCATGTCCGGGGGGGATAGACTAGAGGAACGCACCCTGATGCCGGTACGATACGTTCCTTTAGATTAATAGCAGTAGTATAGTGTGTCTCTGTATAGTATTATAGTATACAAAAGAAAAAACCTATACAGGAGATCCTTTCATAGAGTACATGAATGTACTTGTAAAATGTTGCACCTTTGGAGTCACAGCATGAATTGTATCCCTCCATGCCTGCACCTTGCGTGCCTCCTGTCGCGAAGCCATACATGCAGCTGCAGATGGATACCTCCATACCTCGATCACATTATTCAGCATTCCAATATCCGTAAAACCAAAGAAAATCAGCTCAGTATCCGGTGACACTGCCATCTTCTCAGGAATCCCCTTTTCAAACGATGAGAGGATTGTAGGAACAGTATCATATCCAGGATGAAGCTGATACCGCCTGATTTCAATCATCATCCCACCAGCACCTGCATTCTGTCCAAGTATATCGGACACTGGCCTACTCCCAGCCGCATCCATGATGGAACGTGCAGCAGAGTACAATGCATTCCTCTGCCCCAGCATCATCCCTTTCGCCACTGGCAAGTATTCTTCACTCCACGCTGGAGTCTTCAGTGCCTTTGCACGTATCATATCCCTCTCTTCAAGATTCTTGTAATGATACATGTGGGTGAATGAATTCAAGACCCCTCCAATATCAGGCTTGAACAGACCAACCACAGGAAGGACTCTTCTCCTCAGGTCAGCAGTCTCTTCCACAAGGGATGTAAATCTACCAAAAGATCCTGGATCGATATCATATTCACGAACTTCTAGGAAACCATCAGTCAGTGCCTGCTGAGAGGCACTGCTACTGCTCACCTGTCTACCACCAGACTGCAGAGAGGACCATGCCCTATTTTTTAAAAGTATCAATCCTCCATGACGTTTCATTGTATATACTATATTTTAAAATACTATTACAGACGATGTCATACCACAATATCAGTGGTGGTAGTATCATGGATCATGTGTCTGTACAAAAGAATTGCCAAAGAGCCAAGACAAAAAGAAAGAAAGAAAGAAAGAATGCACCTGGTGCAGACACATGTCAGCAACATCATGCCATCTGCTGCTGCAATGATGGTCACACACACACACACACACACACACACACACACACAAGAGGATGTTGATGATTCAGGGATGGTGGTGGTAGGCCAAACAACTATACTACTATAGTATCTGCCCTCGACTCGAGGACATCATCTTGAGTCAATATCGACTCTTGCCAAGATGATGCACAAGACTACATGGCCAAGAGATTGGTATCATTCTCTGTATTACAATAGTATTATTACAGTAGTATTATTACAGTAGTATATGATTCATCCCTGGTAACGTACAAAGGAACTACCAGTGCGTCGAGGAGATTGCACCACTTGGTCAATAGTCACCTCTGCCTCGGGTACTTGACGAGGCACTCGTCTTGCATTACGAATCATGACGACCATGGAATTGTGTTTTACATCATATAGACTACTATCAGTTGCATGGCTCTAGAGAATAGAATGGTGATTCGTTTGGTGGGGGAACGACATGTGAAGCCCGCCTTGGCATGGAGCTTGTCCCCGACTCTTGGTAGAATGGACATATACCACGGAGGCTGTGGTGCCAGCATATATCATATAGACGATGGTAGAAGAGGTCATGGATATTCCAGGGCGTTGGGATATTCCAGGGCACGGTGCCATGATTCAGGTCGGATAGGGCCAACGACGAGGCAGCATGATGGCAAAGACGACAGGATCCCACATACACATGACAGTGTCACCCCGCTCGAAGAGGTAGGTATTGCGTCGGTATCTAGACTTGCCTTGTACAGTTCTGGGGGCCAACTTGGTTCTCATAGAGCGCTGCACTTGCAAAAGGGTCCTTCTACTGTTTCCATCACTGCTGGGCGCCCATCAATATCCATCCTTCCATCCATTCTCGTCATTGCCATGGCCTTTGGAACTGCAGTCCTTGCTGCGGTGCGAAGCAAGGTAAAAGCTGTTAGAGAATGTTCATCATGCCAAGGGTATGGTGTACTGCGATGTAAGCTTTGCTCTGGAAAGGGGACAATTGACTGGGAAGGGAAAATGGCACATCGGGAGCCTTGTCCCATGTGCTTGGGTAGGCGCCTCATAAAATGCAAAACGTGTGGTGGAGGCATCCTATTTTCCAGATCATTATTTATTCACAAGGCAAATAAGGGAGAAGAAGCCCTCATGGAGACCTTGCAGACCTTGAGGACACCATCAATGAGGCTTTTCGGTTCCAAGAATTCAGAGCAGGATGCTCGTTTAGCAGAGTCGGATGAATATTCCAAGGAAATCCTGAGTGACTGATTGACATGCATGCATGGAGAATGTGGTGCAAGGCCTCTTTGCAGTCACCACATCCTGTATCTCTCTCTCTCTTTCTCTATGAAATGCACCAGACAAAAAAATCATTCATTATTTTAATGTACATGTACAGTAACTAACTCAAAGTTGGTATATATGCTTGCAATTGGAAAAAGTACCTTGAGGCATTCACGACTTCTCTTGCATCGAATCATGAAGACCACAACCACGACTGCTGCTACCACGAACATGATGGCGGGACGTTCCTTGATGACTGCATCATCATCTGGAATATCGCATCATACAATGATGACTCAAAAACCAACCAGAATCATGCCATTGGTTGCCGGACACTTCCAGATGGATTGCAGGATTGCTTCTAGAAGAAGTTCACGTCCACTCTGTGGGATGGAGGGTGTCAGACGTGTTGCTGCATCTGCTGCGCCTCCTGCAGATGGTGAAACCTTTACATACCAAGCAGAGGTGGATCGTTTGATGGATATGATTGTGAATAGCCTGTATAGTAACAGGGAGGTGTTTTTGAGGGAACTTGTGTCAAATGCAAGTGATGCTCTGGATAAGATTCGTCTGCTGGCATTGCAGAATCCTTCTGAATACGATACCGGTTCTGAACTGGAGATTCGAATCAAAGCGACAGAGGATGGTACGATTGTGATTGAGGATACTGGAGTTGGAATGACAAAGGAGGAACTCTTGTCATCTCTCGGTACCATTGCAAGGAGTGGAACTGCAAAGTTCATGGAAGCCATGAAGGAACAAGGCGATGCAAACTTGATTGGTCAGTTTGGAGTTGGATTCTACTCTGCCTTTTTGGTGGCGGATAGAGTGACGGTGCAGACAAAGAGTAATAACGATTCTCAACAATGGTGTTGGGAATCGAACGCTGGATCACACTCGTACACGATTAAAGCAGATGAAGGGAATGACATCCGTCGTGGAACTCGTATTACACTTCACTTGAAAGATGATGCCAAGGATATTGGGGATTCTACAAAGCTGGCATCTCTGATCAAACAGTATAGTGAATTCATCTCATTCCCAATCAACCTGTGGTCCACCAAGGAGACTCCAAAGGAAGTCGTGGATGACGAGGCAACAGAGAAGAAACAAAAAGAGGCGGACGAAGCTGCACAGAAAGAGGGAAAAGAATCGGCTGATCCAGTGGCTCCAGTGATGAAGACGGAATGGGAGACCTCACAGGATTGGCAGGTGCAGAATAATAACAAGCCAATCTGGACCAGGCCTTCAAGAGATGTGACAAAGGAAGAATACGCATCCTTCTTCAAGTCTACATTTAGAGAATTCCTGGATCCATTGGATCAGATTCACTTCAATGTGGAGGGAACCATTGAATTCTCTTCTCTCTTGTACATTCCAGGCATGGCTCCATTCGATCAACAAGAATCCATGCAAAAGTCAAAGAATATTCGTCTCTATGTCAAGAGAGTCTTCATCTCTGATGAATTCGATGAAGATCTCATGCCACGGTACCTCGGTTTTGTAAAGGGAGTGGTGGATTCTGCTGATTTACCTCTGAATGTGTCGAGAGAGATTTTACAAGAGAGCAGGGTCGTCCGTGCCATCAAACGCCAGCTTGTCAAGAGAACATTAGATGCATTGACGTCTATGGCAGAGAGGTGCGCGTCTGAGGAGAACAAGGTGGACGACTATACCACATTCTGGGAAGCCTTTGGCCGTAACATCAAACTTGGTGTGTTGGAGGATGAAGGAAACAGGCAAATCTTGGCCAAATTGCTTCGATTCTCATCAAGCGGATCAGAAGGACTGACATCATTGATGGACTATGTGTCGAGGAAGAAAGAGGGTCAGACATCCATCTACTTTTTGGCTGCAGACTCCAAGGCTGCTGCCGAGGCCTCTCCATATGTTGAACAGTTGACAAGCAAAGGATTTGAAGTTCTCTATCTCACAGAACCAATAGATGAGATTGCCATGGCAAATTTGGGTGAGTTTGAAGGCATGCAGTTGGTTGATGTGACAAAGGAGGATCTTTCCTTGGGAGAGACTGAGGATGACAAAAAGGCTCTGGAAGAGATGGCCACCTCTCTTCAACCATTGACCGAGTATATGAAAAAGGTATTGGGAGATAAAATTGAAAAGGTAACAGTCACGAATAGATTGACAGACACACCAGCCGTTGTCGTGGCAAGCAAGTTTGGATGGAGTGCAAATATGGAACGCATCATGAAGGCTCAGGCCCTTGGAGACTCTCAGGCAGCCGAATACATGAAGGGTCGCAGAAGCTTGGAGATCAACCCACAGCACCCCATCATCAAGAGTCTCGCCGACAAGGTCACCTTGGAGAGTTCCGAGCTCAAGGACCAGATTTCCCTCTTGTATGACGCAGCCCTCTTGACTGGAGGATATCCAATAGAATCGCCAAAGGCATTCGCAGACAGAATTTACAGCATCATGCAATAATCAATTCATTATTATTTTACAGATAATATCATTTACGTTGTCGTCTGGTTGCTTCTTCCCATTCTCTATGCTGTGCAATGCGCTGCGATGCGTCACTCGTGCGCTGCGGCAATGGGGAGAATGGCACTTCTTCCAGAGACTCAATCTCATCTCCCTCACCAATAGCAGATAATCTCGCCTGTAACGCAGTCCTCTTGATTTCTACACCTTCCTGAAGCATACTAAACAAATCACCTTCAATTTCATTACACAAATCATCCAGAGGAAGCAGTCCAAACGGTTCCTCAATCTGCACACCGATTTCATCAATCCCCAAGAGCAAAAAGGTAATCACCACACATAAAGGGATGGTGGCGAGACCACACGTCTGATATAATCCAAGTGGCAATGCAGACAACCAAATCACCATGAATCGACTGGTATGTCTGCTATAACTCAATGGAATAGGCTGCGTGAGAATCCTCTCACACGATCCCACAGCATCTTCAAAGTATGTCAGATTTTCATCCAATCGAATTCTATGAGACTCGCGTAGAGGAGCAGCTGCACCCAGTTCTGTGAGAATAGATACGGCAAAGGAAGGACGATGCCGTGAACTCAACAAGCTCACTGCCTCTTCCTTTGTCAACACATTCTCCAGTTCCTCTGCCAAATCAGATCCTTCTATAATTTCACATTTCAATGCACGGCAGTAGGCCACCACCCATCGACACATGGCAGCAGAAAGAGGATTGACAGCACCACTCCCATCAGAGATGTGAGAAATACACTGTCTCATGGTATCTCTCGCTCTATTCCCAAGACCAGACCACACCGTTGTCACTTCAACAAAGCGATCATACGACGAGTTGGTACGAAAGACAAGCAACAAGGCAAGAGCAAACGATGTCAGGTCAAACGGTGCCGTCGGCATGAGCAGGGACGGCATGTAGTCGGGGAGTATCCCACCTTGAGACAATGCCGATTCATACCCACACACAAGACTCGCAATCAATCCAACAGTCACCATGGGCTGCGCCAGCCCACGAAAGATGGAAGATTTAAATATCCCAATCACATGTCTATTATACCTCGAGGTACTTCTATGTTCTGCCCATCTATCAAACGTAAAGGTAGACAACTGACGCTGTCCATGACCACCAATCTGATCTATTTTCCCACCAAAGATGACATCACTGTCCCGTTCTGAGGACGACAACGTGTCATCCACCAACAGTTTCCTCACAAGAGGAGACAATGTTGAATCTTGCTGTTTTTGTTCTTGTTGTTGTGAAGCAAAAGCAACCAAACGTTGCCTCTGGTGTTTCTGTTCTAGTGAAAGTGGCAGTATTCTACTTGTACGAGTACCACTAGTATAATGATTATATATTTGACAATCATATTGTCTCGAGCCTAGAGAGAGACCACAACCTTTCATCATGGATGAAGAATTCGTAACGTGATTGACGAGGGTAGCTGAATCAAACAATCAATCAACCAGTGCACGGACAGCAACCATGGTATTGTTATTCCTACTATACTTTTGTTGTTGGATTATTCATGAAATAATAGTGATGAAATATTCACCAATGCGTCGGTGGACAGACAGAGTCATAACAGTCTGCCATGTCCATGACATGTGTGTGTGGCCAAAAATTACAAACCAAAGGAATCTTTGGAATTCAATTGAATCTTTGCAACGAATTGGGTACCCTTCCTCTGGATTTGATCATCTTCTTACAATATGAATGAATGATGATTGCATCTGGTTGTCCTCTCGTGTGTACATTTCTTCAGGTCCACTGGACCAGTCATTGCCTTGCATCACTCCACCTCAGTCAGAGGTATGCAATTGATGAACCAGCTTTATGAACTCAACAAGCTTGTTCCACGGCCGACATGCGTCATGTTACTGGATTGATTGAAATATGATGATGATCATCATCATTATATTGGACCATGCTTTCTTACGTATATAACAGTACAGTAGTATAGGAACCTAAGGTTCGACTTGTGTCAATGTTGGGACAATCTTTCCCAGCGTCAGAGACCAGTATCGCACGTCATTGCTTGTAATAATAATACTGTAGTATATTATATTAAACCTAAAACTAGAAACACCAACCATAGCCCCTTTTCAAGATCCATTACCTCGTTTCCGCTTTTCCTAATATGGAAGGAGTTTCCATACGCATGTTGTGTACGACATTGGGCAATGACTTCCAGACTCAATCCAGAACCACCAGTGACCAAAATACTATATTCGGTCTGCAGACCGAGCATTTGCCACCATGTATTGCCCCAGTTGGCAAATGACGTGTCAAAATTTTCGACGGAAAATGCATCGAGGGACACGAATTATGCTGTAGGATACACTCTTGAGATGCGTGATGTCTGACTCACGAATAGTATTAATTTTACAAAAAATATTTGGAACATCAAGAACAACGTTGAGAAGTTGAACAACAATGGCTAAGTTTGCATCGAGTTTGTTTGTCCTGTGTGGGCTTTTCTGGACTCCGTGGTATTCGAGCAATGAATGCCACTCGAGGTACGAGTCACTCTCTCTGCATCCATCATCTGTCCTCTCTATGTCATTCAATATGACAACTTGATTTGATTTGATGCATTGAGGTCGTACTGTTCATGGAATTATACCGAGTCCATGAGCATGTGGTGCCACATGTGCGACGATCACGGTCAACGGCCTTGGTCAACGGCCTTGGTCAACGGCCATGGTCAACGGCAAGTGATGTGGTGTTTCTTTTCAACACATCGACGTCTCCTTGGGAGACAGACACGCATCATTATCAATTCACTGTTGAATCTACTAGTAGTAGTAGTACAATGACATGGGGATAGTACGAGGTATGAATCCATCCCATCACCGACGTACTCGTTGATACATGCAGATACTTCTGATGCGACACCATGGGCGCAGGCTGCAATTTCTGCAATGGGAGGGCTGGTCAGCTCTGAGAGATTGTGTACGTTTTAGAATTTAATGTATGGTGTACTACAACGAGTAATATCTATGAAAACATCAATACGTGTGCAGTCTATGGAGACTACTGCGTGCTGGACAAACACTGTCCCCCAACTGCTCCATATTGTGTCTTGAGTGGAAAGAGCAAAGTTTGCCGGTATGTTTTAGTGATACAATATCATATCATAACAATAATGTATACGTTTTCGACCCTTGCTCGGTGTATGCAGGCCAAACCCATTGGTTGACATTTCCAATGTCACAATTGAATATGAAGGACAGGTGTCAGGAAGCCCTTGGACCATCAATACCGAATTCACCGAGTTGACTTTTGCCTTTGAAAACTCCTTCAGCTGCACGAATAATGCAAATGACACAGATGAGCCACAGTCAGGAACCGTCAAATTCACCGTGACTCCACATCACCACGATGTTGCCATGAGTTGGGATGTCGACGGTTTGGTCGAAGTTGTAGAGAGTGGCTACGACATTTCAGTTGGATACGTTGCACCCATTGGTAAGATCGATTTTAACAAGCCATACTTCGTTGGAGAGTCTGTGGATCAGGTGGACGACGACACATGCCTCGCCAGTCTTCCAAACTTCACCTTTGATGACAAGAACTTCATCAGTGTTCTTGAAAAGGGCAAATCATACGATATCTTTTTTGGAGTGGACACCCTTGACGAGTTTGTGAACTCTGACAAGATGTTTTACACACTCAGCATTGACTACACAAAGTTGAAGTAGTCATCCTTCAGGTGTTGTTTGATTCAACACGAGTGCATACACTGCACCTTGCCACCATCAAGCCACCAGCATCCTGATTGTTGTGGTTGTTTCCTACTATTCTACAAACAGGCAAATGGCTTGATCAAGATTTAATGCATTGAAAAGGCAAGGGCATCACCATGAAATTTCATTCGTCGTATTGAAAATATATTGAATGAATGAATGTAAACCAAACCATGTATGTATGCATGAGCTCATCCATGGATGCCACGTGGCATCAGAGTCACATCCGACACGGAGTCGGATGTATCGAAACCTACAGTAAACCAAACCATATACTACCAGTAGTATCATCACCATTCATGTCTTATTTTTAAAGTATTTCTATTCACTACGACGAGTCATGTATAGAACGACCGTGTCCCCATCCAGGTGGCCATGGGGTACTTGCAATAGCAGGAGCACTACTATAGCTAGAGCAGCATTCATTGCTCGAATACCACGACTAGGAAAACCACATACACAGAGACTAGTACGAATCTATGTACAACAGCAGCAACAGCAGCAGGAAACAAGAGAAAAACCCAAGAAGAATTCTCTGGGACTGATTCAGAAACCACAAGAGCATGGACATCTGACAGATGTCCCCTTGACATCTCCAGCACGGCTGGCATCAGATATCCTGATTGGTATGAATGTCATTCTATTTGTTCTCCAGCTCTTGTTTCCAGAAACAGTTAGTGGTGGAGGCATCAAAGTCAATGCACTGATAGACCAGGGAGAATACTACCGTCTCCTTACAGCAGCCTTTTTACACGGATCACCGAGTCATTTACTATTAAACATGCTCAGTCTTCACTCTCTCGGATCAATATGTGAATGGACCTGTGGAAAGGAGAGGTTCCTGATCATCTACCTGCTGTCTGCCATCATGGGGAATGTTGCCAGTTACTATGGGACACCAGATGGGGCAAGCCTTGGTGCGAGTGGTGCTATATTTGGTCTTGCAGGGGCACTCATAGTCTATTTTGCAAGGAACAAGGTTATATTTAGGGATAAAGAAGTTCCAAAAGGTCTGGTGATGAGGTTGGTGGCAACTGTAGGATGTAATTTCTTGATTGGTAGTGTGTTACCTGTTCATATTGATGAATATGGTCACCTGGGTGGACTGGTGACTGGTATGATTGTTTGTGGGTTGCTTGGACCTGCATATGAATTGTGTCGTTTGAAAGATACGCCAGGAATCTGGTTGGTAGACAACCCACCAGTACCTGCAGGTATATTCTTGGATCAGACTCCCCACTTGGTCTATTATGATGGCGAGTAATCCATTACATACATTCATAAAAATAATACTACTGTAATGAAGAAATCAAAAGTAAAACATAAAAAACCGCCACTGCTACAGACGTATGGTTACGTCTGTTGCATTCTGTTACTCGTTTACCCATGTTTCAGAACCTCATCTCTCCTATGTCGATACATCCAATCCTTTACTACCATGCTATATATGAAATATGATTCTACTTCAAATACAGTAGATGAACATCAGCAGAGAGTGACATCCACACTGTTGGCTGTCTCAACGGAACATCGTCAGTTGATAGGACAGGTGGATCAATGGTTGCGTACACAGGATGAAGAGATTGTTGATGATTTCATACAGTTTATGGATGGTAAAAGAAAGAGTCGAGTGGTGACATGGGTGGAATGGGGTGTTGATTGGTTGTTAGGGTTGTACAAGGTGGTTGCTCCACTCATGATTCTGTCTCTCTTGTCTGGTTGGCGACAGCCTGATGATACTGAAATGGAATTGATGCCAGATGATTTTGAACGAGACAATGACGTACAATCACATGAAGGAGACGATGTTGTGGTAGAAGATATGCATGGTGATGATGATGACTGCATCTCCTCCTCATACCCCAAGCTTGGGTATCCCCTTGAGGGGGATATGGATATGGATATATCTACACCGACTGTTGTGCATGAACAATGTCCTCAAGGACAGTTTCGGTAGATATATTAGAATAGTAGTAAAAATATAAAGAATGGAAAAGGATGATGATTTTGTGGATATTCGAGAACCATGGGATGATTCATTGCATGGGGAATCCCACGTCGTCGGACTGTCATCGTGTCGTACCAACACATGCAACAACAATACGACTATGAATCTAGAAGAAGATGAGGATGAGGATGATATATTGTTGGATATTATCTTGGAGGAAGAGTTCTTGGGAGAAGAAGGAGACCTGCACCAGAAACACCACCACAAACAGGATGATGATGATGATACTACTACTGTTGCTGGTGATCTAGAACAACAACGGCATAAAGAACGTTGCAGTACTAGGACGCATACCCATGGTATAGGGTTGAAGAAGGGTTTCTTACTAGAAGAAACTTTGACACCAGGTGATGATGAACAATCTACTACTTCTGCACGTGTAGAAAGAGATGTACAACAACAGAACAAAGATATCGGGAAAAGAAATACACCGTCGTGTCTGAAAAAACAACCAGCCGAGGAGTATACTCCTCGAAAACCATTGAGTAAATTCAAACAGGCTCGCATGCAAGCTAGCACTCGGTAGCACTCGGTAGCACTCGGTAGCACCCACAACCAACCAATCACATACATACATACATACATACATACATACATACATACATACTTTTACAAAATTCATGTGGAATCCATTATTAAAAAAATATATATACTACGACGTCTCTCGTAGTATTATTTCGACACGGCAGACGTGGTGATGGCATCCTTGACACCACTCTTTTTCCACTCAACAGCTGGCTTGATAAGGTCCATGTTGACACGGTCCTTGTGCTCAATAGCAAAGGTCAAGAGAGAGTCAACGAGTCCGTCACTGAGGAAATGTGGTTCCAATCCAAGATCTCTGAGCTTGGTGCACTTTGCATTGTAATAATGCTCTTCCTTTTCAACTCGTGGGTTTGGCACAGAGATGACCTCCACATCCAGACCAAGCTTGGATCCCTCTGTGGTGATAATCTTGGCCAAATCGTTGACACTAAACTGCTCGGTAAACTGGTTGAATACACGCATTTCTCCCTTGTTGGCTGGGTTATCAATGGCAATCTGAATGCAACGGACAGTGTCACGGATATCAAGGAATCCTCTGGTCTGTCCTCCCTTTCCATAGACTGTCAATGGGTGTCCAACAGCAGCCTGTACGACAAAACGGTTCAATGCTGTTCCAAAGATACCGTCATAATCATATCTATTGATCAATGCTGGGTCAGCCATGGTCTCTTCTGTTCTCACACCATAGACAACTCCCTGGTTGAGATCAGTGCATGCAATATCCCATGCCTTGGCAGCGAAGAAGATGTTGTGAGAGTCATGGACCTTGGAAAGATGGTAAAAGGATCCTCCCTGTTTAGGATATGGAAGGGTATCAGTACGTCCATTGTGTTCAATGGTGATGTATCCCTCTTCAATATCGATATTAGGAGTTCCGTATTCTCCCATGGTTCCAAGCTTGACAAGATGACAGTCTGGAACAAGTTCCTTGATGGCATAGAGAACATTGATGGTTCCAATCACATTGTTGTGCTGGGTGTACACGGCTCTTGCCCTATCAATCATAGAGTATGGGGCAGAGCGCTGTTCACCGAAATGTACCACAGCCTCTGGCTGGAAAGATTCTACACTCTGTTCCAAAAAGTCCCACTCGCAGATATCTCCAACCATCAACTCAATGTGGTTTCCAGAGACTTCTTGCCATTTCTTCACTCTCTCATGGGCAGATGCAATTGGGGTGAGGGTATCCATTCCCAGCTGAAGATCAAATGTTCTTCGTACAAGGTTATCAACAATAGCAACCTTGTATCCTCTGGCAGACAAGTGAAGGGCAGTAGCCCATCCACAGTATCCATCTCCTCCAATAATCATCACACGGGTTCCAGCTCCAGAGGAGTGGGCAGTTCCCATGCTTCCCTGGGCAGGGGCAGCAACAGCCTTGACAGATACAGCAGCACGTCTTGATGCTATTCTAGTAGTAGTAGTAGTAGTTGCATCATTATTCTGAACAACAGTGCTCTGGGAGCGTCTCAATGCTGCAAGAATGTAGGTTTGGTCAACATGGTATCACACCACGACAAATATACATGTACACGTCATCATACCTGAAGATGATGGAACAATACTATGTCTCTTGCAAATAGCAGAGGTCACAGAGAGTGGTGATGGTTGTTTGGCGATTCCTACATGTCATGTGAGACACACGTTGACTTTGGTTCGTGAACAGAACACCCATGTCATGATACATGGACAATATATATATATTCCAAAAGATCAGATCACAGCAGTGAATAGGCAATGAACCATGTATATAGGATACTATGGGTCTTGCAGCACATGGTGCTGATCACTCTGGACGTGACACATACCTCGAGTCAACATGACTGATTATTACCCTGACTAGTACAGATGTGTTTAAATATCAAAATGAATGACAATTAATGACAATGTATGATCAGAGTATGAACCATCATGTGTGTTGACAGGGAGGGAATCTCCATGGATATGCCTCGAATCCAAAGATGCCCTTAAGGGCATCAGCTTGTGCATCTTGCATGGCAGGGTAGGGTATTTTTTAAAGATTACTTCATACTACACCTTGTTGTTGTTGTTGTTGTTGTTGTTGTTTTCTTCTTCTTCTTCTCTGTAAAGAATAAAGGTACCGACCGACCGACCGACTGACTGACTCTTTGTCTGTCTTGTATATACAGGCAAATTTTTTATTTTCGCGAATTGTAATTGGAAAGTTCCATGGAAGCGCTCCTTCGCAAAAACATCTGCTGTATCTTTTGGCTAACGCACACATGATCAGATGTTTCAATCAT
>PJEL010000414.1_pt1 | contig 50100 bp, 36 predicted proteins | sample 1853271 | NCBI WGS metagenome assembly PJEL01 (sample SAMN08108733, study PRJNA415343) | Invertebrate metagenome, whole genome shotgun sequencing project. | host: Globobulimina | place: Sweden: Gullmar Fjord | collected 2015-08
GCCTGTTGTGCGAGTCGTTCTGCCGGGGGCCTTCCCAGAGCACCTCGCCCTCGAGGCTCACCTCGACCGGATCGATCTTGTTGCCCGATCCTCCGATCAAGACGGTGAAGTCCCCAGTGAGTGAGACGTCGATATCACCCCGAACATCTACCTTTTTCGGCCTCGAAGTATGATACCAGACCGGCTGCCCGCTCTCGTCATAGATGACCGCGCTTCCCGGCCACTTGGCTCCGTGGTTGCTGATGTTCATCAGCGTCCATCCAGGCTGGGCGAGGGCCGGATCATGGGATTCGACCTCACCGATCGGCACATAGTCGGGAAGTGAGCCCGTGCGGATAGTGAGTTCATCAGAGACCAGCTCGGTGCCGTCGGCGAGGAGGGTGTAGGCCTCGATCTGAACGTCGGTGTCGGGGTGGAGCCCGTAGAGGACCACGTGGTGTTCCTTGGTGGCCTTGTCGCTGCCAAGCTCGGATACGGCACCGCCTTCGCCGAACGTTACCCAGGAAGAACCCGGCTCCTTGGTCGTCCAGCTCACCTCGATCCGCAGCGCATTGCTGTCGCTAACGACGGCACAGACGGACAGGTCCCCGTCCCTGGTGCAGGTCCTGGGATTCGCCCCAGGGTGGCAGCCCAGCGCAACTCCGAGGATGATCCACAAGCGCATCCAGGCTCCGCTGCGCAGGGACAAAGACATGGCAGAGCCTAGCCCGTCTGATTCGCGAGCACGAACGGTCAAGGCGACAACCCCTGCACGCGTAAGAGTTGGATGCAGGAGGTGAGAATGACGCGTATCCGAAGCGCCCTGGCCGTAGCATCCCTCGCTGTGATGCTGGGAGTTGCTGCCCTGCTAACCCTACTATGGCTCATAGGACTCCCCATGTACACACCCGGACAGGTGGCTACAAGTGGACTCGAGCTACACCCTCCTCCCCAGGAGAACTCCGAGCGCTGGAGGGTAGAGCCGACAGTAGAGCTCGCCTACTTCGCGAGCGGAGAAGGGTCCCCTGTCCTCTTCGTTCACGGCCTGATCCCTCGCCGACAACCCGCCCTTGGCCTCGAAAACCTCGACCGCCGCGTGTACTACCCACATCTGCGCGGCTCCGGCGACTCCACCCGACCCTTCGACCGATTCGGCGAGGGCTCCACCTATGAACACATGACATCCCTGGAGGGGACCCTGGGATTCGGCGCCCAGATAGCGGATATCGAGCGCATCAGGCAGCTTCTTGGTGAGGAGCAACTCACGTTGGTGGGCCACTCCTTTGGAGGCCTGGTCGCGGCGCTCTATGCCGCCGAGTTTCCCAGCCACGTGTCCCAGCTGGTGCTCATCGCGCCGGCCGAGGTCCTGGTGATGCCCCCTCCGTCGGGAGGCCTCTACGGCCAGGTGCGCGACAGGCTGGATCCCTCAGAACACGAAGACTACGACGCCCTCATCGACCAGCTGCTCGACTTCGGGGGCATGTTCGAGCACTCCGAGGCCGAGCTTCTCGCTCTGGAGGCTTCCTTCTTCGACTACTACCGGCTCATCGATCCGACCGCCGAGGTGCCACGGGTCGAGGACATGGGCGCCTGGCAGCTGCGGGCGATGTTCCTCGGCCTCGGCATGCGCCATGACTGGCGACCGGCGCTTGGCGAAATCACAGCGAGGACCTTGGTTGTGCACGGCACCGAGGACCATCAGCCCATCGAGGCTTCGGCGATGTACTCGGAGGCCATCGCGGATGCGGCGTTCGAAACCATCGACGGCGCGGGACACTTCCCCCACGACACCCATCCAGAGGCCTTTGCCGAGGTCGTGAGCCGCTTCCTGGATCACTCCAACAGCACGGAGAGATCGGTGCGCAGCGCCTCGTCGGGAACGGCCCCCGGTGTGTCCAGATAGTGCTCTACCGCGGGGGTGTTGGCGAGAGGCTCCCCCCGCGGCAGCACCCACCCTTGGAACAGGGCCGTATAGCTGTCACTAACCAGGTTCAGCGGTCCCGTGTGTCGCAGGGTGGCGTAGCGTCCGGCCGGCAGCGTGAGGGTTCGGACCGGAGCGCTCGGGAGCGGCGGATCCACCATGACAACACCGGCGTCGTAGCGGATGAGCTCGGTCTCGGTGACGTCGGGGTTGTCGTAGCAAAGGCCGACGTGTGCTTGTACGCGAGAATGGAGCCCGTGCCTGGCCAACCAGCCCATGAGTGCGCCCCAGGTCTGGTCGACCTCTGCATAGGGACCGACATGGCGCAGGGCACACACCGATCGCGCCGGCAGGGAGCGCACCTCGACGGCCGGCTTGGGCAGCAGAGCGCCTCTCTCGTCCCTCCACGTGGAGGGAGAGGTCCCAAACCGCGCGCGGAATGCCCGGGTGAAACCCTCGTGGGATTTGTACCCGCTGCCGAACGCGACGTCGGTCACCGGAGCGCTGCCGTGCTGGAGGCGGTGGGCTGCGAGCTCGAGCCGCAGACGCCGGACGTGGCCCATCAGCGACTCGCCGGTGACCGTCCTGAACACGCGGTGGAAGTGGTAGGGCGAGATCCCGGCGACATCCGCCAGCTCTGGTGCAGACAGCGAGACATCGAGGTTGGCGAGGATGTGGTCCTGGACGCGCAGGACTCGGGCGCTGTAGTCCACCATGGGACGTTTGTATCCTCCTACGCAGCACCGCGATTCTGCGCACGGTCGACCACAACGTACCGTCTAAACGAAGTTTCGACGGTACTTGTGCAGCGACCGGGTCAGAATCATTTCAAATGTGGCGCACGCAGTGCGTCACTTAAAGTGAAGTTTTGAGGGGCATAATCGGAGCCCGCGACGGTTGGGCGCATCGATTCCGAGCATGGTCGACCACAACGTACCGTCTAAACGCAGTTTCGACGGTACTTGTGCAGCGAACATGTCGGAGTCATTTCAGGCGTGGCGCGCGCAGTGCGTCACTTAAAGTGGAGTCTCGAGGGGCACTACCGGAGTATGCGACGGTTGGGCGCGTCGGTTGGCATGGGGAATGCACCCACCTGGCTGGAGGACCACGATTTGAGCTCCGATCGCGCCCAGAATCCACAATGAGTAGAAGCCCCTCCCAAATCGTAGCCACCCTGCTCCGAGCGGCCGCTCCTCTTGTGTGGCTGACCATGCACGGGTGCTCGACCGCCCCGGACTCGTTGGCACTGCGCGCCAGGCTCAACAACGATCGAATCGTCAACGTGATGCGCTGGAAGACCCACGTCGCGCTGGCTGTCTCCGACGTAGAGGCCAGAGGACTCGGATGGGTGACAGTGCAGGGCCTGGACACCGACATCTGGGACAGAGAACCGGGGCGGATCTACTGCGAATATCAGGTTCGAGTCCAGCTGGAGTCGGTCCCGGGGTCGGCCAGCGCGCGGAGGATCAGACGCCAGCTGAGCGGCCTGGGCACCGTGGGTTTGCGCGGCGAGACACTGACGGTGACGCGACGACTCGAGGAGACACTGCGCGAACCGCTGCTCGTCCACCAGCGACGGGAAAACACCCACCTGCGCACGCCGGAATCTCCTGGATATCCGCTGCCTTTGTACGATCCTCGGTGTCACACGCGGGTTATCCACAATGGGGGTTGACCTCAGATCCCCTTCCAGAAGAGATGGGTCACCATCGGCCGGTTCACCACCGAGCTGATGTCATCCCACGCGTGGTCGGCTCCTCCCTCATCGGATAACTGCGCTAGATTATCGTCGCGTCCCAGCGACCTGGCTGAAGGACAACACGGCCAATCTCGCAGAGCACATCCGCAGGCAGCTCGGCACCCAGGCTCTGGAACAGGAGATCCCGGGCCCAGATCCGAGCAGCAGACCGAGACACGCGACGCGTCTGCAGGCACTCGCCGAGGTCTCGGTAGAGTCTTCTCCGCGGGGGGCGGAGAGCACGACTCGAGAGCCTCACTCGCTCCGGATTTGAGCCGCACCGCTCCTGAGATTCCGAGCATGGAATGGCGAACGGAAGGTGCGGGGAACTAGATGAAGAAAGCGGTGATCATCTTGGGTCTCGGTCTCACCTATCGGTAACCGCGACGCCTCCGCGACTCAAGGAGGCGTGGTGGGGTGTCGCCGACCGGGAACGCCGATCTCGATCTCGTACACCTCATTCCACCGATTGGTCACATAGAGTCGGTCGCGCTCCCAGCCACCCTGTCCGGGCCCGAAGCGAAGAGCCGAAAAAGCGCCCCACCCGCCGCCCAGGGTGCCGAGGTTGTCGACGGACCCGTCTGGCTTGATCCGCCAGAGCTCGCCCCTGCTGTAGTCGACCGTGTAGATATTCCCACACACGTCGCCGTCGATGGAGCTGTAGAACCCGGACACCGAGTGAAGGATCTGCACGTTGCCCCATTCATCAGGTCCGAGCTTATCAATTGTCGCGAAGTCCGTATTGTTGCCATCGGGTACTGCGACCGTCAGCTGCTGCCCGTCTGGAGACAAAACAATGCCATTGGCCATCGACCAACCACCGCCCCAGGAGTGAATGACCTGCTTGTTGCTCCCGTCTGGATCGGTCCACCCCACCTCGCCATAGGTCGTGAAGTAGATGCGATCGTTGCCGTCGACCTCCACGCCGTTCGGCGTATTGAGGCTGCCCGCCAGGACATCGAGCGCGCCAGTGGCCGGATCCGCGATCTTGATGGACCCGTCCCAGGGAGACATGATCACGATCCGACCGTCGGACAGGCCGTGAACACCTCGCGGGTCACCAGCCGCTCCCGGGGAGAGGACGTCCGTGACGCCGTTCTTCTTGGTGCCCACTACGGCGATCCCGGACTGGTAGACCAGGTAGCCACCCTCTGCGAAGTCGAAGTCCTCCTGGGTACGGATGGGGTGAGTGTTGGTCTGGAACGGCGGCTCGGGCAGCACGCTGCAGTCAAAGGTCGTCGACCAGGTGTCGGTGTCGGTGTCGGTGTCGGTATCGGAGTCGGTGTCGTCGGTGTCACCGGGCCCACCGACGGTACGATCGTCGGTGCCCTCTCCTCCTGTGTCTTTGGCCTCCTTGGGTGCGCAGGCAGCGAGAATGGCGAAAGACAGAAAACAGGAGAGTCGCATCAGTCGACTGTAGCCGCTCCCGACGACCATCTTGAGACATTTTGTCCCAGGGGCGAGCGCTCCGGGAGTCGACGCGCCCACCGGTCGCACACAGAAGCGGTAGAGTTCCAGGGCAAACAGAGGTGTGGCAATGCTGGTGATGCTGGTGCTGGCCTGTCGACACCCGGTTTCGACCGCGACGCCTCCCCCCGTGCCCCCCGAACCGGAGACCGTGATGACCGAACTCAGAGACCTGCCGAACGGGGTGTTCCAGCTGTCCGTCGACGGGACAGTGCAAGAGGCGAAGACAGAGGGAGAGGTCGTGTTTGTCGAGATCGACGAGGGCATCGTGACCGATGGCGCCTGGCAGACCTGGTCCAACAACTGGAACAGCAAGGATGGGTTGGTCGTCATCACCTCGGCGGGACGTCTGGATGTTCCCTGGCGAAAGCTGCGTTTGCGCATCGGCAGCACCTGGTCCGAGCACTGGACGTCCGGCGACAAGGGCATTCCAGAAGGGCTAGAGCGCTGGTTCGACGAGGGCCAGACCGTGACCCTGGCGGAGTTCGCTCTCGTGAAGGGCCGAACCTATTGGGGACAGGTCGAGACCGAGCACTTCCACCTCCCGCCCACCGGGCCCGACGCTGATCCGGGGGAAGGGCGTACCTCCGTGCTCGTCATCCAAGACAGTCCCGATGGCCCGCCACCGCTGACCCCTCTCTTTCAAGGGTGGAGCTATTGAGGTCGACCGCGACCTATGGCTCAGTGACGGCGAACCCCTCTCGGATCCAATCATTGACGGCGTCCGCGGTGTATCTGGGGCGCCAGTTCGCGCGGGACTGCCGGCGTGCCTCGGCGATGAAAGCCTCGAATGTCGGGGTCTCGCCAAGGGACTCCATGTAGCCCTCGAGGTTGCGTTCGGGCTCGGGAAAGGAGCCTGGGGTATCGGGATAACTGCCCCAGTTGTGCACGATGAAGCCATCGGCACAAGCTGCAATCCCCTCGCACTGACTGCTGATGGGCGCATTGCCGGTGGGGCTGTGGGCGACGATGTTTCCCTCGGTCTCGAGCATCGACTCGTCGATCAGGCCGAAGACGATTCCCCAGTCCCTCGGTGCGTGACCGGAGTACTGTGGTTGCCCGTGCAGGTCCATATTGTGGGAGTCGAGAACCACGTTGTGACGCGCGGTCTGGGGTATGTCGGGGAGGCTGTAGCCGTTGAGGTTGAAGGCGATCCCGCACTGGAGTCCGAGGTTGTTGAGGAGCTGGCCGCCGCCTCGGCCCTTGATGCCGTCCGCCGAGGACCTCGACGTGATGTTCCGGTGCACGACCACGTTCGTGGTGTCGCTGTTGAGGTAGACGTTGTGGTTGAAGATGGTGGGTGCGGTGGTGGGGTAGTCCGCGCCCTCGGAGAGCCAGCCGTTGTGATCGAAGAGGTTCTCCTCGAGGAGCACTTCGTCGACCTCGTTCATGTAGAGGCCCTGGCTGTGTTCGTAGACCGAGTCGGTGAGGAAGTGGTCGTGGTAGCCGTAGTTGTCGAGAAACAGGCTGCGTCGAACCGCGACGTGGTGGGGCCACTCCGACTGAAAAACCAGGGCCGAGTACTGAAATTTGCAGTCCTCGACGAGGATGTGGTGGCCCTCGCGCTGGAACATGACATTGGGTGGGTTGCTCCCGTCATAGATGCGGTCGGCGTCGAAGTCTGGCGAGTTGGGGTCTTTGGTGGACGCGTAGAACTCCAGGCCGACGATGGACCAATAGGCGGGTGCATCGTCGCCGGTGGGCCAGCCTCCACCCCACCAGCCATAGGACCACGCCGGCCCTCCCTCGGCCCAGGTGAACTTCGGCCGTGGGCCGTCGCCGTAGCTGGTCAAAAGAAACGGGAACTCGACGGACAGACCTCCTTTGATCGTGTCGGACCGGAAGGCGAAGTTCTCGGTCCACTCGTCGCCGGACCGGAAGAGGATCCAGTCGGGGCGGGCAATGGTGGCACCCTGGGAGCGTTCGCTGGCGATGGCGATGGCTCGAGCTACGGTCTGGACCGCCGTCTCCGGAGTGAGCCCATCGTTGTCGTCACTGCCGCTCGAGCTGCTCACATGGATCAGCTGGGTGTCCTCGTGGGGCTCGTATTGGGTCCAGCCGTCCTCACCGACCGGGCTCCAAGAAAGGGAGTCGTAAGGTCGGTCTTCGGTGGTTGTGTCGTCGTCGTCGTCACCCTGATCACCGGACGTGTCGTCGGTGGTGTTGGGATCGGACCCGTCGGGGGAACTGCCCTTGCAGGCGGCCAAGACGAGGAGCAGGGCGAGGAGTCTGTGCACGGCCGCATCATAGCGTGAGTCCGGACTGTCGTGCTCGCCCTGGTTGGAGAGCCGAAAAGGCGAGCTTCTCCCCTTCAGCCGGTGGATCGTTTTGGCCAGCCCCCACCTTTCAGCACGGGGCCGTAGTGTTGTTTCCACGCTGCACACATCCTCTCGAATGGCAGCTCAGCGAAGGTGCCGTAGTCGTGCACGTAGTCCATGAACCGGCCCCCGACGCGATCGTACTGCTGGAAGATGGAGTCGCTACGACCGTCGAATTCGAGAGGTTCGACGCCGAGGTGCTCACAGAGCTCGCGGTTGAACGCCGGAGTCGCTGCGACCCAGCGTTCGTGCAACCACAGCTCTACGTAGCCGTGGAACACCAGCAGATCGGTGCCGAGACGAGCCTCGAGATCAGCGGTGCCGATGTGGTTGCGCACGTTTGCGAAGTGCAAGCGTGAGGGCACGCCGATGCAGCGTGCGCTCGCCGCCAACACCAGTGCCTTGTCGATGCAGTGACCGCCCAGCTCCCGATCTCGGGTCAATACCGCGCTGGCTCGAAACGCCTCCCGGTTCGACGCGACGCCCCAAGGGGTGTAGCGAAAACCGTCTCGAGTCGCGTAGTAGAGCTGCACCACTCGTTCGGGCAGATCAGCTTGTGCGTCGGCGTTGGTCGCGACCCAGCTTTGCACCGCTGCATGATCAAAATCGATGAACTCGGTCGCGGTCAGGAACGGGGTCAGTGCAGTCACGGCAGCTCTGGGCAAGGGGCGAACATAACCCCTCGGGGATGCGGAATGGGTGTAGAAGCGCCTACCCGTAGGAGACCATGTACGAAGCGATGCTGGATTGGCTGGAAGCACTCGACGGCGTAGAGCAAGATCGGCGCTATCACCCCGAGGAGGATGCGCTCTTTCACAGCCTGCAGGTCTACCAGTGCGCCCTTCGGGATGGGGCGAGACCGATCCTGCTCGCCGCGGCCCTCTTTCACGACGTCGGCAAGGCCGTGAGCGGACCCGACCACGACGTCTTCGGTGCAGCCATGACCGAGGGCCTTCCCCACCACACCCGCTGGCTGATCGGCCATCACCTCGATCTGCTCCGCCGTCCCCGGAAGACCCGTCGCATCGGAGCGGGAACGGCCTGGATCGCCGACCTCGAGAAGCTCCGCAAATGGGACCTTGCAGGCCGCGATCCCCACGCCCGGGTGTGCAGTCCCGAGGAGGCCGTGAGCGTAGTGCTCGAGGCGCTGGAGGGGCAGGCTGCACAAAGTGGGTGTACATTGACGCTCTACTGAGGGCCACGGTTCAGTCCCTGCGCGCACGACGCGTGCAGAAAACAGCCCGAACGTCATGACCAACACCAAAGCGCGAAAGACTGCGCAAGTGATCCTTGGAGTCCGGAACTGAGCCCCGCCTGCGGCTGGTGTTCCTCCCCGATCTCGATCGACTGACCGACCCACCAAGGGCCGACGACCCGTGGTATCGAGACCGAGTCCGCGCCGCGGTCGACGGGGTCCTCACGCCCAAACAGCGGGAAGTCGTCGAGTTCTACTACTTCCGCGGCTGGAGTGAGCCCCAGATCGCCAAGCACCTCGGGATCCGCCAGCAGGTCGTGCACAAGCGGCTGCACGGAGACCTGCGGAACGGGCGACGTGTGGGCGGTGCACTGGCGAAGCTCCGCAGGGCTCTGAGTCATCTGGCGAGGGTGCAGCGATGGGCCTGAACCTCCGAGATCGAAGGGCGCGGGTGCGCTTGGCTGTCGCTCGGGAGGCGGCCCGGGCGATGTACTGGGAGGGGGTGGACCAGTACTTCGACGCCAAGCGAATCGCCGCGCGCCGCGTCCTGGGTCGAGACGCCCGCGGAGCGCAGTTCCGAGCACGAGAACTCCCTAGCAACGGCGAGATCCGCGACGCACTCCTCCAGATCGTCGAGCTCGCCGAGGGGCGGGATCGATCCCGGAGGCTCTTCGCCATGCGGGTCGAAGCGCTCACCGTCCTGCGGGCGCTGGAGGCCTGGCATCCTCGCTTGATCGGCAGTGTCGCCACCGGTCACGCCCGCCGGGGCAGCGACATCGACGTGCACGTGTTCACCGACAGCCTCGACCGCCTGGAGCTGGAGCTGTTCGAGCGGGAGTGGGTCTTCGACACCGAGGAGGTGCTCATCAAGGGGGGCACCGAGTTCAAGACCTACCAACATCTGCACGTACTGGACCGCCTCTTCCCTGTGGAGTTGTCCGTTTATCCCCTTCGAGATCGGCGAATCACTACCCGCAGCAGCACCGATGGACAGAGCATCGATCGCGTCTCGGCGAGCCGCCTCCGCCAGCGGATCAAGGACGGCCACCCCGAGCTGTGGAGGGAGTACATCGAGCGGGGCGAGCTGGATCTGGAGGGCCTCGACGACGGCCTCACTCCCGGGGAGTTCGATGGTTTGCTCGCCGAGCTCGACGGCGACTGACAGATTGACCCAACGAGGCTCAGCGCTCTTTGAACGACTTGGCCCACTTGTTGAAGTCCATTTCTGCCCCGACCTCTTCCTCGTTGTCGTTCCACGCGGTGTACACATACACCTTGCCGTCGCGGTAGACCTCGGCGTGGTTGGTGCCCTGGTAGTGCCCGCTTCGGGCCTTTCGATCGATCTTCAGGTCTCCCGAGCGAGAGGCCTGCCGCGCCAAACGACTTCGCCTCTTCCGGTTCTTTCCACCCATGTCGGCTCCCGGCATTGTGCGTGCACCCATAGGTACGGCGAACACACCCAACTCATTCCGCCGCTCCGGAAGAAAGCGCCAGAGCGCCAGACTGAACAGAGGCCAGACGCACAGCTCACGCTACACTCCCGCCATGGCGCGTTCGACCGAGTTCCCCAACGTCATCCCGGTGCTGATCGCACTCGGTGAAGCGCGTATGCGGGCGATCGGCAAGAAGCTGGAGATCTGCCTTCCCTCCCCTGCCAGCGCCGACCAGCTCGCCGAGATCCTGCTCCGGAGCGTCGAGAACCCCAGCCGCTTCGGCTACGGCTCCCTCGACAGCGACACCCAGACCATGGGCGTGACCCTCGGCCTTGGGGACGGATCGACCTGGACGGCAGATGGGGTCCCACCCGAGGTCCAAGCCGAGCGCTGGCCCACCCACACACCGTCCTACGAAGATGACGCCTGGAACATGTTCCTCTTGCGGCGAGTCCGCAAGCGTCCCCCCTTCCGCGCACCGATGCTGGAGGTGGACCACGCGGCACAGTGGCCGGAGCTGTCGACGCCGAACAAGTGGTCAGGCACCAGCCGCCAGAGACAGAACGCCGTGGCGCAGGCCCTCTCGCAGTCACTCGGCGAAGGGTACGAGGCGCTGCCGGCGGCGAAGGGAGCGCTGGCAAGGGTACGCCACATGGCACTGGATCTCTCGATAGTGGCGGTCTGCGGCGGTACATTCGAGATGGGCCTCCGAAAGGAAGAGGTTCGCGCGTTGACGGCCTATGCAAAGGCGCTCGGCGCCCCGGAGGCCCTCGAGCATGCCAAGGCCCTCCGTCAGGATTGTCGGCCGGTGAGGCGCGTAGACGTTCGCCCCTTCTTGCTGGCCGACCGCCCCTTGCTAGGTCATCAGGTCGCCGCCCTCTCGTTGCCCGCCGAGTCCGCCAATGCGCACGGCGTCGCCCGCGTCGACTACGAGACTGCCCCGTTGATCGTGGAGAGGCTCGAGGCGAGATTGCCCTCCGAGGCGGAGTGGGAATGGACCGCCCGCAGCACAGGGCGCACCTGGATCTGCGGCGAGGAGGACCCAGAGGACTACGCCCGTCGCCTCGCTGCGTGCCCACTCGATGTCGATGTGTCGCCGTGGGGGATCTACGGCCTGATGTGGAGTGAATGGGTCGATGACGGCTGGCATCCCAGCTACCGAAAAGCCCCCGCGGACGCCCTCGCTTGGGAGCCTCGCACGGAGCCCGAGACGGTTCGGGGAGGCCTGTTCGAGCTGTGGCCGTGGCAGGTCACCGAGGGCATCGCATGTCATGTCGTTGCCCGCGACCGAGGCGGTGTGGGTCTGCATGGGGTGCGGCCCGCGTGGAGTCTGCCGGCTGCCCCACCTGGATAGCCACTCGAACGGCGCTCGAGGGCGCGTCGCAGCGGTTCACTACCCTGCGAGCAACTGCGCAATCTCCCGCACCGTCTCGACGTCGTCTCCGACCATCGCCTTCATGGACTCGAGCCGGCCACACACGATCGTCGCGATGCGCTCCTCGATCGTCTCGTCGGCATATGTCCAATACACCGGGGCATATTTGCCATCGCGATGGCATCTCCCCTCGATCTGGGCCATCTGAATCGCCGACCAGCGCAGGTCGTGAATCACCTCGGAACGCTGGGCGTCGTCGTGCTCGCCCTGATGCAGCGAGATCCCCTCCTCCACCGTGAACAGGACGACGGGAACCTCTCCCCTCTGGAACCGCAGACGCTCGGCCTCCCGTGCACCGGCTCCCAGGCCGCCAAACACCCTCGCGCAGGAGATCTTCAGCCGACCTAGCTCCTCCTCGATCGCCCGAAGCGTCTCGATGAAGGCCACGGACACCGCCACGTGGTGCCCGTTGTCCAGCAGCTCCCGAACCAGCTCCACCGTGCTCTCTACGCGGATCAAAGAGCTCTTTTGTCGCAGGCGGAGGGCCGCAGCCAGAGCGTTCTTGGGGTCCCTTCCAGACGGTGCCAGATCCAGCTCGGCGCGAAACTCCGTCCAGGCCTTTTCGTACTGCTGCCGGGCTGAGACATCGAGTCCCAGCGGCGTGAGGATGCGGTTGATCTCTGGCCAACCTGCGATGTCCTCTGGCCGACGTCGGAGGCCTGCGGGCGTGTCTCCGGAGAACAGGAGTTCCCGCACCTGCTCGCAATCCCGTGGATCTCCACGCCAGTCCCAGCGGCCGAACTTGCCCCGGCTGACCCCCAGTCCCAGCGATGCGCACCAGGCTTCGAAGTCTTTCAGGTCTGCAGCCCGGCTCCCGGTGCGTTCGGAGAGCAGCGGCGCGAGATAGGAGAGCTCCAGCGGATTTTGCCCCGCAGTCGCCGATAACCAGAGAACAAAGCCCGCCTTGGCGTTGATCTTCACCGCAAACTTCGTGCGGGCCGCGGTCGGGTTCTTGCAGCGGTGGCTCTCGTCCCAGATCACCACGTCGTAGGTGGGCGCCTTGGCCGCCCGAGCCAAGCCCTTCTTCGATCGGACCTTCTTGCGCTTCGCGGCGGAGATCTCGAAGAGCTTTCCGAGCCGTTCGTAGTTGAGGACCACGATCCGAGCGCCGCCGTCTCCCTGCGCAGCGATGGTTCGGCGCCAGTGAGGGACCACCGCCAGCGGACAGACGATCAGGACCGTCGCGACCTTGGGCATGTCGAGGATGGCCTGCCACGCGGACAGCGTCTTTCCGAGGCCCACATCGTCGGCGAGGAGAAAGCCCGAGCGCTTGGCCGCGACCGCCGCGGAAATCAACTCGATGGCGTGCTTCTGGTGGGCGCGCGGCGAGAGCGGTCCCTGGGGTTTGGAAGGCTTCGGCTTCGGCGCCTTGTCGAGCGTTCGTTGCACGCTCCTCTCCCAGGAGTAGGCCGCAGCCTTGAAGGGGGCGAGTCCACGTGGAAGCTCGGCGCCGCGGTACACGAACACGCTGTGATCGGCATCCCAGCGGGCTCCGAAGCTGGTGGCGACCGACCGGGAGGCGAAGGGCACGTCCAGGACGTGGGCGGGGAGATCGGATCCCATTTTGGTGCGGCGGCGGGAAGCGGAGACGGTCTTCTTGCGACGGATGGTGGCCATCGCCCGCTCATAGCGCGGGAGTGCACCCGGGGGCTCGAGATCAGTTCTTCTCGGGGACCGCCCTGACGATCTGGCGCAGTGACTTCGGCACCTCCCCTTCTCCATCTCCCTGGCGATCCTCGACGTGGGCGCCCACTCTCTCCAGGTCTTCTTCCAGTTGCTCGAGCTCGGCGCTGGTGCACTGAACCTTCTCGAGGGTGGCATAGGCGCCGTCAGCGGACTCCAGCCAGACCCGCCAGACCCGCACCTCGTCCCGGCCTCTGTTGCCGAGGCGCACGGCACCCGATTTCTGCCAGGTCAACGACACTGGAGGATTCAGCACGACCTCGCGGGGAACGGGGACGCGGCCGAGCCAGCCCTTGACGGTCACCCGTGTATACCGGATGTCGATGGTGGCCTTGCGTTGGAGCCACTGCGCTCCGAACACGGGGATGAAGGCCACCCACACGAGAGGCTGCATCTCGATGTCCGTCAAGAACAACAGCGGCAGGAGGACGGCGAGAATCAAGAGCGCCACCCATCCCAACAGCGGATGCTGCACGAGCTCTGCATGAAGCCCATCGTGCTTGCCATCGGCACTCAGGCCCTCGCGCTCTTCGGCCTTGTCACTCAGGAATCCCATCTCGCATCCGTGTCTGCCAGGCTGAATCGCGGGGCACCTTCCAATATCCGAAAACGTGTATGATGGCGCATGCTCCTCCTCTTTCTGACCGAGATGGCATTGGCATGCTGCGGGTCCTTCATGGGTCTGGAAGGGGCTGCGGCGGTCTTCGAGGGCCGTGTCGCCGACCGACAATACCGGGAGTTCGACGAGGGTGGTCGCACAGTCACCGCGGCCGGTCACAAGTTCGAGGTCCGGCGCTGGTGGAAGGGCCCGGGTGGCGAGGAGGTCATCGTCTGGACGGACATGGTGGGCGTGAGCCGCAGCACGGATCTGCCTCCGTTGGCCACTGGCCAAACCTGGGTCGTCTATGCCTATCCGGACGGCAAGGCCCAGCTGTGGTCGAATCAGTGCACGCGGACCACCCGCGAAGTCGAGCGCGAGGTCGCCGAACTGCCCGCGCCCATCGAAGAGCACCGCTACCCTCCGCTCGAGCTCCCGCCCCTCGAACGCGCGATCGCCACCGGGGATTCTCGCTGGGTAGAGGCGCTGATCGACGACCAGAAGGCATACGCCAACTCCCTGCTCATCGATGGCATGGCGATCGACGTCGCAATCGACCACTGTGACGCGCCGATCGTGGCAGCGCTTGCGAGCTCCCCGAAAGCCTGGTGGAGGCCGCGAGGTAGATATGGGTGGCTGGACGGCTGCGAAACACAAGACCAAAAGGTGGCTCTCATTCAGGCGTTGGCCGCCTCGTCGCTGCACAAAGCGGTGGACACCGAGCACGAACTGGCGCGACGACAGGGGCGCGACGACATCATCCGGCTGATGGAGCTCGCCAGACGCACGGCAGCTCCTCAGTGAGACAAAAGCCCCGGTGGGACGTCCTGTAGATGTAGCAAGCATTCCGAGGCAAGCCACGAAGCCCGTGCACATCTGGATCTGATCGGTTCGAGAGACGTCAAAACATAATGGTCAAGCTTCTGTCTGTAAACCAAATATCAAGCGCAACAGAACTGGCGTGGCTGACCAATTCTAGCGCAAAGTTTGTGCCAAGAGTCCGGGGCGTCAGAACGTGGCCCCGGTGCGCAGAGGCGCGTATTCACACGCGCGCCACCGGCCTCCTACCTCGGAAACCTGGCGGGCGGCGGGGCAAGCGCTCGTGTCTATCTTTGTGTGCGAGACAAAGTACTGGACAGCCCTCATGATACGCTCAGTCGCAATGCAGCGTTCTCTGTCGAGGCCCGGTAGATTCTCCATTGTGCAAGTAGTGAAGACGCTGGGGGTACTCGTTGCATCGCTAGCGGCATCGGTTCCCGCTCATGGACAGGACATCGGTGTCTACTGTAGCGGAGGCGACCCGGCACTCAGCATTCGCGACTACCTCCTGGGGACCGGCGAGTTCTCCGGCGTCGAGTCCTTTGACGCCGCTCTCTTCACTCCGAACCTCCTCACGCTTCAGACCTACGACTCCGTGCTCGTCTGCGGCAATGTTCCGTTCGCCGACCCCATGGGCTTTGGCGATGTGCTTGCAGACTACGTCGAGGCCGGGGGCGGGGTCGTGCTCGCAGTTGGCTCTTTCTCTCCCGCGACGGCGATCGCCGGACGTTTTGTCGACGCGGGCTACCTCCCGGTGACGGTGGACGAGGTAATCTCTCCCGGTGGAAACCTGACAATGGTCCCGACACCGGGCAACGCCTACCTGCCCGGACCGATTGCCGGACACCCGGTCATGTACGGCGTGAACATCACCGATGGCGGCACCAACAGCGCGCATGCGTCTGGAGTCGCCGCCCCCAACGGTGCCGAGGTCATCGCCACGTGGGAAGACGGCGAAGTCGGCGCAACCACTCTGACGCTCGCCGACGGCAGCTATGGGCGCCTGGTGGCCTTGAATCTGTACCCGCCCAACAGCAACGCCACGCCAGAGAACTGGGCTGCAGAGTCCGACTTCGATCGCCTCGTTGCCAACGCACTGCTGTGGAGCGCAAGGATTGAAAAGCCACCAGGAACCTGCTATAATGCGCTTCTCGAGCAGGACCTGAACGGCAACGGCATCGACCACACCCGCGAGCCACTCATCGTCGGAACCGAGAACCTCTGCGACGTGAACGTCAATCCCGTCGATGGCCTGCCGTACCCGAACACCGACTACTTCTACGACTTCGAGTCCTATCAATGTGCCTACCCGGTCGAGGTGCACGACGTGGACTTCGACCGCCTGGTGGGACTCGACCTCCTCTCCTCGCTCGACCCCAAACCTGGTGTGGTGCAGACCCCCGGTCTGTATGCGCTCCTGGACTACGACAACTGTGTGTACGACTACAATCCGGATCAAGCAGATAGCGACTGCGACCTGGTCGGCGACCTCTGCGACAACTGCATGGATGTCGACAACGACCAGACAGATTGGGACGACGACCTCCTCGGTGATGCCTGCGACAACTGTCCTCTGATGCCGAACATCGACCAGTCCGACACTGACCTCGACGGCCACGGAGATGCCTGCGACAATTGTGTGTTCCTGTTCAATCCCGACCAGTTGGATCTGGACGCAGATGGCACTGGTGACGAGTGCGACAACTGCCCGGAGCTGTACGACGGCTTGCAGTTGGACACAGACTACGACGGGCTCGGAGACCTCTGCGACAACTGCCCGTTTGTGGTCAATCCCGGCCAGGAAGACATCGACGCCGACCACATAGGCGACGCCTGCGACAACTGCCCACTCCAGCCAGGCCAGCCGGAGCCGGATGGCGATGGCGATGGGGTCGGCGACGTCTGTGACAACTGCCCCGCCGTCGAGAACTTCGATCAGACCGACGCCGATCTCGATGATCGTGGCGACAGCTGTGACAACTGTCCCGACCATGCCAACAGCCTGCAGAGCGATGGAGACGGCGACGGTGTCGGGGATGTATGCGACATCTGCCCGGATCGACCCAATGGGGCTCAGACGGACGAGGACGCCGATGGCGCTGGTGATGCATGCGACAACTGCGTGGGACTCATCAACGAGGATCAGGGCGACTTCGACGGCGATGGCATCGGCGACGCCTGCGACCTGTGTCCAGGCCAGGCCGACGCGGACAACCTCGACCGGGATGGCGACGGCATCGGCGATGTCTGTGACAACTGCACCGAGGCGAGGAACGCCACTCAGGACGACGAGGATGGCGACGGGGTCGGCGACGCCTGCGACGCCCTCGCTCTTCGAGGCGGCGGCAAGATCCCTCCGGATGGCACCGTCGGCTGCGACACCCGCGGCGGTGCTCCAGCCGGTTCTCTCTTCCTGTTGGTTCTGGTTGGCCTGCTCGGCAGGCACAGATACCTCCTGGTGCGGATCGCCGCGGTCTGCGCTTTCGCGCTCGCTGCAGCGGATCCCGCCCTCGCGCAGGCCGAGCGTCAGAGCGTGGCCGTGCTCGGAGCGGTGGTGGATCCCCTCTGCGCCGTTGCGACGACCGACGAGATCTGGTGTGCGGGCTACTTCTCGACGGTCGACTACCTCGATGTGGGCACCGGCAACCCGACTCCGACCGGCGCCGATCTGCTCGCTGCCCACTACGGCTCGGTATTGGTCCTCGTCGAACAGGGCACAGCATTCGACGACCCCATCGCCCTCGGCGATGCCTTGCACGAATATGTCCTGGGTGGCGGCGGCGTCGTGGTGGCAAATAACGCCTTCACAATTGGCAGCGAGCTCCAGGGCCTCTTTGTCACCCAAGGCATGATGCCAGTCACAATGGGAAACTTCAGCGCGCCCGGTGGCAACATGAGCATCACCGCGCTTCCATCGCACGAGTGGCTCTCTGGACCTATCGAAGGGCACCAGGCCCTGTATGGGGTGAACACCTTCCAGGGTGGAGACTCCATCCGCTCCCAGGGCGCCGTCGCCACTGACCAGGCGACCACGGTGGCTCAGTGGGAAAACGGCGAGCCGGCAGTCACCGTGCTCGAGCCTCCCGACCCGGCCTTTGGTCGCGTCGTCGGTCTGAACATGTTCCCGATACCGAGCAGCTGCCTGACGGGCGGGTGGGTCGACGACGGCGATGGTGACCAACTGCTCTCCCAGGCGCTTCTGTGGGCGATGCGGTACGTCAAACCGCCAGAGACGGTGTACAACCACGACGTGTATCAAGATCTGAACTGCAACGGCCTCGACGTGAGCGAGGACTCGATCATCGATACCAGCGCGCCCTTCTGTTTGGACTACGCCGACCCCGAGACCGGTCTGCCGTACGACAACAACGACTACTACCACGACTACAATTCTTATGGGTGCGCCTACCCAATCCTCCAGATGAATCTCGATGCCGATGGCGATCTCATGGGAGGCGGCCCGTTCACCTGCGGCTACACGAGCGTCATGCTCGGCTGCGACAACTGCCCCGACGACTTCAATCCGGACCAAGCCAACATGGACAACGACGACGCCGGCGACCTGTGCGACAACTGTCCGATGCTGCGGAACCCTCAATGGCCCAACGGCGACAGTGACTGCCACGGCGACGCCTGCGACAACTGCATGTACACGCCAAACATCGACCAGTCCGATGCCGACGGCGACGAGGTTGGGGACGCCTGCGACAACTGCATCGATGTTCCCAATCTCGAGCAAACAGACTGCGATCGGGACGGTGTCGGCGACGAATGCGACAACTGCCTGGTGAATGTGGACCCAGACTGCGGAGTGGACAACATCGACCCACGCAGCCCGAACCCCGATCAGGACGACATGGACCTCGACGGCTTTGGCGACACCTGCGACAACTGCATCGACGTGTTCCAGTTCGACCTACAGGACAGCGATCTCGATGGTCTGGGCGACGCCTGCGACAACTGCCCAACCCTGGCGGCCGATGACCTGACAGACCGCGACGGCGACGGGGTCGGAGATCCCTGCGACAACTGCCCGGACACGGTGAACCCCGATCAGAACGACACCGATCTCGACGGCGTGGGCGACGCTTGCGACAGCTGTCCCTTCGATGGGGACGCAGACCAGGTAGACCTGGACGGGGACTTGATCGGCGATGCCTGCGACAACTGCATCGAGCAAGCGAATCCGTCCCAGCTCGACAGCGACGGCGACGACCTTGGGGACCCATGTGACAACTGCGCGGCGGTGGCCAACGATCAGGCGGACTACGATCACGACGGCTTTGGCGATGACTGCGACCATTGCTGGAAGACCGCGTCGGCAGAGGGCCAGGGCAATGTCGACGCCGACGGCGATGGCCTGGGCGATCTGTGCGACAACTGCCCCTATCTGCCCAACCTGAGCCAGCTCGACGCCGACGGAGACGGGCTCGGCGATGCCTGTGACACCCAGAAGCTCCGCGGTGGTGGTTCCATGCGCACTCCGGAGGGCGGCCTGAGCTGTTCCTCGACGCCACAGCCTCCGGTCGGGTGGATCGTCGGCCTCGGCGTTGCGTTGGCTATCTCGAGTCGAAGAGGTCATCAGGGTGGGCCTCCAGTCTCAGATGGCTAGCCCCACGTCTCTGGCAAACGGAGGCTGTGCACCGGTCTCCAACATCTGCAAATATCCCTCTCGCGGAGCCAGGAAAAAGGAGAAGCCCGTGCGCCATGCTCCCTGGGTGAACGCCGCCTCCACCCAATACTCGGTCTTGTAGTTGTCGAACTTCACCACCCCGAAACCATAGGTGACACTCGAGAGGAATCGCGGCTCTCCCTTGTGAGCGCCGGGGCGGTTCCACCCCGGCACAAAAACCGAGCTCCCGGTGAGTCCAGCCTTGATTCCGAACCGCTCGTCGCTGTCAACCAGCCAACCTTCGCGAACGAGAGGGCCGACCGCAAAGCCGATGGAGTGGGCAGACCACCTCCATCCGTCGCGGAGCCCGTACTCGATGAACCCATTACTGAAGGGCTCGCGACGAACGGTCCGATAGCGCGCACCGTAGCTTCGAAAAGGCATGTGCAAACCCGCCATCCCACTCATCTGGTAGCCCACCGGCGCCCCCGCGGAGCCCAGAGTCCGCCACGCAGCCGCGTCGACAATGCCGTGCACAAACCAGGGCAACTGCAAGATATGTTGGGTGCGAAGTCCCAATCCACCGACTGGGGGAAGGACGACCCCGGCATATTTCTGCACGGGGACCACGATCGTCAAAGACGGCAGGTACACCACGCCGCTCACCCGCCATCGCGGTGGGTCATCCGACGCATGGGCTGATGTGGTGTTCAGAAACGCAAAGAGTACCGCGACGAGGAGAACGAAGCTGCGTTTCATGAGCGAGTCTCTGATGCATTCAGTCCCCAAACGTGGGCGAAGGGCTGAACTCCTCAAAAAAAGAGTTGGACGCGGTGAACCGGCGCATCATCTGCGAACCGTGGACCGGCACAATGCCAGATACGCCGTCGGCGCTTCTCCTTCAGCCCGCGCGAAGGCCTCGGCGGCAGCCTCGAGCTGGCCATCCCGCCACAGGTCCCGCGCTTGGGCCAGCCAGCCGTCGAGCCCAGTGGCCAGCACCTCGGCTCGCACCTCGGCGGCCCGTCCGGGAGCCCCCAGGACCGAGAGAGCGTCGGCCAACTCGAGCTGGTCCACGTCCTGTTTGCCGTCGAGAGTCGCTTCCAGGCCCGCTTGCAAGACCCCTCGGGCCTCATCTACTCGCACCCCGAGCTCCAGGTCTCGCAACAACAACCCGGTGACGCTGCCCGAGGCAATGATCCGCCCACCGGGGTGCCAGGCGACGTCGGCGACCTTCCCGTCGTGCAGGGTGTCTACGTGAACCTCGGTTTCACTGTCGATCTCGTAGATCCGGAAGGCATAGTCCCAGCCGACGGTGGCCAGCAGGCTGCCATCTTGGCTGAACGCCGACGCCAGGATCGGCCCCTCGGCAGTGTGCAGCCTGTGGAGCAGCTCGCCGTCGGCCGAGGCGATGTGGACGCTGCCCTCCCAGGTTCCCCACGCGACCTTGTCACCGGTCGGAGCGATGCCGATGTCGTACCCATGGCCGTCGCCCTCGACGGTCCACAACGGATCCTGCGTGCCGATCTGCCACTTCGTGAGAGAGCTGTCGCGGTGGCCAGTGGTGTACAGAGCCCCGTCGTGGGAGACGACGTCCCAGGCCTTCTCGGTGTGCGCTCCGACCCGACGCCAGGTCTCTCGGCCGGCTGCATCGGCAACGACGAGGTCTTCGCCGCTCACCAGCGCGAAGCGGCCATCATCGAGCCACCGCGCCGAGTGGGCGGGCGCCGGGAGCTGCACGAACTTGGTCGGCTCAAGGAGGTCGAACGCGACGGGAGGCATCTTTCGCCAATTGACGAGCAGCGCCGCACCATCGGGGCTGAACTGCAGATGGCGTGCGTAGTTGGTCTCGTCTCCTGCGGTTGGGAGCTCGACGAGGACCTCCCCCGTAGCGATGTCGAAGACGCGGATGGTCTGCGAACCAGCAGCTAGAAGGCGACCGTCAGAGGAAAACGCGACCGCAGTGGTCTGCTCACGGACCCGGTCGATCGGCCGCGCGAGCGAGGGGGGCCACAGGATCCAGTCGTTGCTGGCGTCCACTGTGATCAGGCCAGACACCAGCGGTCGCATGCTCTCCACCGTGTCGGCGTGGCCCTCGAGACGGGACAGCCGCTCACCCGATCTGGCATCGAGGACGTGCACCACTCGGCCAAGACCCGCGGTGTAGATGGTGGAGGCATCCCAGCTAAAGGCAGTATTGCCGGCGTTCTTCACATGTCGGCTCCAGACTGCTTCGCCCGCGGCGTTCTGTACCTCGAGGCGCTCGTCTTGTTCGTAGAACATCCCGATCCGTTTGCCGTCCCGGGAGAAGCTGATGGTGCCGAAGTGGGCATCGAGCGTGCGGAGTGGATTGCCGGTGCGCAGATCCACCAGGAGCAGCGGGCCTGGATAGGTTCCCAGAGCGCCGGAGTGTCCACGAGCCCCGCGGTTGGTGCGATAGCGGGTGCTGCGGGAATGCCAGCCGTCCCCGTCACTCCACAGATACCGGACGCTGGCCAGCGGATCAGCCGAATACACGAACAGACCTGTGGCTCCACCGTCAAAGAGCACCCTGACGTCGTCGACTTCGTACAGCTCCTCCGTCGCGCCGAGCTGGGCGTCGAACCGGAGCACCGTCCCGTCGGGCTCACCGCAGTACACGACGTGGGTGTAGTGCTCACCGTCGCCTTCGGGCCGGACTAGAGTGGGGACACAGGGTATCGCCGCCTCGGTGCTCCACAGCGGCTGCCCCGTGAACACGTCTCTGCCGACGAGTGGCGCGCCCTCACGGGCATCCAACAGCCAGCCCCGACCGGGCTCGAGGCCCCACGCGGCTCCTTGGGGGGGAGAGGCTTCCCACAGTGGGGTTCTCGATCGATGGTGGATGGTCCAGAGCCCGATCTCTGCACCAATCACCGAGGCATCGTGGACCTGCAGCGCCGGTAGCGCCTTTTCGTACAAGTCGCGCGCCTCGCGAAGGCGATCGTTGGCTGCCCAGGCGTCGGCTGTAGACACCCAGCCACGCGCCAGAGCAAGCCGGGCGTCGGATTCGGCCCGTGCCGCGAGCTCTGCTTCGTCGTTGGCCACCTCCCGCTCGTGGCGAATGTCGATGATGTAGCGAGCCAATCCCCCTGCACCGAGAAGCACGCCGATGCCAACGGTGGCCGCGACGGCAACCACAACCGGTCGGTTGCGTCTGGCCCACTTGCCAACGAGCTCGCTGGGCCCGTAGGTCAGAGTCGCCAGAGGACGACCCTCCAGCCAAGCCTGCAGGTCGCCGGAAAACGCCTCCACCGACCCATACCGAGCATCGGATTCGAGGGCCATGGCCCGCAACACGATGGCCTCGAGCTCCGGCGGGACCGGATGGGCCGTGGCATCCGCCGGGCGCTGGAACCGCCCAGCACAAACGTCATTGAGGACCTGCCGCAGCTCTCCATCGAATGGGCAGCGGAAGGTGAGCATCTCGTACAGGAGCGCCCCGAGGGCATAGACATCGGTGCGGGGACCAACCCGGAGTCCCCTCGCCTGCTCTGGAGCCATATAGGCCGGGGTGCCGGCGACCTGCGGCGAGGGAGCTGCTTCGCCGTCAGTGACCAACGCGTCGATCTGGGAGAGGTCGTCGAGCAAGCGGGCGAGGCCCCAGTCCATGACCTGGACCTCTCCGAAAGAGCCGACCATCACATTGGCGGGCTTCAGGTCCCGGTGCACGACACCGCGGGCGTGTGCAAAGGCCACCGCATCACAGACGCGTCGGAGGATCTCCACATTGCGAACCACCGCAACGCCGTACGAAAGCTCCCCTTTTGCGATCTCTTCTTCGGCCTTCCGCAGGGCCTCGTCGAGCGCATCGCCCCGAACCTGTCGCATGGTGAAGAACAGCCGTCCGTCTGCATCGCGACCCAGCTCGTGGACCGGAACGATGCCCGGATGATCCAGCTGCCCGGTCACCCGCGCCTCCTGGGTGAACCGCTTCACCGAGGCCGCGGACTCACGCAGCAGGACCTTCATTGCCACGGGCCGTCCCAGCTGTTTGTCATACGCCGAACACACCTCGGCGACGCCGCCGCGGCCAAGCAGCTCGGCTGGCTGGTATCGCTCGGCACTGTGGTCCGCGATCAGCTTGCGCAAGGCCTCGACCAGACCCGCCGGCACGGGATCGTCATCGTCGAGGACCCAGGTGGCGCCGTCCTCGAGTGCCAGCTCGCGCACTCGCCCGAGCAACGCCTCGAGCTGGCCGTGATCATCCTGCGTCATGTTGGCATTATGCGGTACCGGGCGCAGAATCTCCTCGCCTTGTCACCCGCGTCCTGAGCTGATCTGTAGAGCTGATCTGCGCTAGAGCGACCTGTGTGGCCATTCCGCGTCCCGCCTCTGGAACGACAGGATCTTCGGATTGAGTATGCGGCCATCCTGGATCTCGATCGATCGCTTTATGGTCGGGCTGGCCCCCCAGGCGGCGGGTCCAGCCATTACCGTGGGCAGGAAGGGCAGCAGCGCCGTACTGATCTCCTGCGTGGCGGAGTCCCAGAGGTATGACGGGGTGTGGTCAACGGCGTAGTAGAGGATGCCACGGTCCACCGAAAATGCCGGTTCTTCAAACGAAGTCGGCCGGGCGAAGCTGAAGCCCATGGCGAGGTCACAGGACACATCGATGATCAGGCTCCCCGGCTTGAGCTCGCCAAGCTCGTCGCTGCTGACGTACATCATCGGCGCGTCCGTGTCCTGCAGGACGCAGTTCACGATGACATCGAAGTGCCCCAGCGCCGTCGCCATCGGCATTACCGAGTCATCGAGGATCACCTGGCAGCGATCGGTGTCGCCGATGCGCTGGTATTGCCAGTGCTTGATTGAGGGGATCGGCTGTCCGACCGTGTGCCCAGGCCGCTGCGTGAACAGCGTCACATCGCCAAACCCCAGGCCTTGCAAGGCGTGAATGGCGCCGCGCCCAACCGAACCGAAGCCGATGACGCAGGCCCGAAGCGGGGCGCCGTAGTGACCGGTGATGCCCTTGAGCTTCAGGGCGTGCAGCACCCCGGCGTACCCGGCGAGCTCGTTGTTGAGGTGGAACACGTGCAGGTCGAAGAGATCGCCACGCCACAGGTGCATGGCCTCCCAGGCGATCATGGTCAGCTTCTTGTCGATGCCCAGCTGGGTGATGGCGCGACCCTGTACACAGTGCGGCCAGCCCCAGAGCACCTGGCCCTCGCGGAAGCTGTCGAAGTCGCCCTCGGTCGGCTTGGGCAGCAACACGATGTCGGAACGAGCAAAGATCTCGTCGCGAGTCATCACTCCGCCGAACAGCTCCGCGCAGCGACTGTCCGGGACACCGAAGCGGTCGCCGTACCCACTCTCCAGGAAGATCCTGGACCGAAGCTCGGGCGAGATCCGACTGAAGTGGGACGGGTGGATTGGGGCGCGCAGCTCATTCTCTTTGGTGGCGTGTCCGATCACACCCATAGTCAGCGCGGCCATCTAGTCTCCGGGTCGGCAGGTTGCCGGCACCGGGTAACCCGCGACCTGGGTTGACAGGATCCACGCCGACGGTCCTGCGAAACCTGGGGACATGTACGACAGCTCACAGCCCGTGGGTTTGACTCCGGCCTTGACCTCTACTGACGCGGCGTGATGCGCACGTGCATATGACTGCGGTGGTTTGGTGCGTGATGCACGGCGCCTCGTTGCCCCGCGCTCGCCGCAGTGCGAGGGAACACGGTCTCGACAAGGGACTGTTCGACGCCAAAATCACGAATCAAGTGCGCCTTCAGCCGATCAATGTGGGCCTGATCCAGGAGAATGAAGCTCACTCGGTCGGTGTTCAGCAGCGTTCTGATCAGAATCCAGGTCGCGCGCACATCGAGGTGGGACGGTGCCACGTCGACAAAACCACCGTAGGGCTGTTCACCTTCCCCGGCGAACAGGCCAATGTCGACATCGACGCCGGCATGGTGGGTCTTGTGACCAAAGATCAGCCCGCCGCCTCGCCGAGAGATGTCGCCGATGAGCAGGGGTTGCGCTCCGGGCAGTCGCCAAGCGAGCTCCTCTGACACATCGCGCAGAGTGTTCACCAGGATCGACGTTCCCCACGAGCGTTCGGGGTCCCAGCGGTAGTAGAGGCCTGGCTCCCTGGGGAGTTGGTGTCCCGCGTAGCCGATGTGCTCCTTGACGGATTCCGCATCGGATTCGCCAGGGCCAAGCAACAAGAGGGCCGAGACGATCAGCTTTGCGACCAAGCGCGCGCTCCCGCTGTTGTCCCGCATGCATCCGGTCTCTGTCGCATCCAGCATGCCCTCGATCGCTGCAACGCCCGGGCCAAGGTGGGGGGAACGGACAAACCCCAACAATTCGCGGGAGGGATCCAAGATCGCGGAAAAAATTCCGCGCGAGCGCTCAGTATTGCGCAGCGTTCTCCACAGGCTCACGGCGACTTCGCCAAGGCCCTGAAACAGCGAGGACTGCTGCGCGCCACTGCTATCCAGAGAGATCTGAGCCGCGCACACGTCGGTGATGTCTCCGCCAGCTGCATCTGGCGCCAGACCGAGTCGGCGTCGACGTCACCGGCTGATAGAGTATGGGACGGGAGGCGACTATCGCGCGGCATCGCACCAAGGACCCTCGGCCGAAAGGCAACGCAAGACCGTTCTCCAAGCTCACCGAGGCGGAGCAGGACGCGTACGCGGCCGAGGAGACCCTGAAGACGGAGCCTCTGCAGCCGATCCCCGAGGAGGTCTTGGACGAGGAAGACGACACCGAATTCCCGACCATCATCGACCGGGTGGCTTCCATCAAATCGCGAACCAAGGCGGCACGGGGCGAGGCCGTAGAGATCCTGGAACGCGCGAAACGCCGCTTGAAAGAAGGCTAACCGTCACTCGCCCCGGCGAGCGAGGAACGGCCGCGTAGGGCGCACTGCGCTACGTGTGCTCTCGCAGTCAAAAGCAGGCCTTCATGTCCGCCGTCGTTCGGCTCAATACATTCGTGCTCGACCGATTGCTCGGAGAGGGGGCCACCGGACAGGTCTGGGCTGGCCGGGATGCGCAGCACGGGGTGGCCGTGGCCATCAAGGTTCTATCCCGACGGCCGGTCGAAGACGGCATGCATCGGTTCCAGGAGGAGGTGCGTGCGGTGGCCTCGCTCGACCATCCGCACATCGTGTGGGTCCTGGACCACGGCGTGGTGCCCCCGGGGATCGACGGGATGCCCGAGGGGGCGCCATACCTGGTAACGGAGTTGGCAAGTGGTGGGTCCCTTGCCGAACAAGCGACCCACCAATGGCAATGGACCGAGCTCTACCCCGTCCTGCGCGCGCTGCTCGATGCCCTGGCCCACGCTCATGCCCGGGGGGTGATCCATCGGGACCTGAAGCCGGAGAACGTGCTGGTCTGCACCGGGGTGGACGACCGTCCCGGGGTCAAGATCGCCGACTTCGGGATCGCATGGGCCATGGAAGGGGACGATCGAAGCCGCGTTTCCGCCGGGACTCGGCAGTACATGGCGCCGGAGCAGTTGACGGGCCAGTGGCGGCGTTTTGGCCCGTGGACGGATCTATATGCGCTCGGATGCGTGATTCATCGCTTGGTGCGCGGCGCACCGCCATTCGCGCACCACGAGGGAATGGCCCTCGCACAGGCACACGCCTTCGAAGCACCCCCGCCGCTGTGGGGTCCGCCGGGTCTGGATGCGATCGTCTCCCGCCTGCTGGAGAAGCGACCGGAGCGGCGTTTCTCCAGTGCGGCCGACGTGGCCTGGGCCCTCGAGGGCGTTGAGAATGGCGTGGCTGACCAACCCCAGCCTCCTCCGTTTCCAACGTCGTGGCGCACCCCCACCGCCCGGGTGGTGTCGCGATTGATGAGTGCCGGTGTGCGGTTGTTCGGCTTGCGTCCAATGCATTTCGTGGGGCGACGGGCGGCCCGCGACGCGCTCTGGAAGGCACTGGCCGATGTGCATGGAGGTGGCGGACCTCGCGGGGTAGTCATGCGCGGCGCGGCAGGCGCGGGCAAGACGCGTCTCGCCGAGTGGCTCTCTCATCGAGCCCAGGAGCTCGGCGCCGCGTCGGCCATCCGGGTGGATCACCTTCGATCGGGCGGGACCACGACCGGCCTGGCCGGCATGTTGCTCCGAACCAGCGATCCACTCGTCGAAGAGTGGGATCCGGACCCACAGATTCCGCGGCGAGAGCGACACACAGCGCTCCTGGCGTGGTTGCGCTCCCGGGTGGCGGAACGCCCCGCCGTGCTGTGGATCGACGACGCACAGTGGGGCTTGGAGGCCGTTCAATTCGGCCAGCGCCTGCTCGACACGGACCTCCCCGTCCTGGTGTTGCTCACGGTGGAGGAGGAGGCGCTCCTCGATCGGCCTCTCGCCCGGCGCGCCATCGAGGCCGTTCAGGAACGCTGTGAGCGCATCGACCTCGGTCCCCTCCCACCGGAGGAAGCCAGACAGCTGATCGCGTCGATGCTCGTCTTGGACGCCACCCTCGCGGCGGCCGTCGAGCAGCGCGCGGCGGGCAATCCGCTCTTCGCCGTCCAGCTGATCGGTGAGCAGGTGGCTCGGGGCAACCTCCGCGTAGACCCCGATGGTCTGGCCCTCGCCGAAGGGGCGGCCTTCGAACTCCCGGCCGACCTCCGCTCCACATGGCTGGCCCGTCTCGGCAGGATCGTGGAGCTCGACGGCCCCGATGGAGACGCGCTCGAGATCGCCGCCGTCCTGGGCCACGAAGTCGACCAGGAGACTTGGAAACGCGCATGCGCTGTTCCTCCGTCGGCAACGCTGGAGCGCCTTCGGGACGCCAGGTTGTTCGAGGAGGTCGGTACGCGGGTGCGATTCGCCCACGCCATGCTTCGTGAGAGCCTGATCACCAAGGCGCGCGAGGCCGGCCGACTGGCTAGCCATCACGCGCGGTGTGCAGTAGTCCTTTCCAAGGATGAACCTGGCACTCTGGGGTGGCATCTCGCGGAGGCGGGGCAACTGGCAGAAGCCATTCCCCTCCTGGAGCTCGGCATCGAACGGGCAAACCAAGTGGAAGCCTACGCTCGCGTTCTGCAGCTGGTGGAGGTCCTCGCGCTCGCGATCGATGGTTCCGGAGTGGCCATCGAAGACCCCGTTCGAGGTCGGATCTCCATGTGGCGCGTCCAGATCCTCCGAAACCAAGGCCGCCTGGACGGTGCCGTTCGGCAGGCCGAAGCCCTCCTCCACGACGCGACCGCCCATGGCTGGAGCGCCCTCGGAATCCAGGCCCGTACCGAGCTTGCCGACGCCGCGCGACTGCGAGGTGATCTGGCCGAGGCGACACGCATCTGCGAGGCCGCCCTGGCGGAAGTCGGGGACCCGCATCTCGCAGCGGATCCTGCGCAGGTCCTCACCGAGGTCCTCCTGGATCAGGGTCGGTTCCAGGATGCGCTGGCTCTTTCCAAACAGATCCGCGGATGGACGACCCAGCCGCTCCTCCTCGCGCACTGTGACTTCCAAACCGGCCGCGCCTTGTTCTCGATTGGGGAATACGAGTCGTCCATCGCCTACCTCCGCGCCGCATCGGCCAGCTACGCGGAGAAGCGACGCTGGCTGGGGGTAGGCAACTGCGAGGTACTGCTAGGAGACGTCTTCGTGGAGCTGGGGGACCTCGATGAGGCCGAGCTGACGTTCCGCTCTGCCCTGGCACACTTCGAGCGGATGGGGTCCGGCAACGCGCTGATCGCCACGATCAACCTCGCCCTGGTCGACATGGGCCGCGGGCACCACGCCGACGCCTTGGCCAGCATCGTGGCTGTCCTGGTGACCCTCCGGAGGGAAGGGCGAGACGGAGCAGCGAGCTCGATCCTGCTCGCAGCCGCTTGCTGTGCCGCCGAGCTCGGTCAGTGGGCCGACGTTCGACGGCATCTCGACGAGGGCTGGCAGCTCCAGCAGCAAACCGGCCTCGTGGAGACCATGTCTGTCGAACACCTCCGCACGGTGGCGAGGCGGGCGGAAGCGGACGGGGACTCGGCGCTCGAGACGAAAGCGCTCGAAATGTTGGCGGTGCTGTTGGTCAAGCTCGGTCAGGCCTAGCCCACACCAGCTCAGCGTCGATCAGCCGTTCTGTTGCGTCCGACGGAGCACCAGTCCGTGCCTCTGGATCAGCCGCCTGAGAACGTGTCGGCTCGCCAAACCCAGCTCCCGCCATGCCCTCTCCTGAACTCCGTTGCATCGGTCGAGCACTTCCTGAATCACCTCCGGCGCCAATTCCAGAGGATCAACCGAGTCCCCCGACGAGGACACGGGTGCGGTCCACCGCTTCGGCGACCAGGAAGCCGGCTGTTGCACTAGCGGGCCGGAGCTTCCTTGGAGGGCTTGCCAGAGGATCCGCTCGAGCTCGCGGACGTGGGTAGTCCAATGATGTTGCAGGAGTCCCACCACGAACTGCGGATCGATGGCTGGCCAACCCCCAAGATCGTTGTCAGGAAACAGGCGCTGTGCCATGCCAGCGTCCTTGCTGGCGATCTCCCGAAGGAGATGTCGGACGAGAAGCGGGATGTCTTCGGGGCGGTCCTCGAGGCCCGCAGCCGACAATCGCAGGACAAGGCGCGCCGCGAGGTCGTGGCGAAGGTGGGCCTCGGTCCTATGGGTAGCGCCGATCAACCTCAAGTCGGCGAGCCGCGTTCGCGACTCCCCGAGGCGTTGGTACTCGCCACCGTTGTCGAGAACACGGAGCAAGTGGGTCTGGAGGCGCTCGGGTAGCTCGCCGATCTCGTCGAGGAAGAGGACCCCGCCGCTGGCCTCCCCGACGAGCCCGGCTCGCAGTGGCATGCCGGGATTGGGATAGTTCGCCGCGTTCCCGAACAGCTCCGCGTCGATGAGCCCCTCCGGGAAAGTCGCGGCGTTGCGGGCCACCAATGGTGCGCGGCCGGATTGTCGGGCAATGGCGCAGGCCACGAGTTCCTTGCCGGTTCCGCTCGCGCCCTGAATCAACACATGTCCGGCGCGGGCCGAGACGAACGCCAGCTCTGCCCGGAGCGCCCAACAGGCGGGGGACTCCCCAACGATCCCATCCACGTCCGCGGCGGCAAAGGCGTGGCTCTCTCGCTCTGGGGAGCCGGGGAGCACCGCCGGACGACACACCACGAGCAGCACGAGCCGCCGACCCACCTGGACGATTTCACCCGGTGCAACCACGACTTCGTCCAATTCTCGGTTGTCGTGAATCAATGGAGCGCGCCCGCAGCGGCGAATCTCCAGCCCCTCGCGCACGGCCAGGAGCCGAAGCTGAACGCGCGACAGCGAAGGATCGGCAAGTGGGCCGCAGCGGAGAGTCTCTCCGGGCCGCTGCTGGCACGGCAGCAGCCGCGGAGCGGGATCGTCGGCCCGTGCGGGCCCCCGCCCAACGACCCGAGGCACCTCGCCACTGGGCATGAGGATCACCTCGCCAGCGCGGTGGGGCTCGGCGGCGCACCACGCGATCACCAATCCGAGGACATCGGGCGGGGCAAGAGATTGATGGAGCAATTCGTCGTGCGTTTCGGTACGCGTGATATCGTTTCTCACCTACCAATCATGCCGCGGTAGCGGCGCCGCGGCAACCGTCGCCGATGAGGTGGCGCGAGGCGTTCACCCCGCCAAGGACATCGGGTACGCTGTGACCATGCCGACGTCCAGTGTGGTGTCCCGCATCGTGCATCAGTCCGCCCTCGACCCACCCGTGGTGGGCAACCAGTCGGCGTGGTGGGACGAGCTCGACCCGGCGTTTTTCCGCCATCCCGAGCGGTTCGAACTCGAGAGTGGCGACCGGCTGCCCGTCCGCGCCACCGCGGCCATCGATCGCACCACCCGCATCGTGGCCTCCTTCCTCCTGACTGGGCTGGCCGCGCCCATTGGGTTCCACCCGCTGCGGGTGCGCCGTGACATGCGCGCCCAGGAGTTCTACTCGTCCTTTGTCGACTCCGGTGACGCGTCGTTGTTCTTCCAAGAGCCGCCTCAGGTCGAGGTGATTGGCAAACAGGCGCGGTTCGCCAGCTTCCGGCCACGGGATGGGATCTGCGAGGACCTCCAGTTCTCCAGCCCGTTCGAGCCACAGTGTCCGTCGGTGCGCAAGGACTACCTGCGAAACCGCAGAAATCGCACCGCTCACGCACGGCTGTGGCGCCATCGCAACGGGCCGCGACCCACGGTGGTGGCTATCCACGGTTTCTACGCCGATCTCTACCAGCTCAACGAGTGGTTCTTCGCGCTGCCCTGGCTCTACGGCATGGGCTGCGACGTGATGCTGTTCACGCTGCCGTTCCACGGCGCCCGCCAGTCGATGCTGTCGCCGTTCTCCGGACATGGGTTCTTCGCCGGCGGCCTCTCCCGGATGAACGAGGCCTATGCACAGGCTGTGTTCGACTTCCGGATCTTCACCGATCACCTCCTGCGCGAGAGGGGGGTGCCCGACATCGGCGTCACGGGGGTGAGCCTGGGCGGCATGACCGCGGCGCTACTGGCTGCGGCCGAACCGCGGCTCCGGTTCTCGATCCCCAACGTGCCCGTCGCGAGCCTGCCCGATCTGGTGCTCGAGTGGAAGCCGCTCGGCACCTTGGCCCGTACTGCGATGCGGGGGTTCGGTCTCGATATCGCCGCCGTTCGCCGCCTGTGCGCCGTAAGCAGCCCGCTCACCTACAAGCCCCTGCTGCCTCGCGACAACCTGATGATCATCGGCGGCATCGGCGATCGCCTGGCGCCGCCCAAGCAGACCCGCCTGCTGTGGGACCACTGGGACCGATGCCGCATCCACTGGTTCCCGGGCAGCCACTTGTTACACCTCGATCGCGGCAACTACTTGTGGCAGATCGCTCGGTTCCTAAGAGGCATAGGCTTTCTCGACCCCGACCACCCGAGGCCGCGTCGCTCTACCTGAATCCGCCGCCCTTGTCGCACACGTGACCGCCCAGATCGGACCATGCTTCTAGGCAAATGCGGGACGGAAGATGAGATTTGCCATGGCGGTCGCCACGACTCTGGTGTGCACAGCGGCACCTCATCTTCGGTCGCGGATCTACCCGGCACTGGAGGTGGCGAGACCTCCACTCGATGTGATGGCGCTCAAACACGGTCTTCGTCAGACCGGTGGCGGCGCGTCCCCCGAAAGACCGCGGATGCGCTGTCCACGACGTGCTACCCTGCGCCGCCGGTCCGGCTGGAGGCGACATGCAGAAGGGGCGACGCCCTTCGATGAGTGGTGCCGAGAAGGCAGCACCCACGACAGAGGCCCCGGCGAGCATGCCGGACATGTCACTCGCGGAAGAGGAACCATCCGCGGAGGCCATGTCAGAGACGCCCATGCTCGACGCAGCGGGAGGCGACCCGGACAACGCGGACGAGGAGAGCTTCGACCTCGACGGGCTGCTGTCGGCGCTCGAGAGTACCGATCTAGACGACAACGCCGCCGAGGAGGCCATCGGCGAACCGGAGTTCGAGTACGAGCCCCGGGATACTAGCCAGGGCAAGGACAGCGGTCCCGACGAGCAGACCGCCCGAAACGCTGCCGGCCAGAGCACCGGCCGCGAACAATCAGATGGCACGACAGTCCACCGCGACGCTGCGGCTGCCGAGGCCGCCGCCGCGGTGGGTGCAGAGGCCTTCGCCATGGACTCCGACATCTACCTCGGCGACAACGTGCAGCCCGGCAGCCTCAACGAACAGGAGGTGCTCGCTCACGAGCGGGAGCACACGCGCCAGGCCGCAGAGGGTCGGTTGCAGGGCACCCAGGGAGTGTCGCAGCCGTCGGAGCGTGCCGAGGCTCAGGCCCGGGGCGAGCAGACCGAGCAGGAGCCCCGTGTGGGGCGCGCCGGTGGCAAGTCCAGCCGGATCATGCGCTCCCCGGAGGACGAGCTCACAGCGCGCAAGCGCCGCAAGCCCAACCGCCGTGGGATCATCACCTATATCCAGAAGCCCAAGGGCACGACCAAGGACAAGTACCTGGCAAAGGCGGGCAAGTACTGGAAGGGGCGATCGGACGCACTGGTGACCGGCGTCTCCAGCCTCCAGGAGATCATGGCAGACCTCCGCACCCGCAACCGTCACAACAGCGCGGCTTGGGGCGAGGTCAACGTCGTCTGCCATGGAACCCCCACCCACATCCTGCTCGGTGCAATGAAGGGCACAAACGCGGCAGGTCCGACCGAGATCAAGGCAGCCAAGCTGGCGGCACTTCCCAACACCCACATCGATCGGACCACCAACCTGAACATCCACGGCTGCGCCGTCGGCAACAACAGCGCGATCCTCGCGGCGCTCTCCAAGCTCTTCGGCGGCAGCGACAAACAGCGTCCCGCCGTCTATGCGCCCAAGATGTGGCAGTGGTATCAGGAGAAGCCCAACGGACAGGTCGTCGAGCGCCTCTGTGAGATGCTCCAGGTTCGCTACCCATCCGGCAAGCCCTCGAAGAAAGCGGTCCTGGCCGCGCTGCTCAAGAAGTACCCCAACACGGCGAACCTGCGCCAGCGTCTCAAGTGGGGCGAGAGGGTCGACGCGGTGGACTGGAAGGACTTGGTCGTGCAAGTCCCGCGTCGCAGCCCACCAAAGGGGCCCACCGACACCAAGGGCCACGAGAGGTTCTTCAAGAAGCTCTGCCCCGCCGAGGCGGCAAAATACCAGTACGACGGGTTCATCAGCATGTCCAAGACAGTCAAGAACAACGAGGTGACACGAACCTACAACTACCGAATCAAGGGCGCGAACGGCGGCAGCGGCACCTGCAAGGGCTACGACATCCACGACGCCTACGACACCGAGAAGGACCGGGCGAAGCTCTGGAAGCAGCAACGCCCAAAATTCCATGCCGAGTGGAAGTGGGACAAGGGCACGGCCGGCGCCATGCCAAGCGGCAAAGCCGGCGACATGGTCCAGGTCCCGGTGACCTACCGCGGCACCCAGACGCTCGTGTTGGTGCCGTACCAGCACCCGGGCCAGAAGTCACGGAAGAACAACAATTTCTACGGGAGCCACTCTCCCTGAGCCTGCTGTGACACTTCCTACTCGAATGCTCGGTTCTTGAACACCTGGGTGACCGTTGCTTCTTTTGAGTTCTTGTACCCGGGGCAGACCAGGATATCGACGTCCATACTCTCGGTCTTCCCGTCCTTTCCCTTGACCTTCAGCTTGCGAGTGACCCGCTCGAAGGCGCGAGTGATTGCGCTCTGGTCGTCCACGTGGGAGCGATAACCCACATCGACGAAGTCATACGTCTTTCCGCGTCGCTTGACGATGGTGACGTAGTGGTCGGTGACCCCGTCCCCGTTTCGCATGGTGCTGCTCCAGTAGGTCATGCCAACCATGACGGGCTGGCTGCCGACGGTGGCATCCAGCTGGTCCATGGCGAGCTTCATCTCCTCGCCTTCGACCTTGGTGAGGGCGCCGCTGCCGCTCTCGTCGAGAGCGAAGTTCATCTGCTCACCCGCGGCGTAGCCCTGGTCTCGAAGCACGGCTCGCGCCGCCCGCTGGCAGCTCGCCCTACCGGGGATGAACTTGATCGTCGGGGCCTTGTACAGCGCCTCGGTCACATCGATCTCATACTTGCTGCCGTCGACCAGATAGCTCTCGGCCTTGCCCTTGGAGGGGGCCGGAAGCGCGCGACGCTGGGTCTCGGTGAGGCGCAAGAAGTTGTCATAGGCCACCCCAGCGTTGCTGGTGTAGTCATCGGCGACCCATTTGCCGGCGGTCTGCTTGACCAATCTGCCATTGACGGCCCTGAGGGCGCTGGCGACCTTCTCCACTTCTGCCGCGGCGAGAAGCTCCCCGTCGCTGCCATACCATTGGCTCTGGATATATGCTGACTTGTGGGTTGCCCGCTCGAGCAGGCGGCTCGCGACCCAGCCCTGCTTGCCGGTCTCGGTGTGCTTGACCTTTCTCCACAAGTAGTTGGGCCCGTCGTAGGTCTCGCCGAGATCGACCACCTCGTCACCGAGGCTCATCGCCTCGATCTTCTTGGAGTTGGTGGTGTGTTCTTCTCGCAGGTTGGCAGTTGTCCCCTTGACTGCCCACTTTGAAGTGGTCTTTCCGCGCTTCTGCTTGGTGGAGCCCTTGACTGCTTTGCCCTTCTTCAAGCTCGGACCTTCTTCCTCTTCTTCGTCGTCTCCGGAGACCCAGTCCAAGATCTGAGCGCCCTTGTTCTTGATGTATTGCCAGCCATCGTCGACGGCATCGCCGATCTCGTCCAGGATCGACGGTTCCTTCTTGTCCGCAAGGACCGGTCCCAGGCCCTTTTTATCGTTCGGAACTGTGTTGTTGGGCATGACCAGGAACTGGCTACTCACCCAGACCTCGAGTCCAAGTTTGAGTTGCACCTTCGACCACTTGCCCTGGGTCTGGACTAGAAGCACGGGTTGATTCTTGGGCAGAGTACCCAGCTTGTTGTCGATCAATTCCGGCGTGCTGCGGCAGTTCACCCACGCTTCGCAGTTCCCGATGACCCGGATCATGTCGTCCTTCTTGGACTTGCGTGACTTGCTCTCGTCGGAGACGTTGGATGTGTTGTCGCTGGAGGCGTTCTCGTCGATGACCCGCAGGTTGCTCATCAACGTCCACCCGCTCCCGGTCTTCACGTAGACCTTGGCCCCGACCGCCTTGGTCTCCGATACCTCCACCTTCGCGCCCTTGCCGATCTTCTCCCCGGTCTCGTTCCAGCCCTTCTCCGGATCCCTGATCCGGGCGTCGCCGCTGATGTTGATGCAGTGGTCGCCGGCCCGAACAAAGGTATTCCCAAGTCCGTTGTTGTTCTCCTCGATGTCTCCGAACATGTTGGTGATGATGTCGTCTTCGGCGAGATTGTCCGCCTTCATGTTCAGGTATTGGTCCATGCGGGCGATCTTCTTCGAGTATCCGGTGCAGTGGCCGGCGCCGTGCTCATTGTCTGGATTTGCGAACGGCCAGAAGGACTGGAACTCAGGGCTGGCGACGACATTGCGATAGGTCTCGACGTCGCCGGTCTTTGTCGCCTCGACGATGGCCTTGCCCATGGGCTTGCCGACCGACTCCACCGTCTCGGACTTGCCGAGGAGCACGATGAAGTTGCCACAAGAACCGTGGTAGAGGTGCGCCAATGCCTCGGCGATGACTGGATGCACCTCGTCTGCCCAGAACGTCTTGGTCATCCAGCTGTGGCCCTTGCCATTGAAGGCTGTGATCACCCCTTGGATGTGCTTGGCGATCTTCACGCCGAGGGTCGCGGCGGCATCCTCGTTGCCCAGCAAGAACAGGTCGTAGAGGCTTTTGCCCTGCGGATCATCCACCGCCTTTGTCGACATGAGCTTGCTGAGAGCGGCCTTCCCATCCGCTCCCTTCTCACCACAGGCGATCTCCAGCATCTGGTCCAGCTGGTCGTCGGTCAACCCGCACAATCCACCCAGGAGCGCCTTCATCTCGAGCTGCTTCTGGTAGCCGAGATCGAGGCCCATTCCGACAGTGACTCCGCTCTGCGCCCCGGGCCAGTGCAGCTGCGTTTCCATCCCCTCCGACATGGAGAACTCCCTGAAGTTCATGCCAGCGATGACCTCCTTCTCGCCCTCGTCCTTCATGTCCAAGAAGAAGTCGAACGGTCGGCTCTCGGAGTTCGGCGAATAGACCCTCTGATATTTGTAGGAGTTCCTCTGTTGTTGGTGGAGGTAGTCCTGCATCTGGTCGGGGGTGTATCTCTGCCCGGCCTCGACCCCCTTCACCCACTTCCAGTCGATCCAATGCTGCTGGACCGTGACCAGTCCGTCCGGGTCGGCTTGGAACATGTCGGCCTTGTCGGGGTCGAGCGCGAGCTCCGGATCGTCCATGGGTTCGTTTGTGTTGCTGCCCAGGCCCGCCGCCATCAGCAGGTTGCAGTCCAGCTCGCCGACCGAGCCAGTCTCTTCGCCCATTTGTCCCAGATTAAACTGGTTTCCGGGACCTCCATACTGAGGCCCGCCTCCGGCCGTGTTTGCCCCGTAGGTGGTGGACGGAGCTGTAGCGAGCGACCCCGAGGTCGAGGTGCGGTGGCTCTTCATGGCGACCTCACTTTGAGGAGTGTGGTGAGTCGCCAGAACTATATCGTCAGGTCGTCATGAAGCGTGTCGACGAACCGGGAACAATGATCGAACAGGTTTGTTACACGCCGCGAGGTTTCATCGCGCCGGACCGTCACCAGCTTCGCGTGGCGTTCCTAGTCGACAAGCGTCCAAGGATTGTCGCCAGATACCATCGTGTAGTCGTAGCTCACCCAGGTGGCCGTGTACTGTTCGGCGCCTTCTTCGCTGGCCATGAGATCCCAGCAACCCTCGGTCAGACCCGAGATGCGCAAGCTGTCGCCCGGCCCCATGATTTCGTTTCCGAGCTGATCGTCGCCCCATTCTTCATCTGTGCAGCGAGCGACGTACACATACCAGACCGAATAGTTGGAGTCGTTGTAGATGACAACGGCCACGTCGGAGTTGTTGGTGGAGGTGTCACTGGTCGAGTCATCATCGTCTCCGCCGACCTGGATGCAGTTGTTGTCGTTGTCGCGAAGGAAGCCCTCGGGGCAGTCCTCCTCCTCGTCCTCATCGTAGTCGTCAATGCCGCTGCTGTCGCACCCAACCATGGCCAGGCCGCCGAAGACGACTGAGGTGAGCAGCAAGAGGCGCTTGCTTCCGAGTCCTGAAGTGAGCAGTGTGTTGGTGTCGAGCATGGATTCTCCCGATGACGCTTGGCGTCTGGTTCGCGGGTGAATGTGCCAGCCTCGGCACCCGTCACAGCGAAATCGAAAAAGATGGAGGTAGCATTCGTTCATGATGATGCTGCTCGCGCTCCTGTCTGCTCCCGCGCTTTCGAGTGGATGCGATCCGACCAACGTCAAATGCCTCGAAGTAGAAGCGGTGGTCGACGAGGTTCGAGGGCACAGGTATCTGACCGCGTCGAAAGGACTGCATGACCTGCTGGTTGCGGGCAACCATGACATGCATCGAACAAAACTCCAGTACTACCTGGCCAAATCGCTGTATGAGCTACGCCTGTACCACTCTGCGCAGCACCTGTATTCGCAGGTCGTGAGGAGAGGACCCAAGAGCCCCTATTTCGAGCACGCCATGCCCTGGCTCGTGGTCGCGATCGCCAAGACGGGCGACGGTTTCACTAGTCGACCGGTGGATCGAAACGTCCGGGACCGAGGTCGGCGCTGCGAGCCAGCCTGGTACGCGATCGCGAGCTGGAGGGACTCCTGAGCCACCTCGACGCCATCGAGGACGAGCTGACGATGATCCCTGCGCGGTGACGTCGCAAGCGCCGGCTGCCCGGTGAAGTGATCGGGCACGATAGCCATGGTCGTCGATCGGGGGAGGTGAAGCAAGCTCCATGCCAACGGTCGAACCGGACAATCAGCGCGGAGGCTGACAACTTGTCCCGTGCGGCCCCACGGACCCGTGCACAACTCGACAGCGTGTCATCTCGGACAGACGAGGCGGTCTGCCTCTGGGGCACACGATTCTGGGGATACCTCCGCCGATATTGTTGTCGCCGATCCATACTTGTACAGGCAAAGAGGACAAGTGCACCAATCTGGCACAGTGACTTGTGCGAGGGCTACCCCGTAGTTACCCCTATAAATTCTCCCATATTGCGTGCGACCATCTGTGTTGGTGGCTACGTTTCATAGATGAGGAACCCGACGCGAGGGCGGGTGCTGATCGTCGACGACTCCGAGCTGGTTCTCGACTTGGTGAGTCAACATCTGCACGAGATTGGCTACGAGGTAAACACCTCCAATAGCGGTCGGCTCGCGCTATCACTCGTCACACAACATCGGCCCGATGTCGTCGTCTGTGATCTGCACATGCCGGACCTTGGCGGATTCGAGGTCATCCAAGCTCTCGGCGAGCAGCCCAACAGCCCACCAGTCATCATCTTGAGCGCCGACCACGAGGTGGGCGCAGTGCTCCGGGCTCACCGCCACGGGGCCTTCGACTACGTGCTCAAAGGCGACGACTACGAGAGCCTGACCACCGCCATCGACAGAGCGGTCTCCCACGGCCGCGTGCTTCAGGAAAACATTCGGTTGGAGGCGGATCTCAAGGCGACTCAGCAGGGGTTGACCCAGAGCCTGTCCCGGGACCTGGCGGCGGCGAATGTCGAGCTGGAGAGGCAAGTGGTGGAGCTCGGCATGGCCCGCGACGCTGCCGAGATCGCCAATCGCGCCAAGAGCACCTTCCTTGCGAACATGAGCCACGAGCTACGCACGCCTCTGAACGCGATACTTGGCTACACCGAGATGATCATCGAAGACGTGGACCACGCCGGCCTGCGGCAGTCAGCGGAGGACCTGGCCAAGGTCCACGGTGCGGGCGCACACCTCCTGACCATCATCTCCGACATCTTGGATCTGTCGAAGATCGACGCCGGTCGCGTGAAGATCCACGTGCAGGTCGCCTCCGCTGCCGAGCTGCTCAACGACCTCATGCAGACCGTGAAGCCGCTGGTCGAAAAGAACGGCAACACGCTCAACCTCGCGCTGGATCCCGAGATCGAGGCCCTCTGTACCGACACGGTCAAGACGCGTCAGATTCTCCTCAATCTGCTCGGAAACGCCGCCAAGTTCACACGCGATGGCTCGATCAGCCTCCGCGTCACCCCCGGCCCGGAACCCGATACCGTCGAGTTCTCGGTTCGGGACACCGGCATCGGCATGACTCCCGAGCAGACGGCCCGCATCTTCGACGCTTTTGTGCAGGCTGACGATTCCACCAGCCGCCGGTTTGGGGGCACCGGGCTCGGGCTGGCGATCAGCCATCGACTGTGCCGGATCCTGGGCGGCTCCCTGACCGTGAAGAGCGAAGCCGGCGTGGGAACGACCTTCACCGCGATGCTGCCGCAGCTGGAGCTCGCGGCAGAGGCAGTGGACGACGAACCAACTGTAAAGGTGATGCGCTTGGCGGGTGCCGAGGGCGATTCTGCCAGCCCTCCATCGCAAACTCTGAGAGTGTCGTCAGAAACTTTACTTTAGTGACACACTCGAGCACGTCACCCCGATGGCAGCTGCACGCCCACAACCTTCCGCTGGGTAAAATCCCGGTTAGACCCTCTCGGCAGATCCGATCTGCTTCGGAGGAAGAGTGAGACCTACGATCCTGCTCCTGGCTGGCTTGGTCGCTGGTAGCGCAAACGCGGACGAACTCGACAGCGTCCTGGCCCACTCGGGCGCCGCATCGTGGCAGACCAAAGCAAAGGTCCAAAGCCTGGTTGTTCCCGCTCTGCAAGCCAAAGATTTCAGGCGGTACGACGACGCAGTCGAGGAGCTCGTTCGAGCCCTGCGGCTGCAGCCCGGATGCGGATTCCTGCTCTCGGAGCTGGTCGTCGTCCTGTTGCAGCTGGACCGCACCGAAGACGCCGTCCGAGTCGCCGAGCACCTCCACGCGCTGTTTCCCGACACCCGAGACGCCTGGCGTGCGCATCAGGCTGCCCTGATGCTGAACGGACAGTACGACGAGGCAGCCGTCGTCGCACGCAGCGCCGCCGAGAGGTTCCCGTGGGCCTCCTCCGCACTCTATGAGTCGCTTCTAGTCCGAATCGCTGCTGGCGAAGACGCCAAGGTCCTGGTCGACGAGCTGCGTGAACTCGAGGCGGAGGCCAGGACAAGCAACGGCATCGCTCTCAAACCCAGCGCGTCCATCTTGCGCAAGTACCGACCCAGTGGCCTGCCCGAGGATCCAGACCGGGAGCTGTCCAACGGCTGGCGCTTCGCCATGGCCGATTCGAAGGATACCGGTCGCTTCGAGTTCCTGAACCTCGGCACCCTCGCCTGCATGCAGAACCTGCTTCGTCTGCACAACGGCGACGACGTCGAGGAGTCCGCAGAGGAGTGCAGATTCCCCGCCGCGGCGCGGATCCTGAAGTTCGACGCCAAGATGCAGCAGAGGGACTGGGACCGAGCCGCACTCCTCGCCAAACTCAAAGAATGGACCCTGATCACACGGGCTCTGAAGGTGGAGGCTGGGCTGAGAAACACCGAGCTGGACCTCCTCCCCGACCGCATCGCGGACCTGGGAACGATCCGGCCGGAGCTCCCTGTTGTCCACATCATGCGCGCCAGACTGGGCATCCAGACCGGAGAGGCCGAGACTGTGCGGACAGCGCTGGACGCCCTGGAGCAATCGACCCCAGTGCTCTACGGAGAGGGCCGGCTAGCGGCCTGGCTGATGGACCGATCGCGGCACACCTATGACCTCACCTTCGGGTTGAGGCGCAAGATGCGGGTCGAGGCCGAATGGCTGTACTTCCGCGACCTGGAGCTTCGACAGGCCTCTGTGCTTGCTCGCGAGCTGGCGCTAGTGGGTGAAGAGGAGCTGGGGGGACGCCTGTGTGGGTGGGGTGAAGCGACCGGACATCTCCCGGCACAGGCCTGCGCTGACGACCCGCAGCTCATGATGCAGCTCGCCCCCATAGAGAGACCGCCGGACAAGACCTGTACCGCCCTCGCAAAACAAGGCGCCCCTGAAGACATGGCCGCGACGGATGTGCTCGACCGCGGGTGCAAGCTCGGATGTCGACCCGCCTGTGTGGAGCGGGCTCTGACCCTTGCCGGAGCCGACGTCGTCGGTGCCATTGGTGAATTCGACCCCAGATACCTGTCGCGAGGATTCTATGCCCTCGAGAAGCCTCTGTACGCCTGCTATCGCGCGAACCTGGCACAGAATCCGCTGCTCGAGGGCGAGCTGGGACTTGCGCTGGTGGTGGGCGAGGACGGTTCGCCGGACACGGTGGCCGTGAGCCATCCACTAGACGAGGATGTCGACCGCTGTGTGACCGAGGTCGTAGCTGGAGCACAGTTCCGCAAACCCGACGGGGGCCCGGCACAGGCAGCCTGGACCCTGCACATGTCCCACGCCGCCGTCACCAGGGTGGAATCTCTCATTGGCTGGGACGGAACCCAGGGTGCCGCCGCCGCCAGCCGGGCCATCGCAAAGGCGGCAGCAAAGCTGGATCAGTGCTTCCTGGGCGGGATCGATACAGATCCAACCGACCAGCAGGTCCTGCAGCTGCTCATCACCCGCGACGACCGCCTGGTGGACATCAAGACGACCAAGAGCACGGGTAGCGCCGATGTCGACGCCTGCGTGGAGGGCGTCATCGGGGACATCAAGACCAGGAACGCGGTTACGTTTTCAACCAAGGTCGAGGTAAAGGTGGCCTTCCTCCGTCCACAGGAGCCGCACAAGGGGGGCGCAAAACTCAGTGAGGACAACCCGACCGACTAGGCGGTAGAGTCCAGTGGGGCGTAGACTAGGAGAACGGATGCGTTTATGGATGGGATTAGGCCTTTTGGCAGTTTTGACCTCGAGTTGTGATGACAAGGACGTCGTCGACAGCGACACCGTCTCCGCTGACACCGATACCGATACCGACGCCGACTCCGACACCGACGCCGACACGGATTCCGACACCGACACCGACCCCGATCTCTGCCTGACGGGTACCAACGCCGACCTGATCTGGACCATCGAGGTCTACGACGCCTCCCAGACCCTGTGCACGACTTGCCCGCTGGGAGACCAGTTGATCTTCCGCGCCCGCGTCAGCAATCCTTGCCCGAACAACCTCAGTTTCCGCAGCTACATCTACAGCGACTGGTGCCTGGCCAACCAGTGGTCGATCACAGACGCCGTCGGCGACCGCATGGCACTGCCGATGGCCGACTGCGGCATTATGGACATAGAAACGGACTGGATCATCCCTGGGGAGGGCTCCCTCACCAGCAGCATCGAACATCGACCGCAGGAGGCAGGAGACTATACGGTCGACGCGCGTTTCATCGATCCGCAGCAGAGCACCGCGAGCACAGATATCTCGGTCCAATAGCAAAAGTACGGACGACTCCGCAGCGATGTGGTAGCACCATGGACCAGGTTGGATCCACCGACCTCGCCACAGGAGCTGCCATGTACGACAAAACCAAGGATCTCGCCGGACCCGGCATCAGCACCTATCCGGCCGTCGAAAAGATCCTTCCCTCCGACTACCAGCCCGCCCTCAGTCGAAAGGACATGCAGCGGGCGATCCAGGAGATCAAGCTCTACATCGAGAAAGGCCTGTGTGAAGAGCTCAACCTGATCCGGGTCGAGTGTCCCCTGATCATGCCAACCAGCAGCGGCATGAACGACTACCTCGACCGCGATGGCTCCAGGACGCCCATCGACTTCAAGTGTGGACTCGGTCTCGAGAAGCGCCTCGATGCCCAGGTGGTCCAGGCGGCCACCAAGTGGAAGCGATTCGCCCTCAAGCAGTTCGAGATGGAGGTCGGCGAGGGGCTGTACACCGACATGCGTGCGGTTCGAAAGGACTACTTCCTCGACCACGACCACAGCTCCTATGTGGACCAGTGGGACTGGGAGAAGGTGATCACCACCGAAGAGCGCAACCTCGACTACCTCACCGGTGTGGTGAAGAAGCTCTGGAAGGTCATCCGCGGCGCCGGCATGCACGTGCAAGACATGTTCCCGCAGCTGCGCGGCCAGTACCCAGACTTCCCCGAGGAGCTGGTCTTCATACACGCCGAGGAGATCCTGGAGCGCTATCCCGACCTGCCCCGCAAGCAGCGCGAGACCGCGATCATCAAGGATTACCCGGCCGTCTTCATCTATGGCATCGGCCACGTGCTCGACGACGGCTATCCCCACGAGATGCGGGCCGCCGACTACGACGACTGGATCACACCTTCGATCACCAAGAACGGCAAGCAGATGTACGGCCTGAACGGCGACATCCTTGTGTGGAACCCGGTCACCAAGCGCCGCCACGAGCTGACCTCCATGGGCCTGCGCGTCACCAAGGACACCCTGGTGCAGCAGCTGACCGAGACGGGCCAGCTCGACTTCTTGGAGCTGCCCTACCACAAGATGATCCTCGCAGACGAGATCCCCCTGAGCATCGGTGGTGGCATCGGCCAGTCCCGAACCTACCAGTACCTCACCCGAGCCGCTGCCCTGGGCGAGTGCTCGGTCACTGTCTGGCCGGAGCAGCTCCGAGAGATCTGCTCCGCCCGAAACATTCACTTGCTGGAATAGCGCCTCGTCCGCGGCTCCGGCCGGATCAGTCCGGGAGGCTCGCCGTCGAGCTCAACGACAGCACTTCCGAGGTCACGCATTCAAAGTCTGCACCGTGCTCGGTGGCCGCTGCCTCGCAGTCGCTGCCATCGCACGCGTGCACGATCATCAGATCGAGCTCGATGAAGGCATCCGCGTAGTCGAGAACGAAGTGGGAGAGGTTCCGCGTCCACACCGCGTCGAGGCCCTCGACCTCACGCTCCTGCTCGGCGTCCTTGCAGTTGAGGTACACGCTCTTGTCGACCTTGGAGTCCTTGAGGGTGCACATCACATCATAGGCCGGCCACACCAGACCGAACTCGCTGGTCGGGCCAAAGGAGAGGCGAATTGTCTCTTCGTCCGTGTACTCGAGCTGGAAGCTCTCGTCCACGCGATCCCAGTTCTCGGGTCGATCACAGCCCTGCGACACCGCGACATTGTCGATCAACCACTCACCCTCGTAGAAGGCCCAGTCAGAACCAAAGCAGCCCGAGCAGAGAACGGAAAGCACAACACCGCTAGAGATACAGCGCGACATAGAAGACTCCAAAATCAGTAGATGCCACAGGTACAAGCAAGCTCCGTGCCATCTCTAGGATGCTGCTGGCCACTACAGTTGCCGCTATTCTTGGCGGCGGGTCGGCAGCAATGGCGACATCCCTGTCGCGCCTGCGTGTTCCAGCACCTACTGCCAACCAGAACCACTCACGACCCACGCGGCCCAGGTGTGTGGGAGCGGCAATCCGTACTCGTCGCGGTTGTGGTGGAGGAGCGCCAGCTGGGCTTCGCGCAGCGCCGTCGCTGGGGACGCCGGTCGACGCCGGGCCAGCTGCGAGGTGAGCGTCTTCATCAGGGTCGCCGTCTGGGCGTCGGGCACCGACCACAGGCTCATGACTACCGACTCCGCGCCCGCGATGGCAAACCCGCGCTGGAGTCCGAGCACGCCCTCGCCGGAGCGGCTGGTGTCCCCCAGGGCCGTCTCACAGGCAGAGAGCAGGACGAGCTCGGTCCCCCTGAGGTCGAGCCCGGCGATCTCTTCTGCTGTGAGGATGCCGTCCTCTGGCGCCCCTGGCGTCTGATGCGGGTCTCCCGCGAGCGCCAGCCCGGAGAGGAGCATGGGGTTGAATCCGCCGTCATCCAGTGAGGAACTGCACTCTCCCCCAGCGAAGAAGCCGTGCGTAGCGAGGTGCACGACCCGCTTGCCGCTCACTTTGGACACGACAGCCGACTCGGTGGCCTCCGCTCCTCGGAGCGTTTCGACTTCGGAGCGATGCCTGCGGCGCCACAGGTGAACCAGCGCTTCGGACTCCTCGGCTGTTCCCGGAAGCGGCTGGAACTCACCCTCGACGCACGGCGGCGTAGCGCTGCGGCTGTAGTCGACACCACCGACGGTGAGCAGGCCCTCTCCCCGGTCCACCGCCGGAGCGAGGAGCTTCGCTGCGGAGGAGAGCACGTGGACCTCCCTGTCCTCGAGCAGGAAGCGCCCATCGTCGAGCGGAAGGGCGGCCCAGGGTAGGCCGGAGAGATCGCCGTCGGGAACGATCCACAGCCGCTCGGCTCCATCGAGGTGAGGCTGGAGTTCCTGCCAGAGGGTCGCAGCGACTCGGCGCCCGCGCACCCTTGCCCGGAGATCGCCTCGCGCAAGGGTCCTCCGCCAGCCGTGCACCAGGGCATCCAAGGGCGCGGCCGGTCCGAGCTCGACCCGAGTGACGCTGCAGTCGGGGCGCACGACGAACGCGAGATAGAGGACTTCCTCATCCATGGTGCGGTAGCGGAGGAAGTCGACGATGGCGGCGTCCCTCGGCAAGCGCTGGCAGATCGCCTCTATGTTCGGTTTTTCCAGTGAGACCTCGCTCTTCGCGAGGGCGCGCTCTTGGGCCTCCTTCTTGGCAGTGAGCTCGCGAATCTCCAGATCTCGTGCCCCTGCACGGTCGGGATCGAAGTCGGCATAGACCAGACGCGCGAGCTCACTTCGGGTCGCGGACAGGGCTTCCCAGGAGCTCGAGGTGGCTGGATCCCGCGAAGCTCGACTGGCTGCTGCCCGCACTGTCAAGCTCCGGGTGCCGGCTCCCTTCCACTGCAGGACGTTCACCCAGGCCGGTGGGGCGTCTTCTGCGCGGTCGAAGAGTGACAGCCACAGCGACAGCACGCCTCTGGCTTCGAAAAGGTAGGCAGCCCCCTCCCGATCGGAGAGAGCATCGAGGAGGTCGAGGCGATCCGTCCAGATGGCCAGACTCTCCTCCAGCGAGGCTCGGGCGCCCTCGATGTCTCCGCTCTGCAGTTGGATGTAGGAGTGATTCGCGAGGCTTCGAGCCGTGTCCAGGTGGGAGTCGCCCACAGCGTTGCGCCAGATCGCGATAGCCTCCACGCTCTTCGGGAGCGCGCTGGAGTACTCACCCAAGGCTCGGTGGGCGTCTGCCAGTTCACTCAAGGTGTTCGCCACAAAGGGGTGAGCGTCCCCGAGAGTTCGGCGCTTGATGGCGAGGGAGCGCTCCAAGAGAGGTCTGGCAGCGGCGTGGTCGCCCTGGTCGTTCAGGACTCCGGCCAGGTGGTCGAGGGCGTTGGCCACGGTCTGGTGATCGTCGCCGTGCGCTGCGACTCGAATCGCCAAGCTCTGCTCATAGAGGGCTTGCGCTGCCGCATAGTCGTCCTGCTTCGATAGCAGGAACCCCAGGTTGGTGAGGCTGTCGGCGACCGATGGGTGGTCGTCGCCGAGCTGGGCGCGCCGGATGGCGAGACTCTCCTCGAAGAGTGGCTTTGCCCCGACGTAGTTGCGCTGTGCAGCCAGGAGGAGGCCGAGGTTGCCAAGCAGGGTCGATATGACCGGGTGATCGTCGCCAAGTTCCCTTCTCAGGATGGCGATACTCTGTTCGTATAGTGGCCTTGCTCCCTCAAAATCGCCAAGGACCTTGAGCAGCCCGGCGAGGTTGTTGAGAGCGATCGCGACATCGGTGTGTTCGGCTCCGAGCTCGGCTCGCAGTCGGGAGACGCTCTCCTCTAGAAGCGGACGCGCGCCGGTATAGTCTCCCTGCTGATATCGCAGGGTTCCGAGGTTGTTGACGGCGACCGTGACGTCAGGATGGTCGGCGCCCAGAGTCGCGCGCATCGTCGCCAGGCTGCGCTCGTAGAGTTCCTCGGCCCGGTCATATTCGCCCAGATCCTGCAGCAATCCAGCCAACTGGGCGAGGGCACTGGCCGTGTCGGCGTGGTTCTCCCCGAGCTCCGCGCGCGAGATCTCCAGCGCTTCTTCGAAGGCCGGGCGTGCTCCGTTGTAGTCGCCCTGTGCCTGTAGCACCATGGCGAGCGCGTTCAGGCTCGACACCACGCCCAGGTCCTTGTCGCCCAGGGCCGCCCTTCGAAGGTCGAGGCTCTCCCGGATGGAGACCTCGGCCTCCGCGTACTGACCCGATGCGAAGAAGCTCCCGGCCTCGTTTTCCAAGGCGTCGGCGCGCTTCAGCTCCTCTGAAACGGGATCTGCTTCTGGAGTGGCCGCAAAGGCAGTTCCGCCGACAAGCCACATGAGCGCTAGAAGATTGGCCACACCAGACACGGTGCGACCATAGCAGTCGCCAATCTGCACCGCCGGAGTCACGCCGAACGACTTGGAGCCACCGGGCTCGTAAGCTAGGGACGCCTGCGCCGTTCTGTTCGCATGAGGAGGACCCTTGCTGCTGCTGCTCGCCACTCTCGCCGCGGCCGATCCCGGGATCGATTGCTCGAAAACCGACATTCAGCCCAGTATGCAGCCGGAGCTGGCCGAGCGTCTCTACCTGGGCCTCGTCCAGTCCGTCGATGCTGCGACCGACGTGGCCACCCTGCAGACCATCCACGCTTCCAGAGGAGAGGTCGCCGAGCGGGTCACGCTCCCCGAGCCCGCCACGTGCGACGATCTCGGGCAGCTGGCCGTCGGACAGCTCATCATTGTGGTCGAAAACGAAGGTAGAGCCCCAAGAAGCCGCGGCAGTGCCGTGCTCGATCCGTCGCACTACCACTACGCCCACATGCTCCTCGGCGAGGGTCAGCCCTTGCCGATCTCCCTGCTCACGGCGGTCTCGGACGCCGAGCTGCCAGCGATCACTCCGACGGATCTGCAGATGATCTACCCCACCCTCGCCGGCCAGACGGTGCCGATCCGCGGCGAGTCGAGGCCCATCGTAGAGCAGCGCGACCCGAACACCTGGGCCAGCGAGATCGTCGGATGGCGCTATGGGGAGCATGCCCTGGTGCGCTACCTGGGTCACCACGGCCCGAGCGGCTGCAGCCTGGGCAGTGCAATGAGCTTGTGGCGACTGGGTGATCAGCCCGTGCGGCTCTGGCGACTGAACACACCCGTGCACGAGCCGGCGATCTGCGTCTCCCCAGCCGGCCTCGCGCAGGAATAGGCTCTAGGCCGCAAGTTGGGCGCTCAGGAGGGCCGGTACGACCACGGCGCTACACCAGCGAGTCATGAATCCTGCGGTTGTGACGAATGCATAAAAGACCTCCTGCTGGCTATGTGTCGTCAGCACCCAGATCCTTCACTAGAAAAAGAGGTCCTCCATGAACCTGCTCGTGCTCGGTGGCACCCGTTTTGCCGGCTCCTTCCTCGTCGAGATGGCGCTGTCTCGCGGCCACGACGTGACCTTGTACAACCGCGGCCGCACTGCGCCCGATCGCTTTCCAGAAGTGGAGCTGCTGACGGGTGAGCGCGATCCGAGAGAGGGTCCCGGGCTCGACGCATTGGTCGGGCGACGCTGGGACGCGGTGCTGGACTTCTGCGGCTATGTTCCGCGCGTGGTGCGAGCCGGTATCGAGGCCCTCGGCTCAAACGGCCGGTACACGTTCATATCGTCCTGCTCGGCGTTCTCGGAGGTGTCGGCCCCGGGCGTGGACGAGAGCGGTACTCTGGCCGAGCCACCGCCGTTCGACGTCGAGGAGATCACCGGCGAGACCTATGGCGGGCTCAAGGTCGCCTGCGAGAGGGAGGCGCAGACGGCGTACGGTGACCGAGCGTGGATCGTGCGGCCCGGTCTCATCGTGGGTCCCCGGGATCCGACAGACCGGTTCACCTGGTGGCCTGTGCGCATCGCTGCCGGCGGCACCACCCTGGCGCCCGCACCGCGAGACCAGCTGGTGCAGGGGATCGACGCCCGTGACCTGGCCGCCTTCCTGCTGGATGGGGTCGAGGCAGGTCGCTCGGGCGCCCACAACGCGGTGGGTGATCCTGTGACACTGGAGCAGCTGGTCGAGCTGTGCCAGTCCGCGGCGGGGCCCGGGGCGGCGGAGGTGGTGTGGATGGACGGCCCTTGGCTCGAGGCCCAAGACGTGGAGCCCTGGACGCAGGTCCCGATGTGGGTGGGCTCTGACCCATCCGATGCGGGCTTCAACGCGTTCGCCAACACTGCAGCCCGGGCAGCTGGCCTCGAGCTGCGCCCCATGGCCCAGACCGTCAAAGACACGCTGGCCTGGTTCGAGGGCGGGCGCGATGCGCTGAAGACCGGCCTCTCCCCGGAACGCGAAGCAGAGCTCATCGCCGCCTGGGGACGGAGCTAGGAGCGCGTTGCACGTAGTGCAACGGCTCCAGCAGAAGAAGGCGTGGAACCCGGAATGACGGGCGTGCGCACAGGCGCGGCGCCCTTAGGCGGCGGCGTTCCGGCACCAGGCCTTCCGGATGTTCGGAGCGAAAACTGGCGGAATCCCTGGATTTCCTTGATGTTGCCGAACGGCGGCTCGGCGATCCACTTCCGCGCTCGATACGTCTTCTCACCATCGGGGGTCTGTAGCTTCGCCGTCATCTGCTCCCTCGGACTGGGCGGATCGGCACCGCCGGGAAAGGGCGGGCCCCTCCAATCCACCGCGGGGCGGAAATCGGAGGCTCGTAGTGGTCCGGCGCTCCCGGCGGCGCGATAGGCCCGATTCTCTACCGCG
>PJEL010000415.1_pt1 | contig 50078 bp, 50 predicted proteins | sample 1853271 | NCBI WGS metagenome assembly PJEL01 (sample SAMN08108733, study PRJNA415343) | Invertebrate metagenome, whole genome shotgun sequencing project. | host: Globobulimina | place: Sweden: Gullmar Fjord | collected 2015-08
GATTCATGCTCAAGTCGCTCGTGTTGTCGGTGCGATGACAGACCCCAACCCAGCCGTCGCGGGTAATGGCTTTGATATGTTACGTGCTGCAGGTATTGAGGTTGTGGATAATTGCTTAGCGGAAGAATCAGCTAAACTGAATCCAGGCTTTATTAAACGCATGAGCATGGCCAGCGCTAACAACAAGCCAATGCCTTACGTACGCTTAAAGATGGCCACCAGTTTAGATGGCCGTACGGCGATGCAAAGTGGCGAAAGCCAGTGGATTACTGGCCCAGAGGCCCGTGCTGAAGTACAAAAAATTCGCGCCCAAAGCTGTGCCATTATTTGTGGTGCTGATTCGGTTTTGATCGACGACCCGGCGATGAACGTTCGCATTCATGCGAAAGCTAGCAGCGACATCCGCCAGCCTTTGCGCGTGATTATAGATAGCCAGCACCGAGTAAAGGCGACGGCCAATATCTTTACTCATGCAGGCAAGGTGATGATCGCTAGCCCCCATAAACCTGAGTGGCACATTGATAGCGACTTATGTGAGGTCAGTTATTTATCAGCACAAGCGACAACAAGTGCAAGTGATAGCAATCAGCAGGTTGATCTAACCAGCCTGTTACAAGATTTAGCCAGCCAAGGCATCAACGAAGTCTTGGTGGAAACCGGTGCGAAATTAGCCGGTGCTTTTATAGAACAAGATTTAGTCGACGAGCTGATACTTTTCACCGCGCCGACCTTATTAGGTAGTGATGCTCGCCCTGCATTCAACTTGCCGTTTGCCAAAATGGATCAACAGATTCGCTGGCATTGGCAAGACGTGCGAATGGTGGGGAATGACCTAAAATTAGTATTGAAGAGAAGCAGTTAATGTTCACAGGAATTATTGAAGCGGTAGGTCAGGTCGTTGCGAGCCAAAGCAAGCAAGGTGATATCCGCTTACGCATTAATACCGGCAAGCTCGATCTCAGTGATGTAAAACTGGGTGATAGCATCGCCACCAATGGTGTGTGTTTAACCGTGGTTGATTTACCCGGTGATGGTTTTTGGGCAGATGTGTCCAAAGAATCGATCACTCATACCAATATTTTAGATTGGAAAAGCGGCAAGTCGGTGAATCTTGAACAAGCACTGACGTTAGCGACACGCTTAGGTGGCCACATGGTCACAGGCCATGTGGATGGTTTAGGTACAATCTTAAGCCGTAACGAAGATGCGCGCTCGGTACGTTTTAAAATTAAAGCCCCTGCAGAATTGTCTAAGTACATTGCTGCGAAAGGCTCAATCACAGTTGATGGTGTGAGCTTAACCGTCAATGCGATTGAAGATGCACAAGCGGGTGCCACGATATTTGATTTAAATATCGTGCCTCATACGGTGCAGGAAACGGTAATACAAGGCTATCAAGTGGGACACTCTGTTCACTTGGAAGTGGATGTTATCGCACGCTACTTAGAGCGTATGATGCAACAGAATAACGAACAACCAAAATCCGGTATCAGCCAAGCGTTTCTGGCACAAAATGGTTTTTGGAAATAATAAGTACTGTTAGAACAATATTTAGGAATGGTAATGGCTTTAAATAAGATTGAAGAAATCATTGATGATATGCGTCGCGGTAAAATGGTTATCCTGATGGATGATGAAGACCGTGAAAATGAAGGCGATATCATTGTTGCTGCCGAAAAAGTTACCCCAGATATCATTAACTTCATGGCGACAGAAGCCCGTGGACTTATCTGCTTAACCTTAACCGGTGAACGTTGTGATTATTTAGGTTTACCTTCAATGGTTGCCGGTAACGGGGCGAAGTTTGCCACGCCTTTTACGGTTTCTATTGAAGCGGCTGAAGGGGTCACCACCGGTATTTCTGCCGCTGACCGTGCGAAGACAATTCGTGTTGCAGTTGATACCAACTCAAAAGCAGAAGACATCGTTCAACCAGGTCATATTTTCCCATTACGTGCTCGTCCTGGTGGTGTATTAAGCCGTGCAGGTCATACCGAAGCCGGTTGTGACTTGGCCCGTCTTGCAGGTTTAACCGCTTCTTCTGCGATCGTTGAGATCATGAATGCCGATGGCACCATGGCGCGTCGTCCAGATTTAGAAATCTTCGCTGAGAAGCACGATATTAAAATCGGTACCATTGCGGATTTGATTCACTATCGTATGGCGAATGAAAAAACCATCGATGAAGTCGCTGGTGAAACCATCAATACTGAGTTTGGTGAGTTCCAGCTGCACAAGTTTGTCGATAACATCCAAGGTGATACCCACATTGCTTTAACCAAAGGCAATATTAAAGGTGATGAGCCTTGCATCGTACGTGTGCAAACCGGTGATTTCTTACGTGATATTTTAGGCGCTAAAAAGCCTGATACTCAGTCATGGTCTAGCCATGCTGCACTGAAGAAAATTGCTGAAGAAGGCACTGGGGCGTTGGTTATATTATCGGCAGGTCAGCCTGAAGATGTCGCGTCTAACTTAGATGTTTATTTGGGTAAAGCTAAGCCTGTTAAGAGCCCGAACGTTGATAGTTCTGGTGCTTTCTTAACGATTGGTACTGGCTCGCAGATTTTACGTGAAATTGGCGTACAGAAAATGCGCTTATTGAGCTCTCCGGTTAAGTATGCTGGCATCTCTGGCTTTGACTTGGAAGTTGTTGAGTATATTCCTTACGAAGCTTAATTCGTTGGATTAAAAGATTAAAAGCGTGGACGGTTTTGGTTTCCGAACCGCACTGCGCTTGTTATCGATATTGGGTATGTCGTGTTTAACATTGGACAGCAATCACATTTTCCATCCGTGGAGTGCTTTCCAGCCTAGCCATCCATGGCTAGTCGCTCACTGAGCTGCGAAGCTTCGCTTCGGTCACGTGAGCCCTTAAACGAAACACCTAATACCGATACGCGAAGTGCTAGTAGCAATAAAATTTTAGAGTTCGAGTTTATTGCTGTTAAGAAAGCACAAAAGAAACAGAATTTACCGACAAGCCGTCAAACATTAATTGGTTAGCGGCTTGGAATTTAACAACACCTTTCGGGGGTGCTGTATTAGGTGCTTCGTTTCTGGTGGCGTCATTTCGCAGGGAAGCGAAATACGAGCATACATGGACGTACTTGCTGCGTCCCCAGAAACGAAGTACCTAATGCAGAACGTTACACGACTTCAGCGTCACGGCGTTGAAAAAGTAAAATATCAGATTAAACAGAAGAGAAATGAAAATGACTGTAGAAATTATTGAAGGCGACTTAACCCCTAACGATGGTAAGTATGCAATTGTTGTTGGCCGTTGGAATGCATTTGTTGTTGAAAGCCTATTAGAAGGCGCGGTTGATTCTTTGACTCGCCACGGTGTTGAGCCAGAGAACATCACTGTTGTTCGCTGCCCAGGTGCCATGGAGATTCCATTGGTCACTCAGAAAGTAGCTCAAAGCGGTAAATACGACGCCATCATCACTCTAGGTGCTGTTATCCGTGGTGGTACTCCACACTTCGAATACGTATCTAGCGAATGTACTAAAGGTCTTGGCCAAGTAGCAATGCAGTTTGGTATTCCTGTTTCTTTCGGTGTATTAACCGTTGATTCTATCGAACAAGCTATCGAACGTTCTGGCACAAAAGCTGGTAACAAAGGTGAAGAAGCTGCAATGTCTGCTTTCGAAATGGTTAACCTACTTAATGCATTAGAGGCATAAGCTATGTCTCGTACATCAGGCACTCAAAAAGCTAGCCCAGCGGCTCGTCGCAAAGCGCGTAGCTTTGCCTTGCAAGCCATTTACCAATGGCACATGGCGGGCGCAGATTTAGCTAAGATTGAAGCTGAATTCCGCGCTGATAACGACATGAGCAAAGTGGATTTGGAATACTTCCACGAAATACTGCATGGAGTGCCACGTGAGTTATCCGCGTTAGATAAAATCATCCAACCTTTATTGGATCGTGATTCTGAAGAACTAACGCCGGTTGAACTTTCGATTCTTCGTTTAGCCACTTATGAAATGGCGCACCGTATTGATGTGCCTTACAAAGTTGTGATTAACGAAGCCGTTGAATTAGCAAAATCTTATGGTGCAACTGACGGCCATAAATACGTTAATGGCGTTGTCGATAAAATTGCACAACAGGTACGCACGGTTGAAGTTAAACAACCCAATGCTCAGCCTAAAGCTGCAACGAAGAAAACTACCAAGCCGGTATTTAAAGTACCTTCGGCTAAAATTAAATCTAAAAGCGGCAAGACTAGCGAAAGTAAAAATACTCTTTCGATTAAAAAGTCTTAGTCCTTTTATATTTATTTACGATGAAAGTTAGGTAGAAAATCGTGCTGACAGAGTTTGAATTAATTAAACACTGTTTTAACTGGCCGCAAAATAATGAACACATTATTTGCGCGGTCGGCGATGACGCCTCCATCGTACAGGTGCCTAATGGTTACGAACTGGTTCAGAGTATTGATACTCAAGTGGCCGACGTTCATTTCCCTGCTACGGCACCCGCTGACTTAATTGCACAACGCGCCCTGCGCTGTGCAATCAGTGACTTGGCAGCAATGGGCGCCAGCCCCCAAGCATTTCATCTCGCCCTAAGCTTACCAAAAGACACCTCTCAACAGTGGCTTCAATCCTTTAGCAGCGGCCTACGATCCTGCGCGAACGAATATGACATAAGCTTAATTGGCGGTGATACAACGTCTAGTCCTGCCCTTGTGATTACACTTCAAGTTCAAGGCCTGGTACTGACAGGTAAAGCGTTAACCCGAACTAAAGCGCAGTTGGATGATGATGTGTGGCTATCAGGTCAAATTGGCCGTTCTGCTGCTGCCTTAAGCAATATACTAAAGTCACCAGAAGCAAATATTGAAAACGATACCAGTTTAGCCGCGGCCTATTATTACCCCCAAGCTCAGATTGCTTTAGGGCAACAACTGATAACATTGGCGCACAGTGCCATGGATATTTCCGATGGCCTACTTCAAGATGCTAGCCATATCGCAAAAGCGTCCAATTGCTGTATCAATATTGAAAGCCAACACATACCGTTAAATGAAATAGCGATTGAACAATTTGGTCAAAACCAAGCTTTACAGTTTGCTCTCACCGGGGGGGATGATTATCAGTTATTATTCACTGCTCCAAAAAGCGTTGCTAAAAAATTAAACGATCTCGGCTGTTATCGCATTGGCAAGGTTGAAAGTCTAAAAAAACAGAGCAATAAGAATTGGGTTCTATTAGATAGTCAACCCGTGCAAAATAAATCAATGGGCTATCAACATTTTTAGCCAAATAATTGTAAGGAATTTCCATGTCAAAATTAGAATCCAATATTGAATTAGAAGCCGCAGCATTTCGTCGTTTATTAGCCCACCTCGACGAACGTAAAGACGCGCAAAACATCGACCTCATGAATCTAGCTGGCTTTTGCCGTAACTGTTTATCTAAGTGGTATAAAGCCGCGGGCGAGGAACGAGGTATTGAAATTGATTATGAAGATGCCCGTGAACTCGTTTATGGCATGCCTTATTCTGAGTGGAAAGAGAAGCACCAGCAAAAAGCTACACCGGCACAACTGGCAGAGTTTAACCAGAAAAATCCGAGCGAAGGTAAATAGTAGTGAACCAAGTTATAAATTCGAATAAAAAACCGAATATAAAAAAAGGGTTATACCGCCATTATAAAGGAGCTGAATATCAAGTCATTGATCTTGCTCGTCATAGTGAAACAGAAGAGTGGCTTGTAGTTTATGAAACTCGCTACGCCGATGAAGCGCCTTCGACCTGGGTGCGCCCTGCAGACATGTTCTCTGAAACGGTAGAAATTGGGGGTGAGGTTATTGCTCGCTTTCAATTCATCGCAGAATAAGGTTTATTTTTTCAAACATTCAACGAACTCCGCTATCGATTTCAAAAGGATTTTAATATGACTACCCTCCTAGCTAAGACAATCATTATTCTTATCGCAATTAGCGCACCACTCTTATCAAGCGCTAACCTGGGAGGGGGCTCTCACTCCTATTGGATTTCAAGAACTCATGACAATCTCAATAAAATTGAAAACTACACTGCGGTAATTGAACAAACCCATTCAAACAGCCCTGATAAAGTCGTCAGCCAGCTATTATTTAAAAAGCCACACAACTTTCATTTAACCGTTTCTCAACCCAGCCATTTAACTGGATTTGAAGCGGGGTTTAATGATCACGCAATCTTACTTCATAATCCAAATACTAGCAGAGCTATAAAACTTGAAGGACTAAAATCACCAACCTCCGCGAGCCGACTTGAACAAGTAAAGAATATTTATTGGTATAATAACGAACGCTACGAACAAGTATTCAAACCTTCGATCAATATCGCTGAACGCTTATCCGTAGGGCTTGATTTTATTGCTAAAGATAGTGATTCTGAAATTACCAAGGTGAATAGCTTTGCCGATTATCATCATTCCATTTTTATGCAAGCCAGCTATTCTTTTAGTTCCGGTATCACATCAAAGTTTACTCACACAGAAATGGCATTCAACCAAGAACAGATATCATTGCCATCATTAAGAGTACCGAAGAAAACCGATATGTTATTTTGGGATTTCAATCGTGCGAGCCTATCGGACAAACAAGCGAGAGAGAGAATTAGTACCGATATTCGCTGGCCGCTAGATAAAGATGATATTTGGAGCTTTGGTCAGCATCAATTTTACCAGCAGACAAATTCGCAAACGGCTGCTGCTTATTTTTATAATGATGCCTTTTTCATGATTGCTTTGACTCAGCCAGCAGAGACTAAGAAAGAACTTCTCGAAGGGACACCTTTGTTGCTCAATAAGACGAAGGTTCAGTTTTCACAATGGCCTTCATTTTCTGATTTAACCTTTGAACTCAATGGCATCCACTACATTCTTATTTCTAACATTCACCCTCAAAGCTTAATCGATATGGCAAAGGGTATGCTATCTGAAGAAGAATCAGGGGAAGGTTTTTACCTGACTAATAAATAATCAAGCCTTCGCATTCACCTGGCAGTTAAAGGCTAAAACAATACGGTCGCTATCGCCAAAATACGGCATAGCGGCATGTTTCAAATAGGAAGGAAAAATAATTATTTGCCCCGCCAATGGCGAGAAATCCATAAATCCATCGGCGCTTAAATACGCTGTACCCGCATCCTGATAATGATCGGCACCATGGCGCGGATCATAAAAGCGATTCACCCCATTACGACCATCAATGCTGCTCTCACCTTCTTGCAGATAATAAATACCGCACCAAGAGCAGTTAGGGTGTGAATGAGTATCGTGATAACCACCGTTTTCGGTAATGTGATACCAAGACTCCACCACATCCACTTCCGCTTGCGCACCTTCTGGCCAAAACGGTTCGTTCACCGCATGGGCAATGGTGCCGATTAAGTCTTCTACGTGAGCACGTAACTTTTGTAATGGTTCTTCAGGCAAGGTTAATAAATTTAGCTCACTTTCAAATAAAGCGTGTTTTGCAAAGACCGCGACTTCACTATCGATTTGACTCGCCTGCTGATCCTTAATTTTATACAGCACCTCTTTTAATTTACTGGCACTTTCTTCATGGCCTGGGTAGTGGCTAATAAATAACTTACTCTCCCACATCGCCATATCTTCAATATAAAATTCGTCTTGCATAATCCAGCCTAAAAATGTGAATAAATCATCACGCTATTTTAGAGCGTTTCACTCATTTTATATAGCACTCTAGATCAAGCACTATGACGTTAATCGCACATCCTGTGCCCACCGCTGGGCGAGAAAATCTATAAAACTACGCACCACAGGCCGCTGATAACTGCGTGATAAATACACCGCCCATAAAGACATGCGGGGTAACGGATAATCAGCCAATATCTGCACCAGATCACCCCTTTGTAGATAAGAGTTCGCAAGATCACAAGGTAAATACACTATGCCTCTACCCGCTAGCGCTGCTTTTACTAGCACACCCACATCATTAGCCCGAATATTCCCACTCACTTTCACGGCTTGAGTTTGTTCGGCCTCAATGAAACGCCATTGATCTAAGGACAAATGCAGTAAGCAATTATGTTGCGCTAACTGCTCGAGTTGGTTAATAGCGCCCTTCTGCTTTATATATTCAGGGGCACAGCACACGACACTTTCAATGGCCATCAAGCGTCGAGCAATTAAACTGTCATCCGGTTGGTGGGTATAGCGCAGAGCGACATCAATTCGCTCTTCGACCAATTGGGCCTTATCATCAGACAACTGCAGTTGCATCGTCACCTTAGGGTGTAATTGAGTGAATTCATCAATCGCCTCATACAACAGGTTTTGTCCTAGCCCTATCGGTGCTGCAATACGAATAGCACCGACCAATTCTTCGGTATGGCTACGAGCGAGGTGTTCCACCCCTGCCACTTGATCCAGTATGCGCTCACAATAATGCAGCAAATCATGGCCTGGGGTGGTCAGACTGACACTGCGCGTTGTTCTATGCAATAAACGAACATTGAGCCAGTCTTCCAATTCTTTGACGTGACGAGTCACCTTGACCCGACTGAGGTCAAGCTGATCTGCCGCCTGGCTAAAGCTACCGCTATTGGCGACTTCAACAAAACTGCGCATCGCAATAAATCTATCCATTCATATTTCCAGCCAATGCTTTAGAGCATTATTACAAAAATTGAAATTAATTGGATTATATTAGTCCATTTATCACACATATAAAAACAAACATACTGACTCTAGGTTAAACAAACAGAGAGTAAAGACGATGAAAATAGCAATCTTAGGTGCAACAGGTTGGTTAGGGTCAAGTGCTATGGCAGAAGCCCGCGATAGGGGCCACGAAGTAATCGCCATTAGCCGTGATGTTGATGGATTTAAGCAACAAGGATTAGAAGCGTATGCATTTGATTTATTGAGCGAGCAAGCATTGCCTCAAGCTATGAAGGACGCTGACCTAGTCATCGCCGCCATAGGCGGGCGAGCCAAAGGCAATCATGAAATGGTCGCCAAGAGTGCGCAACGCTTATTAGCAGAGCTACCTGCTGGCAAACGCTTAATTTGGGTTGGAGGTGCTGGCAGCTTAGAAGTCGCTCCTGGAGTGCAACTATCAACGGTTCCTGAGTTTCCTGCAGAATATAAGGATGAAGCTATTGCCCAAGCAGAAGCTCTAGAAGCTTTCTGTCAATCAAGCAGTCAGGTGAATTGGTTATTTGTCAGCCCTGCCGCTGAATTATTCCCGGGTGAACGCAGCGGTCAATATCGAGTTGGCGGCGATCAATTATTAACAAATGAGGAAGGCAAGAGCCAGATATCTTCACAAGATTATGCCGTTGCATTAATTGATCAAGCTGAGAAACAAGAATATCAATTACAACGTATATCAGTGGCTTATTAAAGTTTAAGGTATTGATTGAAACAAAAGCTGTTGGTGATTAGGACCGTTTATACTCTGCATAAAATCATATAAACTTTTTAACATACCAACAGCTGGCTTCAATTTGATAGCCTTGCTCTTTTGCCCAAGCCAAACCAAATTCAACTAATTGCTCTGCAAGGCCTTGGCCACGCAAAGCAAAAGGCACATAGGTGCTGCTAAAATCAATGCTTTTAACTTCGTCTTGTTGCTGGATTAAGCGGTATTCTAATACACACTCTTTATCATCTTTTCTTAGTACAAAGCGATTATTATCACTTTCATGCTCAATCTTACTCATAATATATACACGCTAAATAACTGAGATCATGGACACAATATTATAATACGTCCATCGTTATAATCTTTATTCGAAACGTTATAATCAATCCGCGTTACACCTTTACGACCGACAAGCACAGCCAACTTATCTATATTGGTCGTTAGAGTAGACATACTAATCATAGTCAACTCACGACTGGCCACTTCACGATTAATGACCAAACTGATCATATTCAAAGCACGCTCACAATTAGCAATAACATCCTTAGGTATGACTTTATCGTTAATTGCGGCATCAATCATACTTTTAGAAATAGCGTCTGAATTTGCCCCTAATATCATCGCGGCCAAAATATCGAATACGACAACAACTTTAATGTTCTTTTCATTATCAAAACCAAACAAGCCAATCACACACGGTAACCAACTGGTATTGGGATCATCTACTTCTTTTTCAGATAGCGATATTTCTTTTACCGTTAATAACTTTAGAGCCTTTTGTAAGGACTCACTTTTAGGCATCACAATCTCAATATTATCCGGATTGTTCGGTTTTATTTCATTTTCAATCTCTAAGGATGAGCTTTTTGCTCCTGTTCTCTGCAGCACTGGAAGAACGGCATTATGAAGTGTTTCTACATCAAACGGTTTACTTACCACAAACAAAGCACCCGCATCGGTAGCTTCTTTTATTCTCTCTGGTGAAGATTCCGTGGTGACAAAGCCAATGTCGATATCCAGCATGGCGGTGCTCAACTCATGCATCAACTCTATGCCCGTCATTTCAGGCATATGCCAATCTGAAAGAATAAGCGAAGGCTGCCATTCTTTTGCTAGCTTCAACGCATCCATGCCACTGGAGGCTAATACAATTTCTAAATCATCATAGCCTAGCTTTTCTAGACCACGCTTCACAATGTGCTGCATCGCCTTACTATCATCGACAATGAGTATTTTCATACTGAACCATCCATTTTTGCTGCAGCTTCAGCTTCAAAGAGCGATATGTAAAACCACTGTTCTTCAATACTCGCGGTGACATCTGATAACCGATGCAGCTTGTTCAATAACAAGGAGATCTCCATTGGCTGTAAAAGCCTGGGTAATTCAAAGCAATCATTTGCTGGGTGGTCTCTATCTAAGCGCCCACAAATGCAATTCATCAACTCAATCATGGCATCTTGCTCATCTTCACCTGAAATACCTTCCACAGGCGTATTAAGCATATCTGAAGCCAGTTGATAACCGACTCTTAAATCAATCGCCAGCATAACGACGAAGTTACTGGACAGATGGCAATAGAACCACTGCATCGATAAAAGATCTTCTATTTCAAGTACGCCTTCGTTTTTCAGTAATTGCTTTGAGCTAAACGACTGCCAAACATCCCTAGAGATATCAAATAACTCACCTTTATGCCACATGACTGACCTCAGAGATAAAGCATTGCCTTCTTTTAGATTAGACCAGCTCCTTTAATACGCCACCTCTACAGCTGCCAACATGACTATTCTTTATATATGTACTATCAGATAGACATTAAAAAAGTATTCTATACTGAGTACTTACCCTTTCTAAGCAAGAGAACGAGTGCACTTTTGTCTAAATTCGAAGCCTTAATATTTGTCTGTATTAACCTACTCGTGCTTTTGCTCATTAGTTGGGGCTATATCTATTTTAGAATTCGAAAGACAATCGCTAACGAAGTCATTATTTCAGAGAAAATCCAAAACATTAAAGAGGTTATTGCTAAGCACAAAAAAGAGAAAAACAATGATCCTTTAGGTGAGGTGGAGTTTAAGAAACAACAAGAGTGCTTAGATAATTTACAAGCGATCAATCAGCAACAACTAGAAGCCATGGCCGAAATTGAAGAGGTTGAACATAATGATAGCCTTGACCAAGAAAGCAAAGAGCGTCTTATAAAAGCCCAACTCGCTAGCCTCAAGGCACAATCTGATGCCTACGACGATACGATTAGCATTCTTAGAAAGCAAGTCGTTCAGGGAAATAACAGATTAAGCTTTATCGAGGAGAAACTGTTAAAACAAAAACAAGAACTACTAAAAATCAAAACCATGGAAGATAAGCTGGAGATTGATCGCCTTAAAAATGCAGAACTCAATAAAGAGAATTCCGCGCTGAAAGAGCAAATTGACAACCAAGTCTCCAACAACGAATCAGTAGACGAGATGTCAGAAACAATCGCACAACAAAAACACAAAATTAAAAACCAAAGTAATGAACTTGAACAACTGATGCAAGAATATTCTCGTTTAGAGGAAGAATCTAAACATGCTAAAGACAGCGACTTTGAACATATCGAAAACGACATGTCAGAAATCGAATTTGCGTTGGAAAGAGCGCTAACTGAAAAAGATTTTCTAGAAAGCCAATTCTTAGATTTATTAGATAATCACGATACTCAAATAAAACTAAAAGATGAATTAAAGAGAACTAAAACAGAATACATGATGCTTGAAGAACACTTTATTGATTTAGCTGATAAAAAGTAATAAATAGACCTAATAAATTTTACTAAGTCTATTTAATATTAAGAACGAATCAATCGAATGAGGCTATTACTTCTGTCAGGGTTTTATTATTAATTGGGTTAGTGCCATCTAACCATCTTTCGATTTGTTCTGGATTTTCCTTCATCCATTTCCAAGCTGCGCTTTTCGGATCAAGAAAGTTATCCTGAATATCCGCCATCAAGCTATTTTCCATTGCCAATGTAAATTTCATATTTTTTAACAGCTGAGCAACTTGTGGGCATTCTTGTTGGAACCCTTTACGAGCAATCGTCTCAACAGTTGATGCCCCATAATTATCGCCAAAATATTGCGTATCCCCACCCAAATAAGCAATATCAAAATTAACATTCATTGGGTGTGGCTCCCACGCTAAAAAAGCCATCCATTCTTTATTACGTATTCTTTTATTAAGCTGAGCAAGCATAATGCGCTCTGACGTCGCTAATAATTTGAATTCTTTCAGTCCAAATGCATTTTCAGCAATCATTTTTTCAATAATATCATTTCCGTCATTACCATTTTCTAAACCGTATATTTTGCTGCCAAATCTATCAGCATATTTTGCTATATCTTCAAAATCTTTCACTCCTGCATCATATACATGTTGCGGAACCGCCAGTGTATATTTAGCGCCGGTTAAATTTGTTGTCAGCTTTACGATCTTGCCACTATCAAAATATGGCTGAACAGCTGTCGCATTTGAAGGCATCCAATTCCCCAAAAACACATCTAGTTTCCCTGTGGATAATTTATCAAGAATATCAGGGACCGAATGTATAGATGCTCTAACTCTGTACCCCAATTTTTTCATTAATACTTCAGTTAATGCTGTCGTCGCTTCAATATCGGTCCAATTGACTAAACCAATATGAATTTTTCGGCATTGATTTGCTGAAGCTGAAGTTATTATAAAGGTCGAAAGCAATAAGCTAATTAAAATTTTTGAGTATGACATGGTGAGTTCTTCTTTTTAATTTCGCGGAAGTATATAGATATTTATCCAGAGCACCTACCTCCTTCTATAGGTTTTCTGTCACATTCCCATAAAATTAAAGAAAATATTTTGGCGCATAAATATTTATTAAATATTAATATTTCAATCACCAGAAAAACCATACTTTATTACTAGTTATAAATTCTAATGCCACCTAGCAATTATCAAATAAAACTAACTTCACTCTTCCCGTTGTATGAGTTATAAAAATCGAAATACATCGAATAATAATCTGCTATAACATTTTTGGGTTATCCATTAACAAAAAAGCCCAACGAGCTTTCACTCATTGGGCTTTTGTTATCACTCTATTTCTTACTTTGGTTTTCGGCTGCTATTTCTCTTTTTTAGCAATCTCAACCATATCCACATTCTGGAATCCGCGTGGTAGTTTATTACCACGGCGGCCACGCTCACCAAAGTAGTGTTCTAGATCTGAGAACTTCAACTTGGTATGGCGTTTACCCGAATGCACCAGCAAGGTATCGGTTTCACTAAAGGCAACCGCAGCAATCATCAGTTCTTCACGGCTGCTTGCACGCGGCCCTGGAATGCTGATCATTTTGTTGCCTTTACCACGGCCCATTAACGGCAGATCGGCGGCTGGGAATACCAGCATGCGCCCTTCGTTGCTGATGGTCGCGATCCAAGCCTTCTCGATATTATCGACGCGCGCTGGGGATAATACCTGCGCATTGTTCGGCACCGTTAACATTGCCTTACCGGCTTTGTTTTTGGTTTGAATATCTTTTAGCTGGGTTATAAAACCATAACCGGCGTCGGTGGCCATGAGGTAATGATCTTCATCTGGCCCCATCACTAAGCCTTTAAACGCTGCGCCGGAAGGCACGGTTAAACGACCGGATAGTGGCTCGCCCTGCCCGCGTGCGGATGGCAAGGTATGGGTTTGCACCGAATAGGCTCGCCCTCCATCATCAATGAAAATGGCGTTTTGATTACTCTTACCGGTGCAGGATAATAAATACTTATCCCCAGATTTGTAGCTTAGCCCTTCTACGTCGACGTCATGACCTTTGGCTGCGCGTACCCAACCTTTGTCGGAAATCACAACGGTAACAGGGTCGCTGCCTAGCAGATCAGTTTCCGAGAAGGCTTTTGCTTCATTACGAGCAACCACAGGGGAACGACGATCGTCACCAAACAATTCTGCGTCAGCAGCCAACTCTTTCTTAATTAAGGTTTTCAAACGACGATCACTGCCTAGAATCTTTTCTAGTTGGTCACGTTCTTTTTCTAATTCGTCTTGCTCGCCACGAATCTTCATCTCTTCTAACTTAGCAAGATGACGAAGTTTTAATTCTAAGATAGATTCCGCTTGAACATCGGTCAACCCGAAGCGATCCATCAATACAACTTTCGGTTTTTCTTCTTTACGAATAATTTCGATGACTTCGTCGATGTTTAAAAACGCAACCATCAAGCCTTGCAAGATGTGCAAGCGCGCTAATACTTTATCGAGACGATGCTGCAAACGACGACGAACGGTTTGAGTACGGAACTCTAACCACTCAACCAACATAGAACGTAAATCTTTAACTTGTGGGCGACCATCTAAGCCGATCACATTCATGTTCACACGATAGCTACGTTCTAAATCGGTAGTAGCAAACAAGTGCGCCATGAGTGTTTCAACATCAACACGATTCGATTTAGGAATAATCACCAAGCGCGTTGGATTTTCGTGATCTGATTCATCACGTAAATCCGTCACTAACGGTAATTTTTTCGCCGTCATTTGTGCAGCGATTTGTTCTAAAATTTTCGCACCGGAAACCTGATGCGGTAATGCGGTGATTACAATATCGCCATCTTCCATCTCGTAGACCGCACGCATTTTTACCGAGCCACGGCCGGTGCGATACATCTTTTTGATTTCAGATTTTGGTGTAATGATTTCAGCGTCAGTCGGAAAATCCGGTGCTTGAATGTGCTCAAGTACCGCATCGATATCCGCTTTTGGTTCATCTAATAAATGAATACAGGCGCTGGCGACTTCACGTAAATTATGCGGCGGAACATCCGTCGCCATACCTACCGCAATACCGGTCGTACCGTTTAATAATAAGTTAGGCAGGCGCGCAGGAAGAACACACGGCTCCTCCATAGTGCCATCAAAGTTTGGCTGCCAATCTACAGTGCCTTGACCCAGCTCCGATAATAAAGAGTCGGCATACTTGGCTAATTTCGCTTCGGTATAACGCATCGCCGCGAACGATTTAGGATCATCCGGCGCACCCCAGTTACCTTGGCCATCGACCAGCGGATAACGATAGGAGAATGGCTGCGCCATTAATACCATGGCTTCATAACACGCACTATCACCGTGTGGGTGATACTTACCCAATACGTCACCAACGGTACGGGCGGATTTTTTATGCTTGGCTGTCGACTTTAAACCCAGCTCACTCATGGCGTAAGTAATACGACGCTGTACTGGTTTTAAACCATCACCTACATGAGGCAAGGCGCGATCAAGAATTACGTACATGGAATAGTTTAGGTACGCACTCTCGGTATAATCTTTTAATGTTTGGCTTTCTACGCCATCGTCTAGGTAGCTGCTTGAACTGCCAGACTCATCAATAATGTCAGTCATTTTTTAAGCTAGTCCTTAATTAATTTCTGCCTGATTGCCGCTATCTTCTAGCCAGCTCTTACGATCGGCTGCGCGTTTTTTCGATAGCAACATGTCCATCATTTCCATCGTGCCATCCCCCTCATCTAAAGAAAGGCGTACTAGGCGTCGAGTATTTGGATCCATGGTGGTTTCACGAAGCTGAAGTGGGTTCATCTCACCCAATCCTTTAAATCGCTGCACGTTAACCTTGCCGCGTTTTTTCTCCGCTTGAATACGATCTAAAATTCCATTCTTTTCCGCTTCGTCTAGGGCGTAGAAAACTTCTTTCCCAATATCGATTCGATACAGAGGCGGCATTGCCACATACACGTGACCTTCTTCTACTAATAAACGGAAGTGACGAACGAACAGCGCACATAATAATGTTGCAATGTGAAGACCATCCGAGTCGGCATCGGCTAGGATACAGACCTTGCCATAACGTAGGCTGTCTAGGTTATCGGCGGCAGGATCAATATCTAACGCGACGGCAATATTATGAATTTCTTCTGAACTTAGAATCTGACCGGAGTCGACTTCCCAGGTATTAAGAATCTTACCGCGCAACGGCATAATCGCTTGAAAAACACGGTCGCGAGCTTGCTTGGCTGAACCGCCAGCAGAGTCCCCTTCCACTAAGAAGATCTCGGTACGTTCTGATTCTTGGCTCGTACAGTCGGCCAACTTACCCGGTAATGCTGGGCCTTGAGTAATCTTTTTACGGGAAACTTTTTTCGCTTTGCGTAAACGATTTTGCGCACTGGCAATGGCCATTTCTGCAATTAATTCTGCATCATTGGTATGTTCATTCAACCACAAACCAAACGCATCTTTCGTTACGCCTGATACAAACGCCGACGCTTCACGAGAGGACAAACGCTCTTTGGTTTGGCCCGAGAACTGAGGATCGGCTAACTTCGCCGATAATACATAGGAACAACGATCCCAAATATCATCTGGGGTTAGCTTAACGCCGCGGGGTAATAAATTACGGAATTCACAGAACTCACGAATCGCATCTAACAGCCCTGAACGGAAACCGTTAACGTGGGTTCCGCCCTGCGCGGTTGGAATAAGGTTCACGTAACTTTCTTGAATGCACTCTCCACCTTCTGGCAACCAGAAAACCGCCCAATCCGCCGCTTCGGTTTTACCCTGCATTGCACCGGTAAAAGGCTCTTTCGGTAAAACATCTAAGCCTGCGCCGTGAATTTTAAGATAGTCTTTTAAACCATCTTCGTAATACCACTCGGCATTATCTTCCGCATTAGGGGCTTTAAAGGTGATCTTCAACCCTGGGCATAAAACCGCTTTCGCGCGTAAGTTATGCTTAAGGCGAGGGATCGAAAATTTAGGAGAGTCGAAATACTTAGGATCTGGCTTAAAGCGGACGCTGGTACCCGTGCGTTTTTTTCCGCAGGTATCAATGGTTTCTAACTCCAGCGCTTTATCACCGTTTTGAAAACCGATGCGCTTCACTTCACCGCCACGCCAGATCTTAACTTCCAGCAAGGTCGATAATGCGTTCACCACCGAGATACCTACCCCGTGCAAACCACCGGAGAACTGGTAGTTATCGTTGGTAAACTTACCACCGGCGTGCAGCTTGGTTAAAATCAGCTCGACACCCGAGACCCCATGTTCTGGGTGAATATCGGTCGGCATACCACGGCCATCATCGACTGTAGTGAGCGAGCCATCTTCATGCACGGTTACCGTGATCTCGCTGGCGTGACCGGCTAAGGCCTCATCCACCGAGTTATCGATTACTTCTTGCGCTAAATGGTTAGGACGGGTTGTATCTGTGTACATCCCTGGGCGTTTACGCACGGGATCAAGGCCGCTGAGGACCTCGATCGACTGGGCGTTATATTCTTTATTCGCCATTAATACCTTTATCCCCTAATGATGAGTAACACGGATATCACGAATGTCACGGATATAGCGCTACGCGGATAGAATTTTGCATCCAGTATACTGAGGCCGCTAATAATTCCTAGATCAAAAATAGAAATGCTTAGATTTCAGAGAGTTAAACTCTAATATCTGCGTGATCTGGCTCAAGATGACAAAGTATATGTACAAAAAACAGTCAGTTTGATTTCAGTATGATTAGCTTGGCACATTAAATTATAAGTATGGTTATCCATACAGTCGGCTTCAGATTATGTTGAAATTTGTGCACGTTACCGAATTTCAACGTTGCACATTTGCACTAGCAAGGTAGCAAGAACTCATGCAAAATCAGTGTATTATCAATATGGATAGTCGATATAACGAGACCTTCGATAATTTACATTAATAGGCTTGTTCATATTTGGAGGCACCGCAGGATTATTGGGGTATGATAATTCATCAAATGAGTTGTATAGCTCTGACTGCTCAAGGTCAGGAGGTATCTCCGGTGAAGGTAAATAGCATAACAATCGCATGTTGCGATACCCAACGATATTGGCGTTATAAAAAATGAATAATAACAATGATACATTTTCATTCCGTGGCCGCATTCGAAGTATAAGACACGCAATTGATGGCATAATTGAAATACTGAAAGGACAGCACAATGCTTGGGTGCATTTTATAGCGACGGCATGTGTTGTTATAACCGCATCATTCTTTCAAGTTTCAACAATTGAGTGGTGTATTCTCATACTGGCAATTGTTTCAGTTTGGGTAGCAGAAGCGCTAAATACAGCCTTTGAGTTTTTATGTGATGTTGCTTCACCTGATTTTCATCCACTGGTAAAAAAATCAAAAGATGTGGCGGCAGGTGCTGTATTACTAAGTGCTATTGGTGCGGTTATTATTGGTTTAATTATATTTTTACCTTATGCCATTTAAAACAAATAACAAGGTTGGTCTGTCGCAGCTTGTAGCGTTATTGCAATACATTCATTTATATACCGATGAAACGGGTTAAACTAATGAGTGATCATTAACTCATTCAATTTTATCAACAACTACAACTATTTAATACATGAGGGATTATTATGAATATGGATGCAATGGGAATTATCGGCATGATATTTGGTTTGGCTGCTTTTCATCGAGTATACAAGCTTGAAAAGGCTTTAAAAGAAGCGGGTGTAATTGATAAAGATTTCGACATCAAAAAATAATCACAGGTAAGGAAATCTTATGAGCTTTTATGATGAGCCTTCAAATGTCGATAAGTACATTGAGATGTGTAAAGACTACGATGGTAGCAATATCTATGATGTATTGCAGAGATACCTTAATAAAGGAAAATCAGTTCTTGAACTAGGCACAGGCCCTGGCTTTGATATTCCATTTTTAAGTAAGCATTATCAAGTTACAGGCTCTGATTTTTCTGAAGAGTTCTTATCACGCTGCATAAAAAAATTTCCAAAAATTAACTTTCTAAATATTAACGCATCAAATATCAATATCAATGAAAAATTTAACTGTATCTATTCGAATAAAGTACTTCATCATTTAACAGAGAGTGAACTTTCAAGTTCGCTTTTAGCACAAACAAAAATTCTATCACCTAATGGAATTATTGCTCATTCATTCTGGCTAGGCGAAGAAGATCAAATGATGGAAGGCCTTCTATTCTCTTATTACCGCAAAGAACACCTTATCGCACTTATCTCTGATCATTATGAAATTTTAACTACAATGAGCTATCAAGAATTTGAGAAAGATGACTCATTATTTATTATCGCAAAAGTAAAAAGCATCACTTAATAATGTCAGATATTTATTAGTCTAAATTATTAGATGACAAAACCAGATCCCGTTAATTCAATTATTCAAAGGGTTTATATTACACATGGTCACCTTAGTTCGTTTTATGCAAAGGCATGCAACCGGTAAATTAGTTCTAGTTTTATTTTCATTAACCATGGCCGTCTATTCAACCATGCTCCTCTACTCTATTCCCGCCGTTATGGCATTTTCTCCACAACTACCTATTTTTGATTTATCTCCCTTTGGTTATTCATTTAATTATGCCACTGAATTATTGACGGCTCTTGGTTCCGAGGGTCGTGATGTATACCTTTCTATTCAATTGCCCTTAGACTTCATATACCCTGGTCTATTTTCAATAACTTACGCGTTACTGTTAGTCTGGCTTTTGGGTAAGACTTGCAATGCTAAATCTAGAATTTACTATTCTGCCTGGATTCCATTTTCAGCAGGGATCTTTGATTATATTGAAAATTTATTCATTATAAATATGATTACTTCTTTCCCTAATTTGCAGGTATCAACGGTTAATATCGCGAGTTTATTTACCTTACTTAAAAGTAGCTTCACTATGCTTTTCTTTTTAGTATTAACAATTGCTTTTGTGCTATTGCTTAAGCAGAAGCTAATCAACCGGAATTCTAAACTTTAATGCAATTGAATAATTAGACAGCGTGCCCGACTCATACCTGTATATTGAGCAGGCCGCTGTTTTTGTTGGCCCTCTTCGTATAGAATCCTTCCCCTATAATTTGCTGATCCAATAGCTCAAACCACTCACATTTAGTGAGCGGCAACCTCTTACTCTTTTCTAAGATGACACGATATAAATGACTGATATAACGATAGCGACGCACAATGGTAATTTTCACGCAGATGATGTTTTCAGTGTGGCAGCACTTAAGTGTGTTATTCCTTCTTTTAAGCTGGTTCGCACCCGCGATTTAGAGGTTATCGCTCAAGCTGATATCGTGCTTGATGTAGGTGGCGAGTACGATCCAGAGGCTGGACGTTTTGATCACCATCAGCGTGGTGGTGCGGGTGAGCGTGAAAACGGTATTCCTTATTCTTCATTTGGTCTAATCTGGCAGAAGTATGGCTTAGAGATATGTGGTGGCAATGAAGAGGTAGCCAAATCTGTAGATTCTGGATTAGTATCGACCATCGATGCGGTTGATTGCGGCCATGTTGAAGGGGTTGCTCAAGGGATAAGCCTGAGCCAAACCATTTCTATGTTTAACCCAACTTGGCAAGAAGACAGCCATTATGATGTTTGCTTTGATGAAGCCGTGGCATTTGCATCACGCGTTCTCGCTCGATTCATCGCTTCGGCAAATGGTGGCATTAGTGCAAAAGTCATTGTGGCTGAGGCAATTGAGAAAGCTGAAGACCCTAGAGTGATTGTCTTAGAGCAATACACGCCTTGGAAACGAACAGTTCATGCCCTGTCTGAAGAAGCGCTCTATGTGGTTTACCCATCGGACTCAGGCCAGTGGCGAATTCAAACGGTTCCTGCGGAACTGGGTTCTTTCGAAGATAGAAAGTCATTACCGACCCCCTGGGCGGGTTTGTCTAACAAAGCGCTTCAGGATGTGACGGGCATTGATGATGCAATGTTCTGCCACAATGGTTTATTCATTGCCGGTGCTGAATCCTTTGAAAGTACGATGAAAATGGCGGCGATGGCGCTTCAAGCCTAAGCACTTGGTCATTATCTTCATATTAGCGCTAGGTTGTTTTCGTAACGAAAGCATCTTGGCTGCTGACTTATTGGATCGATAAATTTCAGTTCTTTTGCTAATAGTCGCAAAGGCGCATCAAAGTTATCTTCAGATTTCGGCTGAAGTTGTGGGTAATATTTATCATGTAATATCGGCCAGCCCAGTGATTGCATATGTACTCGCAATTGATGGGTTTTCCCCGTTATCGGATTTAGTTCAAATAGCGCTCGGTGATGTGTTTGCTGTATGCAGCGAATCTGCGAGTGACTATTGGCTTCACCATCTACTACACACATACGAAAACGTGGCTCAGAGCGGACGATTCGGTTTTTAACTTGCCACTGCTTCCCTACTATATTTTCATCCTCACGAATGCTGGCAATTGCTTGATAGGTTTTGTTTATTTGTCTTGTTTCAAACAATTGATGATATCGATGGCGAGTCTCTGGATTCAGCGAGAACATGACTAAACCCGCAGTCACTCTATCTAATCGATGTAACGCTTGTAAACTCTCAATACCAGTACTGCTCCGTAGACGGTTCTGAAGACATTCGTTAACAAAAACTCCACCAGGGGTGACGGCTAAAAAGTGGGGTTTATAAGCGACTAAAAGATGCTGGTCTTGATAGAGAATTTGTTCATTAAAAGGAATACAGGGCTCACTTTCTACTTCTCTATAATAATAAACCTGTTGCTGTGGCTTGAAAGGTGTCTGCACTGTGATGAGCGTACCGTCACGAAAGTGTACTTTGCCATCAGCAATACGCTGCTGCCAGACTTGAGCATCAACATGAGGAAATTTATGAATTAAATATTCAACTACAGTGACAACCCCCGGGTTTATTTGTGGCAAGCTCACGATTGAGGGATTCTTAGAAATTACCATTTGAGATCTACTGGTTTTGACGATAGCCTATCATTTATTAGACAGTTTAATAGACTTTAAACAGGAAGTATTCATGGATAACGTATCAACCATCACCACCTTTCTTGGCTGGTGCACGCTACTTAATATAGGCTTACTTGCATTTAGCTCTTTCATGATCACCCTACTGAACACCCCACTAAAAGCGATTCACTCTAAAATCACTAGAGTTTCAATCGATAAACTCGATGAGTTATATTTCACCTTCTTAGGTAATTATAAGCTAGCGATCCTTATCTTAAACCTAACCCCCTATTGCGCGCTAAAACTAATGGCATAGTGGTAGTGCTTTATGAAAGAAGTTAGTTTAAATCAAGATCCCCTATAGTTTTTAAGTTCATAGACTGTAATTCAGCCATTCCTTGCTATTCTTAAGTTATGCCAACGAAACGACTTGAGATTTGAACCATTGAACTCTGAAAGACTCTTATTACGCGCTAAGGCCTTCAATTATCTTTTTGACGCCGTTGTTGTAACCGATGCTCAAGGTATCATTACAGACTGGAATAAGGGCTCTGAGGCTCTATATGGCTATAGTGAAGAGGAAGCCGTAGGACAACCTGTTGGTATTCTTCATGTACCTGATGATATTGACCATATCACCAGTGAAGTTTTAGCGGCTGTTGCTGAATTTGGCCAATGGACTGGAGAAGTTCGTATGCTGCATAAAGATGGCAGTATTGGCTGGATTGAATCTATGTGCATCCCGCTATTAGATGATGAGAATCAAATGGTTGGCGCCTTAGGGATTAATCGCGATATTACCGCCCGTATTAACGAAACCGAGCGCCTCCGTCATCTTGCCCAATACGATCACTTAACTCAGATCCCTAATCGTTATCTATTATTAGACCGAATTTCTCATTTAATTGATCAATACGATCGCAATAAAAATGCCTTCACCTTATTGTTCTTTGACCTAGATGGATTCAAGCAAATTAACGATCAACATGGCCACTCATTTGGAGATAAGGTATTAAAAGAAATTGGCGGACGTATTTCTCATAGCATTCGCAAGTCTGATATGGCTGCTCGCATTGGTGGTGATGAATTTGTTTTATTACTGGAGAATACCTTTAAAAAGTCGGACATTGAGCAAGTCATTCAAAACCTTTCCTCGTCTTTACACGAAAATATGATAATCGGATCAAAATCTTTGAATGTTCGCTGCAGCATTGGCTGTGCAACTTATCCTACTAATGGCAATAATTCTGACGAATTATTATCCTATGCTGATCTAGATATGTATCGTACTAAAAAGTCACATAAATAAGTTAAATCAAGCTTGCAAACCTGGGCGAACAAATAGCATCTTTAATGCTACAGATTATTATTTTATGAGGCACTATGTGTCATTTTAACGTTAAAACTTACATAATAAGCTTATTATTTCTACCAACTCTCGCTTTAGCAGAAATTCCGAACTCCATTCAATTAGCGGCAACGGATTGGTGTCCATATACCTGTGCATCAATAGAAAAACCCGGCATTGTAGTTGAATACATTCGCGAGATTTTACAACCTTATAATATTAGCCTAAGCGTGATCGTTTTACCTTGGAATAGAGCGATTCGAGAAACGGATAAAGGTAAGATATCAGGTTTAGTGACGGCTGTACCGAGCGAAGCACCACACTTGGCCTTTACTAGCATGCCCACCATGAGTTATCGCGTTTGCTTTATAACCCGTGCGACAAGTACTTGGAGTTACCAAAATCCACGGTCTCTAAAAAATCATTTACTCGGGGCTATTCGGGGTTATAGCTACGATGAAAAGGTAGATAGCTATATTCAATCCAACAAAAATGAGGTTACACTAATAACCGGAGAAGATAAGATCGTTCGATTTTATTCAATGCTGTCATCGCATCGGTTAGATATTTTTATTGAAGATCAATACGTTGCTGCATGGGAAGCAAAAAATAACAATATTAATCTAGAAGAATTTAAACAAGCTGGCTGTTTATCAGAACACCCATTTTATTTAGCCTTAAATCCAGAGTTAAACTGGAGCCATGAACTCATAACCTTGTTAAACCAGCAATTATCTTTAGAAAAAAATAAGCGTTTATTAGAGGCTATCATCAACAAGTATATTACCAACGATTAAAATTTATTTATTGCCTTTGCTTGAGCCACACAGTATAGGCGGTAAAATCAATCGGCTTACAATAATAATAGCCTTGTACGATATTGCATTCATGTTGTTTTAGAACATGCTCAACGGCATCCGACTCGATACCTTCGGCAACAATTTTCAAGCCTAAACTTTTAGCCATCTCAATCGTTGTTCTAACAATCGTCAAGTCACGCTCTGAATGTGCTAAATTCATCACAAAACTTTTATCAATTTTTATTTCATTAAACGGCAACTGCGATATATAGAATAATGATGAGTACCCAGTGCCATAATCATCAATAGCGACCTGAACTCCCATTTTCGACAACTCATTCATTGTCTGACTTAAATGATGAAAATCGTTCACCATGACCGACTCGGTTAATTCAAAAGTTAAACACGAGAGTGGAAATTTATACTGTCTTAATATTTTTTTAACATTTATTAGAAAGTTTTCTTCAGAAATATCTTTCCCACTAATATTAATCGATACATTGTGTTGTTCATATCCTAGCTCAATAAGCTGTTCAAGCTGTTGGCACGCAGTATCAATCACCCATAGGGTCAGTTCATTAATAATACCGGTATCTTCTGCAAGCGGGATAAAAACATCCGGGGGAATAAACCCATGTTCTTCATGAACCCACCTTAACAATGCTTCAGATCCATCAACTTGCTGAGTTTTAAGGTTAATTTGCGGCTGATGGAATAATTGCAAATTATTGCTCCTCAACGCTTGCTGTAGATCTGCCGCCAAAGCTAGCCTTTGGGCAACATTGAGCGCCTGCTCAGCTTGATAAAAACCAATTCTATCGCCATTCTTTTTCCCTTGCTCTAGACCTTGATACGCTTGCTTTAAGATTTCTGATACTTGAGTCGTCGTTGGATGACTATCAATAAGTGAAATCCCAACATTCATTGTTAGGTTAATTAATAGCTCTCCAACCTGAGCCCCTTTAGCCATATCGTGTGATAAATAACTAAACTGGCGACGAATTCGGTATTGTTCCTTATTCTGAGTTGTTTTTAGTTCTACCACTAAAGCAAAATAACCATCATTAATTTTCGCTACTTTGATCGGTCGGTTATCTTTCACCTCTAAAGCAATACAGTTTTCTTCTAGGTGAATTCTTCGTTCGATATTATCAGCAATCATTAGCATTAGATCATTATTATCGGTACTAGTGATATAAGGCAGTAATGTAGAAAAGCCATCAATTTCAATAATACAAATGGCAAAGCTATTCTTTTTTTCAATGAGTGGCTGGAGCCTAGCTTCTAAAAGATTAATATTTGCTAACCCTGTTTCTGGCTCATGGGTTGCCTGATATAAGGCGAGTGCTTTTTTATATTGCATTCTGTCGGCTAGCGCCATGGCCATTAATACCACTTCAAAAAGTACACCGATCATTAAAGCATGGTGAACGATGAATGATTCTTCAATGACCCCGGTTAAACCCATTGGCTGAATGGCACCACCCAGAATTAACGGAATCCAGGATATGAGATATAACCGCGCCCAACTGAAATTTTTTCTCATTTGCTGCACAATGAGGAGAAAGGCCAGTGGATATAAAAAAACCATACTGATAAAAAATATAGGAGCGGCTATGTATTCTGGCAGCCCTAGGCTAATGACCGCAAAAACGATTAAATAGACAACGTAATAAATACTAATACTGACTATTCGGGTTTTATTCTGATAGGCGTTAAAAAATAAGATGGCAAAGGTAACCGAAAAAATCATCAGCAAAGTATTTACCGCGACGATATTTTCTCTTAAGAATCGAATAATAGCTTCGGGCCAGATGTAGTGCCCAAACCCAATAACCACCCCCAACATCATTAGCACCGAAGTAATGTAGCCGATATAGACTAGATAAATACTGTCTTTCAATCCCCAAAATAGCACTAAATTGTAGAGCGACATGGCGATTAATATACCGACAAAACTTCCCCAGATTAAAAATGAGAAACTGATAAGGCTGGAGAAATCATCTTTGTAATATATTCGAATCGGTGTCTTAGCAATACCTTCTGTCGCAATACGAATATAAAGCTCGGTCTGCTTTCCAGACTCTAGAGAAAATGAGTACGATGGAAAACTGCGATCGATTCGATTTAATCCTTGCTCTTGCCAACCTAATGAGCGAGCAAGTACAGTCTCTTCTTTATCGATGCGATAAATTGTTAGCTGCTCTAACATAGGATTAGAGAAGTGACTAACAAGATCAATGGGTTGCTTACCCGTATTTTGCAATGATAACCGAATCCAATAGGCTTGCTGAGTGAAGCTCCAAGGAATATCTGCGAGAGGTAGATTTATAAATTGCTGGGGCTTTGATAATACTTGATCCAGTGATTGCTCACTCGTGCGATCAATCAAATACGCTTCATCAATGCGAATTCCTGATGGGTTGTTCGCTATGGCTTTTTGGGTTGGGTCTGAGATGGCAATTACGTACTGATAGACCAGCATGATGAGCGTAGCCAGCACTAGGCAGGCGACTATTTGCCCAAGACTTTTCCTCATCCGTACTTGCCTAGTTAACATCTGCTAGTCGCCAATTAATACACGTATTAAGACTAGCACATAGACGTTTGACTAGACCTCAATGGGTAACAAAATGAAACACCATCTCAAGGCGAGCGATGAAGCCTTCAAAACTATGATTGCCACCCGCTTCAATCCAACTCGGGCAATCGATGTATTTCGTACTGGCTAATTGATAATCCAATGTTTCATCACCAGTCTGCAACAATAAAAGCATCTGCTTTGGATGTGATAATTGCGAGACTTCTAATGCCTGTAGTTGCTCAATATGTTTCATTTCTAACAGGTAAGTTTGACCATCATAATAATGCTTATTAGGACCAAGGTACTTATCGAATAGCTCATACGGACGCACCGCAGGATTAATCAGTACTGAGGGGATACCTTCTTGCTCGGCTAAATAGGTCGCATAGAAGCCACCTAACGAGCTCCCCATTACAAAGACTTTCTCAATGCCTTCCTGCTGTTTCAATTCACGAATAGCATTCTGTGCTTGTTGTATCGCGGTACTCGGTTCAAACGCTAAGCAAGGCACACGTAATTGCTCTGACATATCGTGCTCAGAGAAATACTGGATAAGATCTTGGGCTTTTTTTGATTGTGGCGAACTCAAGAAGCCGTGCAGATAAACACAGCCAATATTACTGGGAAGAGACATAGGTGAGGGTTAATAACCTTTAACGGACAAATCTATTTCAAATTCAATGCCCTCAACACGGGACATTTCTGTTTCGATTGTACCATCAGGATTAAGTTGCAAGCGACGATAACCGGGAGCGATCATGTCAATGTCGAAGTCTGCTGACTTAGGGGTAAATTGAACACACGTTGAAGGAGTGGATAACATGCGAATACCATCCACCATTCTATCGCTATCTTGATGGACATGGCCCCATAAAATGCATTTCACATTGTTATGCTTAGCAGCGATGGTCATCAACTTTTCGCCGTTTTTCACCCCTATTTTGTCCATCCAATTACTTTCCATTGGAATCGGGTGGTGATGAAGGCTAATCAATGTATGAAGATCTGGGCGTTCACTCAAGGCTTGCTCTAGAAGATCGAATTGATCATCGGCTAGATTACCAAAAACAGAGCCTTCAACCTGGGAATTTAATAAGACCAGCTGCCAGTGCTTGGTGCGGATCACATTTTCTAGATGCTCCGTTCCCTGACATACCGCACGCATGTTGTTCATCACATCATGATTGCCTGCAAACCAGAAGGAAGGCACATCAAAAGGCAATAATGACTCGTGGAGGCGTTGATAAGACACGATAGATCCGTCCTGAGAGATATCTCCAGACACGACAAAAAAGTCGAAGTCGCTATTCTCAGTTTTTACACTGTTTAGCACACATTCAAGACTGTTTAAGGTTTCTAAACCCAATAAATGGCCGTCCTCAGCCTCCACCAGATGTGTATCGGTTATCTGGATGAATCGAATCGGGCCTTCGTTATCTACCGAATACAAAGGGAGCTCCATTTCCAAGCCATGTACAAACTTTTTTAACTAGCCTCTTACTATATAGACCATTTTTCAAGTTTGTTTCGAATTAGATCACATTTTATTCTATTTGCGAACGATTTAACGGCTAGGAGCAAAATCAAGTGCGACTTCTGCATGACCGTATTTCAGGCAATGAGTCAGCCATTCGGCTAAGAATTGATTCAATTGGGCTTTTTCATCGGGTAGACGCATTTGTGGATTAGGGTATTGGTACTTACCATGAATGCGCTTCTGATTTTGGTAGCTAGTGACTTCTGCTGAGCGCGCATCATGATACAAGCGGACGATCATACACGGAGGCTGTATCCAATCAGGGCACAGTCCTTTTTGAATCACCTCGATGGTAGAGGTGTAGGGAAAGCTCTCAATCACTTTAAGATGAATCCTAGCCTGTCTTTCAGGATTCTCTAATACCGAATCACCACTGATAAGGAAGAACTTCTCATAGCCTAGCTCAAAGTCGGGCATTAGCTTATTCAGGCGAATATAATTCCCCTCACAAGCGGCTGCCATCTTTTTTAAGTCAGGTACGTAGCGGCGATTTAATGCCATTCTTTCTTCCTTCAATAATTTCTAAACAGAATGAATACTTTATTATCATATCAGTCGTCACCCTAACGAAAAGCTTGATTATTAACCAGAGCAAAGACGTATATGATTTAATAAACAACCTAATCAGTCTTAATTGCTATATCGCTTTATTTTTCCTGTTTAAACTGGTTTTTATTCAATTTTAACCACTGCAACGCGATGATCGTTGCGGCGTTATTAATGCTTCCACTAGCAATCCCTTGGTAAGCCTCATCAAAAGGAATGAGACGAACAAGAATATCTTCCTGCTCATGCTCAAGACCATGAATACCGCCCATTCCTGTACTATCCAGCAATGCACAATAGAGATGCACTTTTTCCGATGTTCCCCCAGGAGAAGACCAATAGCTGGATATAGGTATTAATTCTTCAATAATACAGCCAGCCTCTTCTTGTGCTTCCCTACAGGCAACATCTTCAGGTTGCTCACCTTCTTCTATCATGCCGGCTACCACTTCTAATAACCAAGGAGAAGCCTGCTCAGCATCAAATGCCGCACCGATTCGATATTGTTCGGTTAATACCACAAGGTCTTGCTCTGGATCGAATAACAAAACAGCGGACGCTTCTCCACGTTCAAATAGCTCTCGAGTAAAAATTTCCGTCTCTCCACCCTGAAACAGCCTATGCTGAATATCATAGCGATCAACTTTAAAAAAACCGTCATGTAAGCGCTGCTTGGCGACAATTTTTTGATCGTCTTGATGAAACTTTACAGTTAACTGTGGCTTTAACTTTGACTTAGTCATTCACTGTATTACTCATTTGGAATATGATGTGTTATCGGGATACAATACCATGTAACGCAGTGTTGCTAATAATGGAACAATATAGCCATGTATTAGTTGATTAATCTGTTAGAATCCTAATCAATCTATTTTTACAGGCCGCTTGAGACCTTGTTATGAAAAAATTTATTGCTCTATCTTCTATACTTTCTTCTGCCTTATTGGCAAGTAATGTGATGGCTGCAGATTTAAACGAGATTTATCGTTTATCGTTATCAAATGATGCTGAATTAGCCGCAGCTAAAGCGAAGCGAGATGCGGGTAATTATCAAGTTGGCCTTGCACGCGCTGCGTTATTACCCCAAGTCACTTTAGGGGCTAGCCAAGTTTCGACAGAAACTAAAACTGATACAACCAGCACTGATACTGATACTTTTTCTTACAATGCGACCATTAGCCAAACCTTATTTAATCTAAACAGCTGGTATACCTATCAAGCTGCCTCATCCGGGGGTGATGCCTCTGATTTAGAATATGCTTTAAGTGAACAGCAATTAATTCTGCGCAGTGCAGAAGCCTATTTCAATGTTCTACGCGCTAAAGAAAATTTAGACACTGCCCAAGCCGAAGAAAAAGCCGTTAAACGTCAGCTCGAACAAACTCAACAGCGCTTTGAAGTCGGTTTAATTGCAATTACCGAAGTACATGAAGCTGAAGCAACCTATGACCTTTCTTATGCGAACTTAATTGGTCAAGAAGCAGCCCTTGATATCAGCTATGAAGCGCTAGAACAAATTACAGGTCAGCGCTTTGAAGATCTTGCCCATTTAAAAGCAGATGTTGAATTTTCAGCCCCAGAAAAAGTAGTTTCTGAATGGGTTGAAGCTGGCTTAAACAAGTACGCAGGAATCCAGCTAGCGCAAGAAGGTGTTAATGCCGCTGAATATACACGTAAAGCCGGTTGGACAAACTATGCTCCTCAAATCAATGCGCAGTTATCTTATAATGATGGTGAGCAAGTATTTCAGGGGACGGTTATCGATTCTACCTCGACGACGTTAGCTCTATCAGCCACAATCCCATTATTTGCCGGTGGTAGTAACTATGCCAAAGCAAAACAAGCGGCTGCCGAATCAACTCAAGCCAGTGCCAACCTCGATTTACAACAACGAACGGTAAAAAATAACATTCGCAGTTTATACCGTAAGGTACAAACGGATGTACTTACCGTTAAAGCTCGTAAGCGTGCAACCGTTTCTTCGCAGAGTGCTTTAGAAGCAACTGAAACAGGCTACCAGGTCGGCACACGTAATATCGTTGAGGTATTAAATGCCCAGCGTAATTTGTTTGGCGCTCAGCGTGATTACGCTAATGCACGTTATGATTATATTATCGACCTACTCAACTTGAAATTCTTCGCTGGCTCTTTGAGCGAAGCGGATATTCAAGCCTTAAACGTTTGGTTGAAATAGTTTTTTATAATTAAAAAACCACTCAATTGAGTGGTTTTTTTTCGTCTTCATTTTCTCTGCTCTTTAACCTGTTAGCTAACCGCTACTTTCTGTTCTTCTTCTGTTGGCCATGAATACTTTGCTACTCGTCTGATCACTGTCCAGTACTGCTGAGCAAATGATCCCGTATTATAAGGAATATCATATTTCGCACAGACTTCCCGTACCTGTTTAGCCATATCAACATAATGATGAGCTGGTACATCAGGATATAAGTGATGCTCTATCTGGCAGCTCAAGTGTCCGGTTAAAATATGAAAGTTGCGACTACCTTCAAAATTGGAAGAGCCTAGAATCTGACGGTAGTACCATTGCCCACGTGTTTCATTTTCACATTCTTTCTCGTCAAAAGTATGAGCATCTTCGGTGAAGTGTCCACAGAAGATAACACTGGAAGTCCACCAGTTACGAATGAACTCTGCGATTAAATTCCCCGCTAATACCGCAAAAAACATAGGCCAAGAAATCAGTGCGGCTAATAATGGAAAGAAAATATATTCTTTAAAAGCTTGTTTTTTTATCTTCGCAAAGAAGGAATGTTTTAAGGCTTCTCGACTGATCGGTAAGCTGGATTTTTCTTTCCGTTTACCAGCAAAAATTCGCTCCCCTGCGACTTCATGATAAGCAATACCAAACTGGAAAAAACTGCTTAATAGAAAATACGTAATGAACTGGAAACGGTTTTTCGGACGCCAAGCAATATCATCACTCAGGCGCAATAAACCATAACCATAATCTCGATCCTTACCGATGATATTGGTATAGGTATGATGTTCATGATTATGATAGCGCTTCCATGAACCTCCATCTCCCCAAATGTCCCAATCAAACTTGCGTGAGTTAATATGAGGGTCATTCATCCAATCATATTGGCCATGCATAATGTTATGACCAATTTCCATATTATCGAGAATCTTTGATAGCGCTAATAATACGATACCCGCTATCCAAAATAGAGGGTTGAAGAAGCCTAAAACTAAAGCGACACGCCCCAGCATATCGCTGCTACGCTGGATGCGAATAAGCTTGCGGATATACTTCGCATCTTTTTCACCGACCTTGGCCATGGTTTCTTCACGGATATTATTTAGGTCGTTTTCAAATGCCTTTAAGGTTTCTGCATCAGGACGATTTTCAGCTAAATGAGTTGTCATAGTTTTTCCTTATCGCCTTTTTACAGATCAAGTACTACGTCGCCTTGGGCAACGGAGATACAAAGTTGAATTTCTTCACTGCCGGTATCGGAATATTCTTGAGTGCGAGTATTAAAAACCACGCCGCTCTTTTTCTTGCAGATACATTGATGGCAAACCCCAATACGGCAGCCAGAGACGGGACTTAAGCCCTGCTGCTCTGCTTGCTCTAACAATGTATTGGTTTTGTCTTTTTCACTCACGATGGATTTATCGGACGCTTGAAATAGCACGACACCTTGCTCGCTATTTTCAATCTCAAGCGGTGCAGCACCAAAAAATTCAAAATATATTTTGTCTTTAGCGACCTCTAATTCTGCTAATACTTTTCGCGCCTGTTGAATCATTGGGCTAGGACCACAAATAAACGCCGTACGCTGGTAATAGTCACTGCAATAAGCTTGTAAGTGATCACTACAGATAAAGCCATCGCTTTCACTATCGAGAAAAGAAATCGTTAAACCCGCACAGTCTTTTTCCAACTGTTCAAATTCTTGCTGAAATAACACCTGCTGGGCATCTCGCGAGTAATACAACAGATGGATATCCAAGGCATGACTGCCTTTGAGATGCTGACTATGAATTTGTTGCAGCATTGAGCGAAAGGGGGTGATACCACTGCCCCCCGCTATGAGCAGTAACTTTTCTGACGACGGGCCCTGTAAAAGGCTTTCAGGTAAAACGAATTGCCCCTGAGCTTCGGATATATTCACTAGGCTACCGATCGTCAACTGTTGGCGTATCCAAGGCGTTATGCGACCTTTTTGCTGAATACGAATGCTAAGCTCAATTAAACCGGTTTTTTCATAATATGCAGGGGATGATGAGATGCTGAAGCAGCGTAAAGTACGACGTCCTTCTTTTTCGACCATCAGCTCAATAAACTGTCCCGCCTTAAATTCAGGCCAGATACGATCTAATAGCCCAGTCTGTGGCTTTAATACCAAGCTGTACATATCGCTCATTTCGTCACGAACATCGACGATTTGTGCTCGATAGGCATCGGTCGTCCACTGGGGGAGAAGCATTTGGATTAAAGGCTGAAAATAGCCAGAGAAGGTATCGTGTTGAGTTAGCGCTTGGCTAAACCAAGTCCAACCTTGTTGTTTCAAGCCATTTTCACTGGCGTTAGTACTGGCACTCATCTGCGTACTCCCAAAGATTCAGCATACAGTTGTACGCTGAAATTATTTGGAAGTCTATTTCTGCAATGACAATAGACCTGTGCTATTTAGGACATAATTACAAATTAGCGGTGCAGACTTTCACACACCAACTCCGTTAAACGAGCAACGGCTCCTTGGTTATCGGCAACCACTTGCTTACCAGCCGCGCCCATTTCAATGCGCATTTCTGGACGTTCTAATAACTGTCGAATACAGATAGTAAGCTGCTCTGCAGAAGTTTGCTGCATAGCGCCTTGATTAATTAACTGCTGAGCAATAGCAGCAAAGTTATAATCACTAGGCCCCATAATGACGGCCTTTGATAATGCACAAGCTTCCAAAGGATTATGTCCACCATGCTCAATAAAGCTGCCGCCAATAATGGCGAGGTCTGCGCTCGCTAGCAATAAAAGCATCTCTCCCATGGTATCGGCTAGGTAAACTTGAGTCATAGGATTCACTTGTAAATTGCCTTTATCAAAAGACTCACTGCGACGTACAAGGTGAAGCTCTCGATCTAAAACAAGCGCAGCCACTTCATCGAAGCGCTCAGGATGACGTGGCACGATGACCAATAACAAGTTGGGAAAGTCCACCAGCAACTCTTGATAGCTGTTTAGAATTAAATCGTCTTCCCCTTCATGACTGCTGGCTAATACCAGTACTGGGCGCTCTTCTCCCCATTGTTTTTTCAGCGCTTGGCCTTGCGCTAATGACTGCTCGGGTACGCTGATATCAAACTTGATGCTGCCCGTCACATCGACCTTATGCTCATCAATACCAAGATCGATAAAGCGCTGCCCGTCGTTGCGATGTTGTGCAGCAATTAAATCTAACCCTTGCAGCATGGGCTGAGTCAGCTTTGGGAACTTGGCATAGCCTTTGGCCGACCTTTCTGATAAACGAGCGTTCGCTAAAATTACTAAAATTTGCTGTTTATTACAGCTGCGAATGATGTTCGGCCATAACTCGGTTTCCATAATAATGCACAAGCTTGGCTGAATCTTTTTCAAAAAAGACGCCGTCAACCAAGGTAAATCATAGGGAAGATAAACATGAACCACTCGACCCGCAGCGAGATCATCCGCATAAATTCGCTTAACTTGGTCTGAACCTGTAGGCGTTGTGGTTGTTATCGTCAGGGTTAAATCTGGATTAGCGGCCTGCAAGCTACGTACTAAGGGCTCTGCAGCTAACGTTTCACCCACAGAAACTGAGTGGATTAATAAACCATTGGGCTTACCGCTAAAATTAAATAGCGCAAAGCGCTCTGACCAGCGCTGTCGATAGCCAGGGTTGGCTCCCCCACGCAGCCACATACGTATGAGAATAAAAGGAATGGCTAAAGTAAAAACAAGGTTGTATAAAAAACGCGCCACTCGTGACTCCGTAACTATTTGGAAAATTGTGGATAACGTCACATGTTAACAAAACCCCCGCCAAGCTTATATAGCCTGTTTGCTAGTTCCTAAAGCCTAGTTTTGTTAGACTGAGCCCTCTTTAATTTATGTGGCGGATTGAGATGGATTTACAAGTTCCAAACTTCCATCAAGCACAGGTATTAGTATTCGGCGATGTCATGCTGGATCGTTATTGGCAGGGGCCTACATCGCGTATATCCCCGGAAGCGCCAGTACCTGTCGTGAAAGTACAAGATATTGAAAACCGTGCCGGTGGTGCGGGTAACGTTGCCTTGAATATCGCCACTCTGGGGGCTAATGCCCGCTTATTCGGCATTACCGGCGACGACGAGAATGCTAATGACCTTGAGTATATGCTAAATACCAAGGGTGTTGATTGCGGCTTCCTTCGTCACGAAACAAGCCCAACCATTACAAAGTTGCGAATTTTAAGCCGTAACCAGCAGTTAATTCGCTTGGATTTTGAAGAAGCCTTCCACGATGTCGACCTGACATCGGTATATGAGCAGTTTGACCAACAAGTGGCTAAAGCCGGCGCGGTTATTTTATCCGACTATAACAAGGGCGCTTTAACGGACCCGCAGCGTTTGATTCAAGCCGCGCGTAAATCCGGTACTCCAGTTTTAGTCGACCCTAAGGGCACTGACTTTGCACCTTATCAAGGGGCTACCTTGATTACGCCTAACTTGGCCGAGTTTGAAGCCGTTGTTGGTTATTGCAAAGACGACGAGACTTTACTGGCTAAAGGTAAAGCCTTATTAGAGCAACATGACTTAACGGCACTTTTGGTCACTCGCAGTGAAAAAGGCATGACCTTAATTCAGCGTGACCAAGAACCTCTAACACTACCCACTCGCGCTCGTGAAGTGTATGACGTGACCGGTGCCGGTGATACCGTCATTTCTGTATTAGCGACCGCGTTAGCCGCCGGTGAATCTTTAGAGCACGCCACAGCATTTGCCAACATCGCAGCGGGTATTGTCGTTGGCAAGTTGGGGACCGCAACGGTTACTAGTGATGAACTACGCAGCGACATTCGTAGCGAGCAACACGGTGGCGCAGCCGTCTTCGATGAAGAAGAATTAATGCAGCTGGTGCGTGAATGCAAAGAGCGCGGTGAGTCGTTGGTGATGACCAATGGCTGCTTCGATATTATTCACCCAGGCCACGTGCAGTATTTGAAAGAAGCGAAAACGTTAGGTGATCGATTATTAGTCGCAGTGAACAGCGATGATTCGGTATCACGTTTGAAAGGCCCTACTCGCCCGATTAATCCGCTTGATCATCGCATGGCAGTCCTAGCCGGACTAGAAAGTGTCGATTGGGTTGTGCCCTTTACAGAAGACACTCCTGAGCGCTTAATTACTAAAGTACTGCCAAGTATTTTGGTAAAAGGTGGGGATTATAAAATCGAAGAAATTGCCGGTGGCGAAGCGGTTATGGACGCCGGTGGTGAAGTGATTATTTTAAGCTTTAAAGACGATTGCTCAACAACGGCGATTGTTAAACGTATTCAGGCTGAAGAAGCTTAGCCCTATACACGATTAAGAATTTAGTGAGTTAGTAATATGATTATTGTAACTGGCGGTGCTGGTTTTATTGGCAGCAACATTGTTAAGACCTTAAATGAGCAAGGTCGTAAAGATATTATCGTAGTGGATGATTTAACCGACGGTAAAAAGTTTTATAACCTAAGTGATTGTGACATTGCCGATTACCTAGATAAAGATGATTTTTTACAGCTGGTTAAGCTGGACGATCCAATCTTAAATAACGTTGAAGCCATTTTCCACGAAGGTGCTTGTTCCTCTACTACAGAGTGGGACGGTAAATTCATGATGGAAAATAACTACGAATATTCTAAGACCTTATTACACGCCTGTATCATTCGTGAGATCCCATTCTTATATGCTTCAAGCGCATCGGTATACGGTGGCGGAACGGTATTTAAAGAACAGCGCGAGCACGAGCAGCCATTAAACGTATATGGTTATTCTAAGTGGCAGTTCGACCAATACGTACGTGAGATTCAGCATACGTTTAAATCTCAGGTGGTTGGCTTCCGTTATTTCAACGTTTATGGCCCACGCGAACAGCATAAAGGCAGCATGTCTTCCGTTGCTTTCCACTTCAATAACCAAGTAAAAGAAAACGGCGTGGCGAAATTATTCGGCGGCTCCGGTGGTTATGGTGATGGTGAACAGCGTCGTGATTTCGTCTACGTTGGTGACGTTGTAAAGGTAAACCTTTGGTTCTTAGATAATCCGGATAAATCAGGTATTTTTAACCTAGGTACTGGCCGCTGTCAGAGCTTTAACGATGTGGCGAATGCCGTTATCGATTGGCATGACGAACAAGGCACTCACGTAACTAAAGCAACGAAAGAATACATGCCTTTCCCTGAGCATTTAAAAGGGGCTTACCAGAGTTTTACGGAAGCGGATATTTCTAAGCTACGCGATATGGGTTACGACCAACCTTTCGCTACAGTAGAAGAAGGGACTCACGCCTATTTGAATTTGCTGAATAAGTAATTTTAAATTCGCTATTCATAAAAAAGCCCTCGTTACTCAACCAGTAACGAGGGCTTTTTTGTTTCTGCCTGAGTAATATCTCAGAGCTAGAATTCAGAATTAAAACCAAAACTCATGGTAACTTCGCGATCGGGTTCAACAGCACCGGCAGTACCATTCACTAAACTTTCTTGTATAGGAATAATCAATTCTGCGACGACCGTCATGTCGGTATTCAACCTAAAAGAGGCACTCGGAATTAAATCTAGGGTCTGTAACCCTGGGTTATTCCCCCCCACTGAAAATTCATCTTCACCGGAACGAATAAAAGCGGCATTCGTGCCCACCCAGAAGCTAGGCTTGAGTTGATATTCAGCGCCGCCGACTAAGGTAATGACATTGCCATAATCTCTTTTAAAACTATTAACCGTCGCTTCACCTCGCAGAATATAACCCGCCGTAGCATTAAAGCCTATATCGCCACTACGCTTACGACCCGTCAGAGAAAAACCGAAATCCGTCGAACCCGAACCGAGGTTATTTTCTTCATCCCCGGTAGGAAATTTAATATCCATGGCCGCTTTAAATATGATGTTATTTCTTTCGATGAAATATTCAGCACCTACTCGCATATCCCCAAGGCCACTTTCGTTTCCCGTAGGCAATTCAACATTAACATAAGGAAGATCAGCACTTAGATTAATAAACTCGTCGCCACCGAGCACGCTAATCGGCAGACCATAACCTAGAGGAATAACATACACATCAACATTATCGGAGGTGACTGATTCAACCCCGACGGATTTAGAGGCCTCTTTAGCGATACCTTTTTCACTGAACTCCGCTTCAGGGCTATCACTGGTAAGAATTTGCGAGCGTGAAATACTATCGACAACAATGGACTCACCTTGACCTAACTCAGAAGAGAAAGCCCCCTGTGCCAGAGAAATCAGCAAAATGCCACTAGCCAAAAGGTATCGCTTTGAAAGTTTATTCGGTGATGATGGCATAAGAGCTCCCTAACCAATGCTGTTCTTTTTAATAAGATACATTACTTGGGTTTAGGTTAGAAAGCTGTATTTTGCAAATAGAGGGGCGGGTTAGCGACGTTGAGAAATTCGCTGATAGGTTTCTTGTAATACTTGAACATCGATTGCAGCACGGTGGGCTTTTAAGCCAAGCTCTTGCAGTACCGCTTCTTTCGTCGGGTGCCAGAACTCAACTTGCTCAGGCTTGAGTAACTTATTGATGGTTTCAATACGAAAACGTTGCACGATACCTGCACTATCAAATAAACGGCCAATCCACGAACTATCAAAGCTCCACGCGTCTGAATATAAGGTTTGGCCGCGGAGCATTTCATTCAACTTAAGGGCAATTTCTTCAATACTCATGCCCTCAGCTAATAATTGCTCACGACTAATGCCATGAATCTGTTCCGCTTCTTCACTCCAATGAGTCCAATCATCTTCTGGCTTAATGAGAAACGAATGGATATCTCGATTCTCTAAAGCAAAACCGACTTCAATGGGGTAGCTGCCACGACCGAAGCCTGATGCTTCTAAATCAATGATGGGTGGCGCTGTGTTTGCGTCTGTTGCCATTATTTATATCTTGCTTGTTATTATATCTAGTTATCAATACTAGCCTTAGCTTAGCCGTTATTTTCTCTAGGAACTATGACCAAATCGTATTTTTTAGTACCTAATGCTGAATCTAGCATATTCACTAAGACATTGGTGCCACTCGCATAACTTCTTCGACGGTGGTTAAACCTGCTGCTACCTTCTGTGCACCACTCAGTTTAAGGCTATGCATGCCTTCTTTCATGCCTTGCTGCCTTAGCTTTAAGTGGTCGGTATTATCATCAATCAGGTTGCTAATTTCATGGCTGACGGGAAGTACTTCATAAATTCCCATACGACCGATGAAACCAGTATCACGACATTCCAAGCAGCCTTTGGGATGATATATTTTCGCTGGCTTAGCCACTGTCCAAGGGGATACTAAATCCTGCCAAGTGGTTTCATCAATTTCGCCTTCAACTTTACAATGAGGGCATAAAATACGTACTAAACGCTGAGCCATCACGCCGAGCATGGTCGAGCGAATCAAATATGGCGGTAAACCTAGCTCTAATAATCGTGTTATCGCCGTCGGCGCATCATTGGTGTGAAGCGTTGATAAGACTAAATGCCCAGTCAATGCCGACTGCACGGCCATTTCAGCCGTCTCTAAATCGCGAATCTCACCCACCATAATAATGTCAGGGTCTTGTCGTAATAACGCCCTTACACCGGTTGAGAAATCTAAATCGATTCCATGGTTCACCTGCATTTGGTTAAACGCTGGCTCTATCATTTCAATCGGATCTTCAATCGTTGAAACATTCACCTCAACCGTTGCTAGTTCTTTTAGCGTTGAATATAGGGTTGTGGTTTTACCTGAACCGGTTGGACCCGTAACAAATACAATGCCATTATTCTGCGACGTCATCTTTTGCCAGCGGCGATAATCTTCTTTACTAAAGCCGAGTTCGGCAAAGTTTCGTACCAATACGGAAGGATCAAAAACGCGCATCACCAACTTTTCACCAAATGCCGTTGGTAATGTCGATAAGCGCAGTTCAATTTCTTCACCTGCAGGGGTTTTAGTTTTTAAACGAGAATCTTGCGGTTTACGTTTTTCCGCTATGTTCATTCGACCGAGGGTTTTAATACGTGCAACCACCGCTTGAGTGACCTGCGCGGGTAATTCATAGACCAGATGCAAAACCCCATCGATGCGAAAGCGCACATTACCGACTTCACGACGGGGTTCAATATGGATATCACTCGCTCGCTGTTCGAATGCATATTGCAATAACCAGTCGACCACATTAACAATGTGCTCGTCATTTGCATCTGGAGCAGAAGCTTTACCCAGCTCAAGCATCGACTCTAAATTTTGAATCCCACTAATACCGTCGTGCTGAGCAGAAGCACTATTAATCGAATTCGCCAGCTGATAGAACTCAACTCTATGGCGCTCAATATCGCTCGGCATTGATAAAACGCGAATCACATTTCTGCGTGTAACGTGCTCTAAGTCTTGCACCCAAGAGGTTACATTCGGCTCAGTGCAGGCAACAATGATATCTTCTTTATCAACCTTAATTGCCAGTATTTTATGGCGTTCAGAAAAGGCATACGACATTGCAGAAGTAATAGCAGCGACATCTATTTCTAATGGATCAATACGATAATAATCGAGTTTTTGTTTTTCTGCGGCCCACTCGCAGATAACCTCTTCACTAAGTTTTTTCGCGGTTTTATTATTGGCGAGCTTTTGCTTACCAATAAATGCAAACGGATGCATTTTTAACTCAGCTTGGCTGCGACGAGCAAACTGAGCTAACTGATAATTTTCATCATCTAATAAGCCGTCTTTTTTAAGGTCATCAACCAAGACATTCAATGAAATAGGCCGATCGGCTATCGCGTTCATTTAGCCAGTTCCTTTATATGTAGTTGCATCGCATGCAGCTCTTCATCGCTCATGCTTAATACTGAATTATCATTTTCTAACGAATGCAGCCAATGACCACAGGCAATGCATACCTGGCCCCAGATTAGCGAAATCTGCCAATGTGCATTCTCAGCTTGTTGTAACTGGCGCTGTAATAGCTGGACTTCGGGAAGACAATCGATACTGCTGAATATCGCTAAAAGCTGTTGCAGTTGAGTTATTTGTCTCAACCCTTGCTTTTGTAGATCAATTTTTCCATCCCAAATCGATAACTCTAAGCTACGCTGCCAAACGGATAGTTGGTAAGCGAAAAACGTTTTTACCGTAGCAATCACATTTTGCTCAGGATCAAAGCTAGGAACCTTTCCTTGCCAATCTTTTTTAATGCCTTGAAATTTATCAGACAGGGCTAATAAACCATAACCTCGTTCCGCTTTACTGATATCACTCATCAGTACCGGACATTGCTGAGCTATATTTTCGGCAAGCTGGAATAAAACTTCTTCATCACCGGCTTTTAACTCTAGCTCTAATTCTAATAAATCAACATGGCGCTGATCAGTCGATACTTGGCCTTGATCCAAAACCAATTCAATGACCGTTTCTTTATCTTTAAACAGCCAGACTTTACGCTGAAAGTCCGTCGTAAACAGCGCTTCTATTTGGTTAAGATCAATATCTACAGCTAGATAATTTTGCGCATCTCCGTTTTGAATCAAGGCTAAATCAAGATCGACTTTATCTAATGGCCAGTCCCACTCCATGCGCTGATGCAACCCACCGCTACTGGTACCTCGGGTTTTTAACGTTTGAATAATTTCGGGCGGCTGAGTCGGAGTATCAACTCGGCTTTGCTGGCGAATACGCAGCGCAGCGCCACCTTGGCTTAAAGCCATACTAGGAGTATCAAAATAGCGATTGAGCAACTGTAAGGTTGGCTCGCTAATAAATTGATGAGAGGCTAAGGCCTTTTCTAATAAAGGCAGCTCACGCGTATTTAACCGCAGCTTTAATTCGATTTCATGATTCATCAAAGAATAATAAGACGGATTAAGCAGAGTTACCATATAGTGAATAACGATTAAGTCTATTTAGAGACGCTTTTGCTAACTAATTGGCAGAATACGTTATGCTTAAAGAAATATTTATAAATTTGTTCACGGAATCGAATAGGTAATCTGGTCATGTCGCAACTCATCTCGCGTTTTAAGCAGCTCATTAGCGCTCCCAGTATCAGCTCTGCACTGCCTGAATACGATAGCAGTAATAAGGCCGTTATCGACCTGCTGGCGGAGTGGTTAACCCCGCTAGGTTTTGACTGTGAAATTATCAAGGTGCCTCAAGAACGATTAGGAGAAGCAGATAAATACAACCTCATTGCCACCCTAGGCAGCGGCCCTGGTGGCCTAGTACTCAGTGGCCATACCGATACCGTGCCCTGTAATCCTGAACGCTGGTCGAGCGATCCCTTTAAGTTAACCGAACGAGACGGCAAACTTTATGGTTTAGGCACTTGCGATATGAAAGGTTTTTTTGCCCTCGCAATTGAAGCCATCGAACAAGTTTTATCTCAATTAGGTAACCCTAAGACCCTAAAGCTGCAGCAGCCACTGATTATTCTCGCCACCGCCGATGAAGAGAGTTCGATGAGCGGAGCCCGTGCTTTAGTTGAGCAAGGTAAACCCAAGGGCCGCTATGCCATTATTGGTGAACCCACCGGATTAAAGCCGATTCGTATGCATAAAGGCATTATGATGGAAACCATCCGCCTCACCGGCAATGCCGGACACTCTTCTAATCCAGGATTAGGGATTAATGCCATCGATGCCATGCACGACGTCATGACGGAATTAAAAGCGTATCGTCAGCAGCTCGCCAAAGATAATCATAATCAAGATTTTGAAATCGAAGTTCCAACTCTCAACTTTGGCTGCTTACACGGTGGTGATAACCCCAACCGAATTTGCGGTAGCTGTGAACTGGCGTTTGATTTACGCGCACTACCCGGCATGAGCAATGAACAACTACGCCATGAAATGGAAGAGCGCATTAAGCCCATTGCTCAGCAACATAATGTTGAATTTGAATTAGAGTCTCTTTTCCCTGGGGTGCCTTCGTTTGCCACGGACAAAAATGCAGAGCTGATTCAACTGGCCGAGAAACTCACCAATCATCAAGCGCATGCCGTCGCCTTTGCGACCGAAGCGCCGTTTATGCAGCAGTTAGGCATGGAAACCGTCGTACTTGGTCCTGGCTCGATAGATCAAGCACATCAATTAGATGAGTTTCTTGATTTAGACCAGATAAAACCGACGGTAGAACTCTTATCACAATTTATTGATACATTTTGCCTTAATAAGGCTTCTACAACTTAATGCCTAAGTCAGATTGTGATATGTTGCAGTTATATATAAATGAATGCGTTTTAATGAATACCTTAGATGAACAGTATGGATAATAGCCAATACGTTAAATGGTTCCGTCACTCTTCCCCCTACATCAATGCTCATCGAGGTAAGACCTTTGTATTGATGTTAGAAGGTGATGCAATAGCCGATAATAACTTTGCTCACATCGTGCAAGACATTGCCTTGCTCAATAGTCTTGGGGTGCGTTTGGTTATTGTTCATGGTGCACGCCCGCAAATTGACCAAGCATTGAACGTATTGAATATTAAAAGCCAGTTTAATGGTGATTTACGTATTACCGATCAAGCTGCACTGAATGCTGTGCGCGCGGCGATTGGTATTGTGAAATCCGATATTGAAGCCCGGCTTTCTATTGGCCTGCCGAATACACCCATGCATGGCGCTCGCATCCGTGTGGTCAGTGGAAATTTCGTCACCGCAAAACCCAAAGGGGTGATTAATGGTATCGACTTCCAGCATACCGGTGAAGTGCGCCGTATTGATCGCCGTGCGATTGGCCAGCAATTGGATCAAGGTAACATCGTTTTATTATCCAGTTGCGGTTATTCCCCCAGCGGTGAAATGTTTAACTTGGCGGCGGAAGATGTCGCGACTCAAACGGCGATCTCACTGAGTGCAGAAAAGTTAATTTTAATGGGGGAAGACGAAGGCTTACCTTCAAATAAAGCAGAAGAGGAAGTCATTTCTCAAATCACCACAGATGAATTATCGCAGTTAATGAGCCGTTTAAAGGGTGAACATAAAATCCATGCTCAATCTTGTTTAACTGCGGTTAAAGCGGGTATTAAACGCGCGCACTTATTAAGCCATAAAGTTGATGGTGCATTATTACAAGAGTTATTCACTCACGAAGGGGCGGGTACACTGATTACCGCCGGTGACTATGAACAGCTACGCCAAGCCAGCATTGAAGATGTGGGTGGCATTCTCGAATTATTAACCCCACTCGAGGAGCAAGGGATTTTAGTTCGCCGTTCAAGAGAAGTGCTAGAAACCGAAATTAGCCGTTTTAAGCTGATCGAACGAGATGGCATCATCATCGCTTGCGCTGCACTCTACCCCTATTCAACCGAATTGGCTGAACTGGCTTGTGTCGCGGTGAGCGAAGAATATCGCTCAGGTAATCGTGGAGATCGTTTATTAAACGCACTCAGCGAACAAGCAAAAACTGAAAATATGAAGAAAATATTCGTTTTAACAACGCGTACTGCGCATTGGTTTATGGAACGAGGTTTCAGTGAGGCTGATATTTCAGCACTGCCCCAAGAGCGACAGTCCCTGTATAATTTTCAACGAAATTCAAAAATTTTTATTAAAGAACTAATTTAAAGAACTAATTTAAAGAACTAATTTAAAGAGCTAAGTAGTAGGAATGATTATGTTAAGCGAAAAAATGGTTGCTCAGTTAAACGACCAAATTAACCTAGAGTTTTACTCTTCCAACCTGTATCTACAAATGAGTGCTTGGTGTGAGTTTAAAGGCTTTGAAGGCGCAGCTGCGTTTTTGAAAGTTCACGCCGAAGAAGAAATGCAACACATGCAGCGTTTATTCACCTATGTGAATGAAACGGGCAACCTTGCTCGCCTAGGTACCATCGAAGCGCCACCGATTGAGTTCGAATCATTAACCAATGTTTTCGTAGAAACTCACGCCCATGAGTGCACGATTACTAAAGCGATTAATGAATTAGCGCACACGGCTTTTAGTGAGCACGACTATTCAACCTTTAACTTCTTACAATGGTACGTGGCTGAGCAGCACGAAGAAGAGAAGTTATTTAAGAGCATTCTCGATAAGATCGAAATCATCGGTGAAGACGGCCGTGGTTTGTACTTTATCGATAAAGAACTGCAAGCAATGTCTCAAGGCACTGAGCCGAGCATTGTTGAAAATGCCGGGGCATAACATCCCGCTGCAATAAAGCCCTTAGCTTTACCTTGCGCAATCAAAGGCTGATAAGAAATTATCGGCCTTTTTTTATACTTTCTCTAACATTTCACTCAACTTTTACCTGTTTCACTTCCTATTATTGTGCACTTGCATTATAAAAGACCTTCAAATTATTTAAGGAAGACTCTCATGGAAAATGGATTATCCAAAGATCGTACTGATACGATCAAATTCAGTGGCCAATCAGGTGAATATTTCAAACTTTGGTTTGTGAATATGTTCTTAAGCATTATTACTCTAGGTATTTACAGTGCCTGGGCAAAAGTGCGCGATACGCAATATATGTATGGTCATACCCAAGTTGATGGCCAAAGCTTTCGCTTTTTAGCGACGCCGATGCAGATTCTAAAAGGCCGCATTATTGCCGTGGTTATTTTTATCGCCTATATGATACTCAGCCAGATGAACCCTATCGCGGGCTTAGTGATGGCGCTCGGTTTCTTAGTTGCGATGCCTTGGTTAATCGTGCAAGGAATTAAGTTCAGCATGCGTATGACAGCCTATCGCAATGTACGCTTCTCCTTTGAAGGTACGTATGGCGGCGTCATTGTACACTTCCTTTTATTACCTATTTTAGGTGCCATCACACTTTATCTTGCAATGCCTTGGGTTGTTCAGCAAATCCAGCAATACATTAATAATAATATTACTTATGGTGGCAAGCACTTCGAACAGAAAACGTCTGCAGGCCAATATTATATTGCGGTACTGTTCTCTGTTGGTATTGCTTTATTAGGCGGTGCGGTGATTGCTGGCTTAGGTGGTGCAACCATCGCAACCGCACAAGCAGGTCCTTCTGTAGGTCTAGTGATCGTTGGTCTAGCGGCCTTTGCATTATTTGGTATCGTCTCTGCGGTTTACCAATCGATTATTTATAATCACATCATGAAAACTTTGAGCATCGAAAATGTAGTTTCGTTTGATGCCAGTATGAAAACAGTCCCTTTTGCGACGCTAATGCTGACCAATCTTTTATTATTGATTGTGACCTTAGGCTTGGCTATTCCTGTGGTTAAAATCCGTACGGCACGTTATATCGCTTCGGTAACAGAAGTCACCATTAAGCCCGGCATTGATGAACTCATTAATACTGTTGAAGGCTCGGACTCTGCATTTGGTGAAGAAGCCGCAGGTTTATTTGATTCTGATTTATCCATCGTATAAATATGATCACTATTTCTGGCAATTACCAGATGGCTGGGCGCAGTGAAATGCACCCAGCCAGTGCGATACTTTATGATACTGGCCAAGTTATTATTCAGCATAATAATGGTGAGCAAATAACCGATTGCTGGCCAGGTGATTATCAGTTTTCTGATGTTATACCTGGCTTGCCCGTCGACCTACAATTGGCTGATGGGGCTCTGTTTATTCCAAGTGATAGCGGCTTTCGCTGGCCTCAGCTCACGTCTCAAAATCTACTGGCGGAATGGTTAGAAAGCCATTGGCTGGTTGTATTCTCGTCGGTATTAATCGTGCCCTTATTTATGTGGGCCATGATTAATCATGTATTACCCGGTGCAGCCCATGGTGCCGTCGCGTTCTTACCCGACAGTATTGCCGAGAGTATGGGAGAACAGACTCTTTATCTACTCGATAAAACACAGTTAGATCCGACTGAGCTAAGTGCTGATCAACAGCAACAAGTCACTCAACTCTGGCAACAAGTTAATACTCGACTTGAACTACCTAAAGACAAATATCAACTCCACTTCCGTAAATTTGATTTAGGCGCTAATGCCATGGCTCTCCCTAATGGCAGCATTATTGTCACTGATGACATAGTGACCTTAATGGAAGATGATCCTAATGCTTTGATTGCGGTGCTCTTGCATGAGGTCGGTCATGTCGAGCATAAGCACAGCTTAAAAATGGTCGCGCAAACCACGGCTACGACCATGCTATTTGCTATGATGTTTGGTGATATTGAAGGTGCAGGAGAACTCATTTTAGGCGCAGGTACAGGTTTGCTTCAAAGTGCTTTCTCGCGCGATATGGAACGTGAAGCCGATGAATTCTCTCATCAGAACTTACCCAAATTTGATATTTCTCCGGCCGCGTTTGCTGATGCGATGGCATTACTATTGAACTCGCATTCTTCTAACAATGAGAGTAGCGAAGGCAGTGATACGGATAGTGAATTTCAGAATACACTAAGTCATTGGTTGCAGTATTTAAGTTCTCATCCTGAAACCAAAGAGCGAATTGAATCTGCCCAGCAAGCAGGAAAAACAGAGTGATAGAACTAGTTGGACAATGGCTGATTGCGCTTAAACAAGCATGGCAGAATCTATTTATTCCTGCCAATGCAAGCCACCAGCACAGCCATTCCGACAACAGTGAGCACGAAAAGATTTGGCAAACTCAATGGAGTGACTTCTTACAGCATAAAGTCAGTTTCTATCGCGGCTTATCCACAGCAGATAAAGTCTGTTTTGAGCAGCGTTGCATATTGTTTTTGCAAACGACACGTATTGAAGGCAGCCAATATGTTGAGATTAGCGACGAAGATAAATTATTAGTCGCCGCTAGCGCGATCATCCCTGTATGGGGCTTTCCCGATTGGCATTATTTCAATATCAAAGCGGTCGTTTTATTACCGGCACGTTTTAATCAGCAGTACCAATTTGGCATGCCTGACTCCCACATCAGCGGCATGGTAGGGACTGGAATGATGACAGGCAAGATGGCACTCAGTAAACCAGACCTGCATCGTGGTTTTGAGAATGATGTAGATAAACAAAATGTCGGCATTCACGAATTCGTTCATTTAGTGGATATGGCCGATGGCCAATGCGATGGTTTTCCCGAGCGGGTAACTCAATTTGAGTACTGCGCTCCTTGGTTTGATTTTGTGCAATACAAGATTAACGAAGTGGAAGAAGGGAGGAGCAATATTGATGATTATGCGGCTACGAATAACGCCGAATTTTTTGCCGTTTCTTCAGAGTATTTTTTCGAACGTCCTAAAATGCTTAAGCGTAAACACCCTAAATTGTACGAATATTTAAGCCATTTCTATCAACAAAACTTGGCGGAACTGAAGGCTGATATTGCGCCGAAAAAAAATCGTCCCTGTCCTTGCGGCAGTGGCAAAAAATATAAACGCTGCTGCTTGCCAAGATCTTAAGCATTTATTTAATGGTTTAGTTTTTCTACCAGAAAATCAATAAATACCCTAAGGCTCGGTTTGAGGTATTTATTACCTTGATACACCGCATAAATCACTCCACTGGACTCCTCAAATAACGAGCCTTGCCAATCGGGTAAGCATTGCACCAATTTACCTTGCTCGATTAAATCTTTTACCATCCAGCTAGAGATTAAAACAATACCGCCATGATTCACCGCCGCTTCCACCAGCGGGGTTCCGCCTTTGGAGGTTATATTTCCGCTCACTGCTACTTTCTTATAATCCTTATGCTTCTCTGTGCCTGAATGCGCATTACGAAAATGCCAATAAGTTCTTTGTCGATCACGATTCAAAATCAAACAATTATGCTCAATTAAATCCTCTGGAATTACAGGAGCACCCTGTTTTTCTAGATAGTGAGGAGAAGCGCATAAGAGAGTTTTATTGCTTAATAATAAACGCGCATTTAAATTCGAGTCCGCAGGTAAGCCGATGCGAATACCAAGATCCACATTCTCACTATTCAAATCTACGATTTGATTATCCAGTTCTATTTCTACTTTCAACTTTGGATAACGCGTTAAAAACTCCGGCAATAAAGGCGATATAAAAGCCCGGCCAAATCCCTCAAAAGCGGAAATCCTTAAACTGCCTTCAGGCTCCAAGCGTGTCCCTTGCATGGAGGAAATTAGACCATCGGCATCTTCTAATAATTTTTCAGCCCGCGGGTAGAACTGCTGCCCTTCCTCAGTGAGTACTAAGGCTCGGGTACTGCGCTTAAATAAGCGCACATCCAGTTCGGCTTCTAGCTTATTGATGCTACGAGTAATGGATGACGGCGCAAGGTTCAATACCTGAGCGGCTTTTGAGAAGCTGCCAAGGTCAGCCACTTTAATAAAGATTCGTATAAGAGTCAGCATGGTGGTATCCCGATTCCATTTATGCGCTTAGCGCAAAACTGTTGCAGATATACAGGGCATTCTAGGCGCGAAGTATTAATAGCACAATACAACCTCATTATTCATATTGAGGGTTACCCATGACTACACGCATCGATATCAGCCAGCTAGAGCCTAAAGCTTATAAGCCCATGTTTGGCCTTGAAGGCTACCTAGGGGAAACTGATCTCAGCCCAAGTATTAAAGAGCTGGTCAAGCTGAAAGCTTCCATGATCAACAAGTGTGCCTACTGCATTCAGATGCATAGCGAGCAAGCCCGAAAAAACGGTGAGACTGAGCAGCGCATCTATGCCCTAGCCGCTTGGCAAGAATCCCCACTGTTTAGCGCAGAAGAAAGAGCGGTATTAGCCCTTACCGAAGAAGTGACCAATATCTCTGCCTCTGGAGTATCCGATGAGACCTATCAAGGGTGTATCGAGCACTTTGGTGAGCAGCAAGTCGCTCAGCTGATTATGCAGATCGTTACGATCAATGCTTGGAACCGAATTGCCCTTGCAACTAAGCTGGTTCACGCCGAAAATTAGCCTTATTGTCTATCCGCTATCCACGAAGAGAAGTTTATGAAGTCTATCTGCGTATTTTTAGG
>PJEL010000416.1_pt1 | contig 49892 bp, 46 predicted proteins | sample 1853271 | NCBI WGS metagenome assembly PJEL01 (sample SAMN08108733, study PRJNA415343) | Invertebrate metagenome, whole genome shotgun sequencing project. | host: Globobulimina | place: Sweden: Gullmar Fjord | collected 2015-08
GACTTATTAAAGAAAACTAAACAAATCAATGTTAAATCTAAAGAAAGAGTTGGTAACCCTGAATTAGAAGAAGCTTATAGAGTTCCAAGAATGCTTAAAGTTGCACTTTGTGTTGCTAAAGGTGGAAGAGAAAGAACTGAATCAAGAGGTGCTCACTATAGAGAAGATTACCTTAAAAGAGATGATGCAAAATGGTTAAATAGAACATTAACTTCTTGGCCAAATGCAAATGATACTCAACCAACAATCACATATGAAGAATTAGATATTATGACTATGGAAATGCCTCCTGCATTTAGAGGTTATGGTGCTAAGGGTATGATTATTGAACACGAATTATCAGAAAAAAGACAAGCAGAAGTTGATGAAGTAGTTGAGAAAATGGAAGCGGATGGAAAAGATAGACATGAAATCCAAGATGCATTAATGCCATTTGATTTACCAATGAACTATAGAGAGAAAAATGAAAGAGCAGGAGATTTATAATGAGTATTGAAAAAGGTAGAGAAATAACTATATCAGTTCTTAAATTTAATCCAAGATCTAAGGTTTCAAAACCTCACTTCGTAGATTACAAATTAGAAGAAACTCCAGGAATGACTCTTTTCATTGCCTTAATGAAAATTAGAGAAGAATTTGATCCAGATTTATCTTTTGACTTCGTATGTCGAGCAGGTATTTGTGGTTCTTGTGGAATGGTAGTAAATGGTAAACCTGCACTTGCGTGTAGAACACTTATTGCTAATTACCCAACTGGTGTATTACAATTAATGCCAATGCCAGCATTTGAATTAATCAAAGATTTATCAGTTAACACTGGTAAATGGATGGATGCAATGTCTGTTAAAGTTCAATCTTGGATTGTATCAAATGAAGAAGTTGATCTTACAAAGATGGAAGAAAAAGTTGATCCAGATGTAGCTGATGCAACTTTTGAACTTGATAGATGTATTGAATGTGGAATTTGTGTTGCTTCTTGTGGTACAAAATTAATGAGACCTGATTTCGTTGGACCTGTTGGACTTAACAGAGTTGCAAGATTTGAAGTAGATCCTCATGATCAAAGAACTGCTGAAGACTTCTATGAGTTAATCGGTGATGATGATGGAATCTTTGGTTGTATGTCTTTACTTGCTTGTGAAGATCATTGTCCAAAACATTTACCATTACAAAATAAAATTGCTTACTTAAGAAGAAAATTAGTAGCACTAAGATAATTACAAAGGGTTTATCCCTTTGTAACATTATATAAGTAAGAAAAGTTAAGTATCAATTTTGTTGATATTTAACTTTTTTTATTTCGAGGAGAGATATAATGAGTTTAGCTAATGACTACTTTTTACTTTATCATGGAATTACATTTGAACAAAATCTTGATGTAGAACCAATTGATACAAAAATCAATAATGAGACATTTTCAATTTATGCTTTAATTTTAAGTGCAAATAGAAAAGATTATGAAAAATATTTACCTTTAGGTTCTTTTATTACTTTATGTAGACAAATAAATGTCAAAACACCTACTAATATAAGTGAACTTAATCACTTACAACACAATATTGTAGAATCAATTAATGAACATAAATCAAAAAATTTTATTGATATTTTGCATGAATCATTTGATTATTTAAAAGATACATCAATTTTGAATCATGAAAACTATGATAAATTAATTTCATTATTTGATCATCAAGAATTAAATGTAGAAAATGAAATAATTACAAAAAAAGAAAAAATAATTGACATTGATGCAAATAAATCATCATTTAAAGATTTAAAAGTTTCACTTGAAAATATTGTAAATGAATTAAAAAAAGAATCAACAAATAACGCAATTAAAAATGAATTAGAAGAAGTAACGGATTACTTAAATACTCAAAAATTCTCTATTGGTATTACTGGTGTTATGAATGCTGGAAAATCTACAATGCTAAATGCATTAATGGGAAGAGAAATTCTAGGAAGCGCTGTTGTTCCTGAAACTGCTAATTTAACTATTGTAAAACATAATGAAAAAGAAAATGCAAAAGTATTTTATTGGAATAAATCAGAATGGGATAGAATTGTTAAATCTGCTGAACAATTAGATTCAATGAGAGATTATGTAAATGAAACAAATAAAATATTTGGTGATGATTTAAAGTCATATATCAAAGAGAAATCAAGATATGATGAAATTGATATCAAAGATTTATCTTCATATACATCAGCAGAAGCAGAAGGTAAAAGATGTAACTTAGTAAAATATGTTGAGTTAGGTTCAAATTTAGACTTCTTACGAGATGGGATTGAGATTGTTGATACTCCAGGTTTAGATGATCCAGTTATTCAAAGAGAAGAAATTACAAAAGAATACGTATCAGCTTGTGATATGATGCTTCACTTAATGAATGTATCTCAAAGTGCAACACTTAAAGATGTTGAATTTATTATTGATGCCCTACTTTATCAAAATATTTCAAAACTTTTAGTTGTAATCACAAGAGCAGATACTGTTTCAAAAGAACAATTAGAAGAAGTTATTAACTATACAAAGTCTTCAATAAAAAGACAACTAAAAGCTCAAAATAAAGATTCACAACTTGACTATATTTTAAAAACAATCAAATTTATTCCAATTTCGGGGAAGATGGCATTATTACATAGAACAGGAAGAGAACAAGAAGCTTTAGATGCTGGTTTTGCTCTTGAAGATACAGGTATTTTAGAAATTGAAAATTATCTTAATGAAACTCTTTTTGGTTCTAATTCACAAAAAGGTGAATTAATTATCCAATCTGGAAAATCACAATTAATTAAGACAATCGAAAAAGAGAATTTATCTTTAAATTATGAATTAAAACTATTATCAAAATCAAAAGAAGAGTTAGATTTAGAATTAGTTGATTTCAATAAAAAGAAAGTTGTAAATGAAAGAATATTTACAGCTATGAAAGAAGATATAAACTTTTATAAAAAAGATTCTCAAAATTATATTCAATCATTAGAAACATTTGTTGAAAGTGAACTTATTGATTTACAAAGTGTTATAAAACAAAGAGTTATTTCAGACGTTAGATATTCTTTTGAAAAAACAAAAAGAAAACCAGAAAATTCAAGAATAAAAGTTATTGTTGAAACTGCAATTAAAGATGGAATTATTGATGTGATTAGAGATTACAGATATAAATTTATCAAAAAATCTCAAACTATTGGTGAACAATGTGAGCAAAAGTATCATGATTTTGGATTTTCAATTGGTCATAAAAATGATAACTTTGATGCAAGAGGATTCTTTCAAGATGATTTTAAAGCTGGATTTTTGACATCAAATAATGAAGTTCTTATAAATCAAATTACAGTAGCTGTGTCAAAGTCAAAAGCTAATAAACTAAACGAATTAGATAGAGAAATAGAATCATTTATTAAAAGTGAATTTACAAGTATTGAAGATAATATAAAAGATAAAGCAAATAAAATATCAAATATTTTAATTGAATCATTCTTTAACACACTAAATGCTCCTTTAAAAACATTTGAACAAAAACTTATTAATGATGAAAAATTATTACAAAATCAAATTTCTTCATTTGAAGAAAACAATGAAAATAGAGCTAGTCTATCAATTGATATTCACAAGAAAATCAAAAAACTTGATTTAATTGTAGAAAATGTGAAAGGATTAAACTAATGAGTGAAAATATCAAAATATTAAAAAGTTTTATTAAAGAATATAATGAAACATATACAGTAAAAGAAGTAGTTTATGATGATTCATTAGTTGGAGATATTAAAAAAATTCAAGATAAATTACTTGATGAAAATTTCTTGCCTTCAAAACAATTAGAGAATATTTTAAATAAACAATTAAGAAGAGCAAGATATCCAATGGAAGTTGCAATTACTGGACAATTTTCAGCTGGTAAATCTACATTTTTAAATGCTTTACTTTCAAGAAATATTTTGCCTACTGGAATTACACCAGTTACTTCTAAAGTAAACTTTATTAACTATGGTGAAGAATATAAATTAAAAATCACTTATTATTCTGGTGCTCAAGAATATGCTCCAATTGAAGCTATTTCTGATTTTACAGATCAAAGACAAGATGAAATGAAAGATATTAAATATCTTACACTATACGCACCAATGGATATTTTAAAAGAAATTTCTTTTGTAGATACACCAGGTCTTAATTCTCAATCACAAGGTGATACAGATACAACTAGAAGTGTTTTAAGAGATGTAGGTGGTATTATATGGCTTACACTAATAGATAATGCTGGTAAATTATCAGAAGCAGAAGTATTAGAAGAATATATGGAGCACTTTAAAGATAAATCACTTTGTGTTCTTAATCAAAAAGATAAATTTACACAAGAACAAGTTGAAACAACTACAAAATATGTATCTGAAAAATTTGGAAAATATTTTGCTCAAGTTACACCAATTTCGGCAAAAATGGCACTTGATTCAAGAGCTCATCATAAATCAGTTTTAATTGAGAATTCTGTTGATGATATTTTAAAAGATTTCAAAAAAGATTTAAGTGATAACCTTGATTCTAATTCTCTTGATTTCTTTAAAAATAAATATGATACTTTTCAAAAGAATTTAATGGAAATAAAATATAAAGATATTACATCAAATATGAAATTATTACATGACTCAAATATTCAAGATGTACTTGATTTTATAGAACATACAATTAGACCAAAAGCAGAAGAATCAAAAGAGTATGCAATTAAAAAAGATCTTCGTGGAGTTTGTGATATTTTAATCAAAGAATACCAAACTATTATTGGGGTATATGATGCACTTATTAATATACTTAAATCTTGTGAAAATGATGTTTTAAAAGCATTTGAGAATATTCATAAAAAATATTCAAAAGAGTTATTCACAATTTTCAATTCATTAGAAACTATTATGGAAAAAATTGCAAATGAAACATATAAAAATATTAATAGAAAAGCATCTCATAGATTTGAAGAGTCAAAAGGTTCATTTTTAAAATCTGACAAAATTGAGAAATTTGAATATCAAACATTTTGGATTGACTCAGATAGTATTTATAAAAAACTATTTTATGATGACCAAACAATTGATAAAATGTTTAAAAGATCAATTAAACTTCTAAAAAATATTGAACTAAGTACAGATGAAGCATTTAGAGATGTATATAGAAATATTAAAAATGAAGTTGAGAAATGGCAAGAACCATACGAGCTTATTAAAAAGCATAGAGAAATAGCTTCAGATAGAGAATTTTCAAACACAAGACACTTTGCTGCGAAAGTTTATGAAAATATTCTAAGATCTTATCATAGAGCTATTTTAGAAAATATTTCTGCATTAAGAAAAAAGTTTGCTTATTTTAATGGTGCATTATCATATTCATATATTCAAACTACTCAAGCTACAATTTCACATTTTGAACAACAAATTGCTGAATCAGAAGAATTATTTAAAAAAGAACCAACTAGGTTTGCAGTTCAACATCCAAGAGAAGATGAAATTCTTACAAAATTAAAAGCAAACTTTGGATTTGAGAAAATTGAAGATTTCTTAACTTCTAAAAGAAACTATTTATTCAAAATCTCTAAATATTCAAAAGAACAATATTTAGAATTAAATGAAGATAGAATAAATTTTGTGGAATCAAAAAAAGAACAATACTTAGAAAAAGTTATTCAATTAGAAAAAATAAAAGAAGAGATTTAATCTCCTCTTTTTAATATCTTTTATATATAATACAAAATGAAATACTTACAACACTACCCACAACACATTCAAGATCAAATACAATCACTAATTGATAATAAAAAACTTACATCTTATTTACAAAAAAAATATCCAAAAGTTCATAACATCAAAACAGACAAAGCTTTATATTCCTATGTAATGGATTATAAAAATGAATACTTCAAAAAATTCCAAGTATCAAAAGTTATATATGATGGAAAAATAAATGTTATTAGTAATGCGCTTGGAATGCACACTTTTGTTTCAAGAGTTCAAGGAAATAAACTAAAATCCAAAAATGAAATACGAGTTGCATCTATATTTAAAAATGCTCCTGAGAAGTTTTTAGAAATGATTATAGTTCATGAATTAGCACACTTTAAAGAAAAAGAACATAACAAAGCTTTTTATAATCTTTGTACTTTTATACAAGAAGATTATCATCAAATAGAGTTTGATTTAAGAGTTTATTTACTTCATTTAGATTTATATGGAAAGCTATATTAAACATACTTAATAGGTAAATAATAATCAAGTTCAAACATTCCATCTTCACTTAAAAAATGATTCTTATGATAAATAGTATAAGATGGATTTGTTGTTGTTTCATACCCACTATTTATAAGCCATGAATGATAAACCCATTTAATTAATTTAATCACATCTCCATATTTACCAGATAAAGAAAACTTTGCATATATTCCTTTTGGTATTGTCAACATTGGAAGTGAATTATTAGTAAACTCATTAGCTATATTTTCATCTTCACATTTTACTATTGCAATATATTGACATTCATTTAAAGGTGTTACAATTGGATTATCATGATGTAAAGCTATTTGTTGATACTTTGTTATCTCATTTGTATATATCCATGTTTGAAGCTTTTGCCATGTTTTTTTGATACTTTTATTGTATCCTTGATGTCTAATATAAAAACCTTTTATTTCAGGCCTTTTTACTATTGTTGGCTCAATTTCTAAAAAGTTAATTTTTTCATCTGATGTATCAATCAAGTTTTCTAATATCTTGTTTGAATACAATTTATTTCCACCATTTTTCCACATCTTTGGAGTCATTTCAAATCGTTGTTTAAAAGCTCTTAAAAAAGATGTCTGTGAGCTATAACCACATATTTTAGAAATATCTGTAATAGTTGAGTTTTGATTTGTAATTAATAAATTTGAAGCTTTTTGTAAACGAATTGATTTTATACATTCATAAATATTTTTTCCAAATTCTTCTTTAAATATTCTATGAAGATGAAATTTACTAACTTTCATATCAATACTTAGTTCATCAATATTAATATCTGTATCAATATATTTATAAATATAGTTCATCACATCATTTGCAATTTTACTTCGTTTTTTAATTGTTTCATTTTTCATAAATCAATTATAACATTTAAAATAAATAAAATTAGCAATAATAGATAGTTATTTAAGCATTTTATGTAAAGAATAAAAATCTCACTTTTAGTATTATTAGTCAAAAAAAGGCAATATAATGAAAAGATCATTTATTAGAGAAATATTAGAATCAATTGATGAAGAAACTATTTCTTTTGCAGGGGGATTACCAAATGAAGACCTATTCCCTATCAAAGACTTAGCAAAAGCCTCAAATAAAGTTATGAAAGACCCAAAAGTATTTCAATATGGTCTTAGTAATGGAATAAAAGAATTAAGAGAGAAAATAGCTAAAGAATATACAAATGATGGATTTCCTACAAATGAAGATGAAATTTTAATCACAACAGGAAGTCAACAAGCTATGTATATTATTGCTAAGTATTTTGAATCAAAAGATATAACTATTGAAGAACCATCGTATTTGGGAGCTATGAATATATTTAGATTAAATCATTTAAATATGAAAGGTGTAAAACTTGAAAATGATGGAGTTCATATAAGTGATTTTAAAAAAAGCTTTAAGCATATAAAATTAGCATATTTAATTCCTGATTTTCAAAATCCTTATACTTCAACTTATTCAAAAAATAAAAGAGAAAAAATAGCAAAAATTACTAAAAAAGAAAATGGAATTATAATTGAAGATAGTCCATATACTCAACTTTTCTTTGATAAAAAACCAAATAGTATATCTTCACAAATACCTAATAATAGTTTTCACTTAGGAAGTTTTTCAAAAACACTAGCTCCAAGTCTTCGAATTGGTTGGATTAGAGCAAGTAAAGAATTAATCAATGAAATTATGCTTATAAAAGAAAGTATTGATTTACACTCTTGTGGTATTTCACAATACATTTTAAATGAGTATTTAAATGATAGAAAAAAATATGAAAAGCATTTAGAAGATATTAGAAGTGATTATAAACAAAAAGCACAATACTTTTGTAAAATGTTAGATAAACACTTACCAACATTTAAATATAAAAAACCAAAAGGTGGAATGTTTATTTATGGTGAATTTAAAAATATTGATTCATTCAAATTAGTTCAAAAATGTATAAAAGAAAAAGTTGTATTTGTTCCGGGGAATCAATTTTATATAAATAAAGAAGCGAATGGACAGATAAGATTTAATTTTACTCATTCAAGTTTCCAAGAAATAAAAAAAGGTATAAAATTAATAGCAAAGTGTTTATAAAAAGAGATAAACTCTTTTTATAAATTTATAGATTAGAGATTACTTCTCTAATTCTACGATGTTTAAAAATTCTTTAAATGTACTTTGACCTAAGTTGTCATTTTTATAAGAAGCAATTAAGTCACCTACGAAATCAACAAGTTTAGTAGCAGTAACTTTTACACCAGTTTTATGTGCAATTCTACTTCCTTTTTCACCTTCTAAATGACCACCTAAAATAACATCATAACCTTCAACTCTGTTGCCCTCTTCATCTCTTACTTTAGTTCCCACGAAACCAATATCAGAAATCTGAGGGTGAGAACAGGCATTACCACAACCAGAAATTGCCATAGTAATATTTTCTTTAAAGTCTGGATTTTTTTCTTCTAATTCTAATACAACTCTTTTTGCATATTCTTTAGTTTCAGTAATTCCAAATTTACAGAATTCTTTTCCTGTACATGATTGTAATCTTGCTCTAAATGGACTTGGATCATAAGGGTAACCTAATGCATCAATTTCATCTGCAAGTGCTTGTGCATCTTCATTTTTAACACCATAAACAATAAAATTTTGAGTAGAAGTTAATGATAATCCTCTAGCATTGTATTTATTACAAATATCACTCATAGTTTTGAAGTCTTCACCAGCAACTCTTCCTGAGTTTGTAGCAAATCCAATAAATGATTCACCTTCTTGTTTTGCTTTATGAATTCCAAAATGATTTCTATTTTCAAATGCTGTAATTTTTGGTTCTACTAAACCTTCTTGTAATTTGTATCCTAATCTTGTTTCGATTTCTTCAACAAATTTTTCTAATCCCCACTCATTTACTAAGTGTCTAACTCTTGCTTTATTTCTATTAGCTCTGTTTCCATGGTCTCTAAAGATTTCAGCACAAACTACAGCTACTTCTCTAACTTGTTCAGCTTTTACATATCTGTTAGCTCTATAAGCAATTTGTTTAGATTTTGAAAGCCCACCTGCTAGAGTAAGATCAAATAATACTTCGTTATTTTCACCTTTAAATGCTGTAAATGCAACATCTTGAATCTCATGAGCAGCAGTATGTCTTCCACATCCAGAAATACCAATTTTATATTTTCTTGGAAAGTTACAGAATCTATCATCATTTTTATCAAAATAAGTATCAACTTCTTTAACTAAGTATGATGCATCAATAATTTCTTCAGGATCAATTCCACCTAAAGCTGATGTCATAATTGGTCTTGGTCCATCACCTGATGCCATTCTTGAAGTTAATCCAACAGATTCTAGTAATTCTAAAATAACTGGCATATCTTTGATTTGAATAAAGTGAAATTGAACATTTTGTCTATCTGTAAAGTCAACTAAACCTTGTGCATAATCTTGACCGATTTTAGCCATTATTTCTAATTGTTCTAAGTTCATTTTAGTATCAACTAATTTGATTCTTTTCATGAAGTATTTTTTATCTTCTGTTTCGTCACCATTAATATGTGGATACATACCGTACCATTTTAATAATGCAATATAATCTGCACTTAAAGGAATACCTTCTTGCGCTTCTTTATATATATCTTCAATAACTCTTAGTGGATTTCGAGAAGCTTTTAATTGCTCTACTGCTGATAATTCTTTTTCTGCCATTGTGTACTCCTGATAGTTTGTATATTAATATTATTTTAAATTCATTACGTTTTAAAAGATTTTCATAATTATATCATGTTTTACTAAGAAACAAATTAGATTAATCCTGATTAATTTAATTAGGTATTTAATTTTGCTTTAAAAATGTACCTTAGAGTCTTAAAATTAATATTAAAGTATTTTAATCAAGTATACTTCATAAAGATATTATTAACTAAGTAAATTTAGACTATTACTTGTTTTTATATTTAAACTTTGTGATAATAAAAAATTTCCATTTTGTTGTTTAATATTTTGACTATCAAAAGATTCAGATTCTTTTTTATAATCTATATCTCTTATAAAACCATCATCAATTTCTTCAATATCTTTTAAATTATTTAAGGTATAGATAAAATTGTCAATATTTTTTACAAAAGCATCTCTTTGAATATGAGTTGCCTGCTCTTGATCAAATCTAATTGCCTGCTTTGCCAATACTTTTGAATTCTCAAAAGATGATTTTTCAACTTCTGACATTCTACTTATTTCTGAGCTTCTTCTCTCTAATGTATCTAAAAAATCTATTGCTTCATCAACTGAATAGCTAGTACGAGTCCAGCCAATAAGTTTTTTTATGTCATTATCTTCTTCTTGTAATTCTTTTTGTAATATATTACTTAAATCATCGTTTATAGCAGAGAATGTTTTTTTCTCATCTTTATTTTCTATTTTTTCTTTAACATTATCTATTATTGAGTCAGAACTCATTAAATAATTTGCAATGGTTTCTTTATTCTTTATATATATAGTTTTTTCTTCTGTAGACAAATTAACGAAGTTTATATCAAATTTCACAGTATCTTCTAAATACTTTTTAGCTTCTGAAGGAGACAATATATCTATATTTGTTGTAGTTAATACAGAAAATTCATCTTTATTTTTTTCCATTATATTATCCAAATTACTAGATATTTTTTTTACAAAGTCACCATCAAAACCTTCTAATAAGTCTTTTATATCTTTTATTAAATCTTCTTTTTCCTTAAGTGAAGTAGTATCAGAAGATGCTTCTAAAACTTTTTCTTTTATCTCTTGTATTTTTTCTAATTGATCTGATATATTCAGTTTATCACCTGAAGAATCAGAAGTTTTACTATTTTTAAAAGAGTTGGAAATTCGTTCTGAAATACTAAGTGTTTCAGAAAAAGAAGAATCTTTATTTCTTGAATCAAATATATATTCTTTATTAAGTAATAAAGAATTTTCAGATTCTATTTTTTTCTTTTCATAATATACTAAAGAAATAACTGAATCAAAGTCATTTTCTTTATCAAAGCTATTAAAAGATTTTGAAGCAGCCTTACTAGTATTTTCAGATAATGTTTTCAACTCTTGAGGACTAAAAAAGCTCAAGTTTACTTTAAGAGATTGATATTGTGATAAAAAAGCACTTTTGCTTTCCCTCGTTAAAAACTTTTGGTTCGGATTTAAAAAAGGAATTAGTTTGTCTCTTTCTTCTTTTATTTCACTATCACTAACGCTACTTAAATACATTTCTTGATAATGGTCTAAACTTTTTATATTAATTTCAATTTCAGAAGGGTCAATAATACGTATAGACAGAGGAACATCATACTTAGGTAATAACTCTCTTTCTAATATATTTTTTATATCTTTTAAAGTATTGATTTTTTCATCTATTTCTTTATTTCTAAGATATCCCGAATTAGTTCTTGAATTAATATCATTTTTAATATCTAGATAAAATTCACTTTTCTGAGCTTTTACAAAACTATTAGTTTTAGCTATTTCAGGTTCTTTTTTATTTTCAAGATTAGTATTATAATTTAAAAGAGAAAAAGTGTTATTAACCTGCATAATGTTTCCTTTAATTAATGTATTTTATCTCAATATAACTTTAAATTAAGATAAAAAAGTATTAAATAATGTCAAGTAAAATTATTTAATACTTTTATATTAAAAAAACTTTACTCTATAAAGGTGTTCATTTAGTGTTATTTAATTAGATGTGAGAATTTCTTCTTTTATTATATGTAAATTCTAATATTGTAGAAATAGCTCTTGTATATGGTGCATCAACTCCAAGTTTTTCACAGTTTTTTATAACAACTCCACAAATATCATCTAGTTCTAAATCTCTATTATTTTGAGTATCTACCCACATTGATGGTTTTACTGATTGAAACGTTTTCATTAGTTCAAACATTTTATTTGCATCTTCTTGTGTTAGATTTACACCCACTGCATTTGAAGCATAAGCAGCTTCACTCATAAGTCCATAAATTAACTTAGATGTTTTTTCATTCTTTAGTAATGGTCCTGATTCTTCTTGAACTAATGCACAAATAGCATTTACTCCATTGTTAATAATCAACTTATTCCAAAGTTCTAGTTTTATATCTTCACAAATAAAAGTACTTGTTTGTGTTTTATCTAATATAGTTTTTAATTTATTTAAAAAGCTTGCATTTTTATCATTATGATTTAAAGCACCAATTAAAGTTTGAACTTCGCCTTCACAATGTACATGACCTAAAGAAATAGTATGAGAAACAATAAGTCTCGTCAATCCACCTATTACATAATCTTTATTATAATACTCAAGCATTACATCTTCATTTTGAACACCATTTTGTAGTGAAATATAATATGGTATTTTTTTAGCATCTTTTGTCCATAAAGCAAGTGATTTGGAGATAGATTCTGTGCTCATTGCTTTTGTTGCAATTATCACAGCATCAAAATCTTCTGGGTTTAAAGAGATTAATTCTTCTATACTTAATGTATTTATTTTATCTTCAATTATATAATTTGTATGAGTCATTTTCATTTTATTTGTTTTTAGATATTTCAAGTTTTTACCACGAGCAACAAATGTAATATCACAGCCTGCATTATGTAAAATCATTCCATAATAAGCTCCAATTCCACCTGCCCCAATTACCACTATATTCATATTTTATTCCTAAATTAAATTCATATTTTTTATTGGATTATACAATAAAATTAAATAAGTAAGAATAATGTAAACAATAAGCAACTTTTACTATAATACTAAAAATAATAAATACATAAGAGTATCCATGAAATTAGATGATAAACAAGTAGAACAGTTCAGTAATGATGGTTTTTTAGTTTTAAAAAACTTTGCAGACTTGACATTATGTGATGAGATTTTACAAAAAGCAAAAAAGCATTTAGATAATAAACAAGCTCCTATTGAGAGTGAACAAGAGTATATGCAAGTTAATAACAATGAAATTACAGTTCGAAGGTTAAGACAAGTATATGATAGGGAAGAAATCTTTAGAAAATGGATGACAAATAGTGAAATCAGACCTATTTTAAAACAAATTTTAAATGATATTCCTGTTTTAACTCTAGCTCATCATAATTCAATTATGACTAAAATGCCTCATGAAAGTACTAGAACTTATTGGCATCAAGATAGAAGATATTGGCATTTCCAAAATGATAATTTAGTATCTGTATGGTTGAGTTTAGGTGAAGAATACTTAGAAAATGGTCTTCTAGAATTTATTCCAGCTTCTCATAAAATCAATTTTTCAAAAGATAGATTTGATGAAAACTCAAACTTTTTAGATTCAAATGAAGAAAATAGAGAACTAATTAAAAACAAAGTTCATCAAAATTTACAAAAAGGTGATGTTGTACTTTTTCATTGTAAAACACTTCATCATGCAAATAAAAATCAAAGTGATAATGCAAAAATATCTTTTGTATATACAGTAAGAGCCCAAAATAACAAATCACTTGAAAATACAAGAAGTGATTTTAAAGAAGTAATCCTTGACTAATAACTTAATAGAACTAATCCAAAGTAAAACAAAAATATCTAAAGAAAATATCAAAAATATTTTAACTTTAATTGATGAGGGATGTACTATTCCTTTTATTGCAAGATATAGAAAAGACTCAACTGGAAATGCAAGTGATGAAGATTTAAGAGAGTTTGAACAAATACATTCTTATTCTGTAAAACTATTGCAAAGAAAAGAAGAAATTCTAAATATCTTAAAAGAGAGAAACTTCTTAAATGATAAGGTACAAACTTTAATAAATGAAGCAAAAACTTTACAAATATTAGAAGATATTTATTCACCTTTTAAAGATAAAAAATCATCAAGAACAAGTGATGCAATTGACAATGGACTTGAACCTCTTGCAAATATACTTCAATCTTTTAGATATTCAAAAGATGAAATAAATCAAAAAGCTAAAAACTTTTTAAATAAAAATATCAAAAATATTGAAGATGCAATAAGCGGAGCTAGTGATATTATTGCTCAAAGATACGCTGATGATTTTAGAACAAAAGAAGCTATTAGAAATATTATTAATAATTATGGGATTTTAGAAACAAAAGCTACAAAAACATTTGATAAAAATGGTGTTTATTCTAATTTTATAGATTTAAGTGAAAAAATAAAATATATCAAATCTTATAGATTTTTAGCAATAAACAGAGCTATAAATGAAAAACAACTAAGTATTAAGCTAATAATTGATGAAAATCATATTTTAGAAAATATCAAAAAATTCAAAATTCCATCAAATTCAAACTCATCAAAAGATATAGTTTTTGAGGCTTATAAAGATGGATTAAAGAGATTATTACTTCCTACTTTAAAAAGAGAAGCACTTAGTAAACTAAAAGAAAAAGCATCAGCTGAAGCTATTACTCTTTTTGGTAAAAACTTAAAAGAATTACTTTTAACAGCACCATTAGTTAATCAAGTAATTTTAGGAATGGATCCAGGTTTTGTATCAGGATGTAAGTTAGCAGTAATTAATGAAAATGGAATCTACTTAGACTCAAATGTAATCTATCCTACAAAACCAAAACAAAATATTGAAGCTTCTAGTAAAATAGTTTGTGACTTTATCAAAAAATATAAAATCACATCAATAGCAATAGGAAATGGTACAGCTTCAAGGGAAACAGCCGAATTTATATCAAATCTTATAAAAGAGAAAAACTTAGATATAAACTATGCAATCGTAAGTGAAATTGGAGCTAGTGTTTATTCTGCTTCAAAAATTGCAGCACAAGAATATCCAAACTTAGATGTGACAATTAGAGGAGCTATTTCAATTGCAGGACGACTTCGTGACCCAATGGCTACTTTAGTAAAAATCGACCCTAAATCTCTTGGAATTGGTCAATATCAACATGATGTAAACCAAAAAGAACTAGCACTAAAATTAGAAAATACTACTGTGGATTTAGTAAATAAAGTAGGAGTAGATTTAAATTCTGCATCTTATAAACTATTATCTTTTATATCAGGAATTTCAGAAAAACTTGCAATTAATATCATCGAATACAGAGATAGTATCAAAACATTTAAAAGTAAAAATGAACTACTAAAAGTAAAAGGTTTAGGTGCAAAAGCATATGAGCAAGCTGTAGGATTTTTAAGAATCAAAGATGGTAAATCAATCTTAGATAATACTGCTATTCATCCAGAAGATTATACTGTTACAAAGAATTTACAAAAGAACTACAAAATAGAAGACATCACAGATAATCAAATATCACAAATAGCCACTTCATTAAATACAAGTGAAGTAAAAATAAAAGACATCATCGAAGAGTTGAAAAAACCAGGATATGACGTAAGAAGTGAATTTAATCAAGTGAAATTTGCAAGTGATATTACAAAACTAGAAGACTTAAAAGAAGGATTTATCCTAAGTGGAATCGTGCGAAATATCACTGACTTCGGAGCTTTTGTAGATATTGGTCTAAAAAATGACGCCCTACTTCATATCTCACAAATATCAGCTAAAAGAATCAATCATCCAAGTGAAATTTTGAGTATAAATCAGAATTTGGAAAAGATAAAAGTTGTATCGGTTGATTTGGAGAAACAGAGAGTTGGGTTGAGTTTAAAATAGTTAAAATTATTTAGGAGAAAATATGGATTGGAAAACGTTTATTATTGAAATAACTAATAATTTAGCATGGCCATTAGTAGCAATGACATCTATTTTAATATTTAGAAAAAGTTTGGTTAATTCTATAAAAAGAATATCTAAAATAGAAACTGCAAATGGAACAATTGAACTAAAACATGAATTCGAGAAAATCAATCAAGATTTAAAAAATATAAAAACTAATAATAAATCATGGATTAATGAGATGGAAAAAATTGCAGAAATAAACCCAAGAGCTGCAATAGTTGAAGCTTGGACAATGATTGAACTATCTTGCATTAAAAAAGGGTTAACGACAGGAAGTACAATTCAAAGATTTCATCCTAAAATACTAGAAGACTATCTTAGTAATATAGATGAATCAATTTCTAATAAAATTAGAGAGCTAAGAAGTTTAAGAAATAAATTAATTCATGGACATCAATCAGATTTTGAATTAATAAATGCAAAAAATTATATTGAGCTTTCAGATAAAATTATTACTATACTAAATGAAAAGTGAGCATTTTCAAAATAGCGTAAATAAAAATTAAATTAAATCTGTAAAGAAATTTGAACTGTTTGAGCTAGAGGTACGAAACCGAGTTTTCAAATTTTAAGATTTAGTTTTATTTTTTAGCTATTTTGGAACTAGCGAAGGCTTTTCTTTTTGCTACTTTTTCTTTACTAAAAAGAAAAAGTCGAACTATCTTTCTAAGTAAACCAAAATATATTGACTACTATCAATGAGATTAAACACAATATTGATTATAATTATCAACAATTAATTAATACCCAAGGATTCAATAATGGAATACACACTAATCTTAAGCATTCATCTTATTTGTGCAATTATATTTATAGGTTTTATATTTGCAGACGTAATAGTTTTTCCAGCAGTTAAAAATAAACTAGGTGTTGAGTTTCATACAAATATGATAGAAGCCATCGTAGGTCGTGGTCTTAAAATCTATCCTCCAATAGTTTTAATACTAATGGGTACGGGTGGATATATGTTTTCAAAATATATAAACAGCACTCTGGGGTACTTTAATACATCAATGCAAGTCTTACTATGGATTAAACTGTTCTTTGTTGTTCTTATTGTTCTTGGAGTGATTTATACAATGTATTGCAAACTTACTAAAACTGAGCCAGTTGGATTTATGAACTATTTTCATACTTATGCTTTAATCTTAAGTTTTCTGATTGTTATCATTGCAAAATTTATGTTTGTAGTTTAAATAAAATATTTTAAAAGGATTTAAAAAATGCCATATTCATTAGTTTTAATTATTCACTTATTATGTGCGATTATCTTCATAGGTTTTGTATTTGCAGATGTTGTTGTACTTCCTGCTATGAAAAAAGTTTTAAATGAAACAGAACATCAAAAAGTTACAAATGCTATTTCAGCAAGAGCTAGAATGATATTTCCATTTACTGTTTTAATACTTATTTTAACAGGTGGATTTATGTTTGCAAAATATATAAATTCTGATGCGGGAATGTTTAATTCTTCACTTCAAATCTTGCTACTAATCAAATTTATTTTAGCAATGATTATTGCATCTGGAATTGTTTATTCTTTATCTTGTAAATTTATGAAAAAAATGCCAAATCCTATAATGAAACACTTTCATAAATTTGTACTTGTAGTTGGAGTTTGTATAGTAGTTTTAGCTAAATTAATGTTTGTTGTATAAAGTAAAACTAGAGAAAGAATTCTCTAGTTTTTAAAAGCGATTGCATCTACTTCAACTAAAACATTTTTAGGTAAAGTTTTTACAGCAACTGTTGCACGTGCAGGTGCTGTTTCTGTACCAAAGTATTGAGCATAAACTTCATTAAAAGCTACAAAATTATCCATATCAGATAAGTAACAAGTAGTTTTTAAAACGTTATCAAAAGAAGAATTTGCTTCTGTTAATACAGCTTCTAAATTTTCCATAACTTTTTTAGTTTGTTCTTTTACTCCACCTTCAATAATTTCCATAGATTCAGCATCTAATGGAATTTGACCTGATAAAAATAATAATTTTTCAAATGATGTAGCTTGATTATATGGTCCAATAGCACTTGGAGCTTTTGTAGTTGAGATAATTTCTTTCATTTTATTCCTTTAAATTGTAAATATGTATTATATACAATTTAAACAAGATGTCAAACTATTTATTTTCAATTGGGAAAAATAGCTCAAAATCTTTTTTTATGTGACATAAAGTTTCTTGATTAGCAAGAGAAAAACCTTTGTATTCTAAAGCAGCAAGAACTACAGCTTTTGAATATGCTATAACACTTTCATCTTCTAAATACTTATCTATATCAATCCATTTAGCTTCAACTATTTCATGAGTATCTTGGATATCTATTTTTGATGATAAGGCTTTACAAATACATACGATATATAGATTTGATTTATTAAATTGATGAGGGAAAAAATGGCCTAAAGATATAACAGATTCAAATTCTACTTTAATTCCTGTTTCTTCAAGAACTTCTCTTTGAACTGCTGTTGAAATCATTTCACCATTATCAATATGACCACCAGGTAGTTTATATCCAATTGTTGAAATTTTTTCTTTGATAACAAGTAGTTCATTCTTTTCATTAATAACAACTCCACCTACACCCAAAGTATGGTTTGCAGCTGTTGGAACAATAGCATTATTTTGTAATCTTCTTACAATTAAGACATAGTCTTCATCACATGAATGAAAAGTAAATCCTCTTTTTGTAGCAATAGGAATATAATCTGATTTTCTAATATCTATATAAATCCAAATTAAATTTCTTCTATTTTTTGTATCTTCGATTAAGTAATCAAGATTTAACTCAAACTCTTCAACACAGTTAGGTAAATCTTTTTGAGAAATAGTAATTCCATTATATGGGTCTAAAATTGTGTTAAAACAACCTATTTTTTCTATACTTGTATTATTCATAATTAAACCTTTGTGAAATCTATAATAACTAATATTTAATTAAATCTATTAAACCATATGCGATTAGAAGCATTATAAGCCCAATTGAAATATCTAAGATTTTCCATGTAATGGGTTTTTTAAATAATGGAATCAAAAACCTTGCTCCAAAACCTAATAATATAAACCAAGAAGCAGAAGCTAAAACAGCTCCAAGCAAAAAATAAATTTTTAAATCACTTTGAATATTTGCACCAATTCCACCAATTAATACAATAGTATCAAGATAAGTATGAGGATTTAAAAAAGTAAAAACTAAAATTAGTGATATTACTTGTTTTTTTGGATTTGTTTTTGCATCTTGGTCAATTTTTAAACTTTCATTTTTAAGTGCAGATTTAAAAGAGACAAATGCATAAAAACATAAAAATACAATTCCAATAATTGCAATTGAATTAATTAAAACTTGATTACCTTGAATAAAAAATCCAAGACCAAAAACACCAGTAGAGATTAAAATAATATCAAATAAAATACATAAAGAAACAGCTAATAAAACATGTTGTCTAAGAAGCCCTAATTTTAAGATATAAGCATTTTGTGCACCAATTGCAACTATCAAAGAGATAGTTACAATGAAGCCCTTTAAAATGATTTCAAAAGGCATTAAAGATAACTTTGTGCAAGTTTGATTATTCCAGAAACAATAAATTGAACAGATATTGCTCCAACAATTAATCCCATAAGTTTAGTAATAATATTTTGGCCAGTAAGTCCTAAATATTTTTTAATATAAATTGAGTTTTTTAGCGTAATATAAAAAAGGAAAGCATTAACTAAAAAAGCTAAAGAAATAGAAACTAAATCACTTAGTGTTTCAACTTGATGTTTAAAAATTACAATAGTAGTAAATAAACCTGTACCAAAAGCAATAGGAATCCCAATAGGAATTACAGATAAATCTTCATGAGCTTTAAGATCTTTACCTTCAGCTTTTGTAGGTTTTTTACCTTCACTTGAACCATTTACCATAGCAATCGCCATAAGAAGTAAAATAATACCACCCATAACTTTTAATGAATGTTCACCAATTCCAAATAATTTTAATATAAAGTCACCAGAAATAAGTACAACAAAAAAAGCGATAATAATAGTTAGAGTTGATTTTCTAGCAACTCTATTTATTTCAGATTTTGTAATATCATGGCTTAATAAAGATAAAGCCATAGCACTTACACCAATAGGATCCATAATTGCGAAAAATGTAATCCCTTGTTGTAAGAAGTTAGAAAAAAAAGTTTCCACCTAGGAGATTCCACCCTTAGCAGCCATTTTCTTTTCTATTCTATGTCCAATATAACTAAGCGTTGAAGTTATACATAAATATAAAAGTGCAATTACAATCCACGTTTCAAATGGAGAAAAGGTATTTGCAACAATTTCTTTACCAACTTTTGTAAGGTCTGTAATCGAAATAACAGATACTAAAGATGAATCTTTTACTAAAGCAATAGTTTCACCAACTAATGTAGGTAAAGCTCTTTTAAATGCTTGTGGTAAAATAATATATCTCATAGCTTGAAAGTTTGAAATACCTAGAGATTTAGCAGCTTCAAGCTGACCTTTATCAATTGATTGAATCGCACCTCTTAAAATCTCTGCCATATAAGCACCAAAGAATATACCAAGAGATAAAATACCTGCAACAAATCTTTCTAATTCAAAAATATTAGCAACAATAAAATAGAATAAAAATATTTGTACAAGAAGAGGAGTTCCTCTAACAATAGTAATATATACTGTTGCAATATCTCTTAATACGACCATTGAAGATAACTTCATAAGTGCGACTATAATTCCTATAATTAATGTAAGAATCATTGCGAAAAATGATATTTTTAAAGTAACCCAAAGACCAGATAAAACAGGTCCCGCTTTCATTTCACCTTTAGATGCAATTGCATCACCTTCATAAATATCTTCACCAACTTCATAATCAAATGAAAAACTACTATCTAAATCTTTAACTTCTACTTTTTCACTACCTTCAATAAAGTATTTGTTATTCTCAAATATTAGTTTTCCATCAATAGGTGATTCGATTGAATTTATTTCTTCATATGCAAAATATTTTGGAACACTATTCCATTTCCAAACATAGTTCATATTCGCTGCTGCTGTGTAGAATGAATATCCTACTACAATAAAAAACAGTACGGCAAGAAAATGCCCTACTGTTGTATTTTGTGCTAATGATTGTTTTTTAGCCATGTATTATTGAACTCTTTTTAGCCAAGAAGTATCTCTTAACCACTTTTTATTTAATTTTTCGTGAAAATCAATTACTTTATCACCCTTAACTTGTCTTAAGAAGTTGTTTAACCAGTTAAGAAAATCAGGATCACCTTTTCTAATAGCCCAACCTAAAGGCTCATAACTTAAAGGAGTATCAATATGAACTAATCTATCTTTACCCTTGTTTGACATAAATAAAATATTATATGGTTGATCATAAATCATTGCATCTGCTTTTCCATTTAATACTTCACTTGCAGCATCTGATTCAGTTTCAAAAGTAATAATTTTTGCATTTTTAAAGAATTTTCTAGTTACAATTTCACCTGTAACTCCTAGTTTAGTTACAACTGTATAGTTTGACTTATCTAAATCTTTTGCAGATTTAATAGTTCCTGCTAATTCTTTTCTAATCATCATAGTTTGACCTACAACAACATAAGGGTCAGCAAAGTTAACTTTTAAGTTTCTTTGTTGAGTAATAGTCATACCAGACATAATAATATCGTATTTGCTTGTAATTAAACCTGCAATAATACCATCCCAAGAAGTTGGAACAAGTTTTAGTTTAACACCCATTTCTTTTGCCATTTTTTTAGCCATATCAACATCATATCCGATGATTCGACCTTTTTTGTCTTTCATTTCAAAAGGCATATACCCAGGTTCCATACCAACTCTTAATTCACCTCTTTGTAAAATCTCATTTAACGTAGATTTCTTCCAAAGGTTAATATCATCGGCAAACATTGCTGTATTTACAAGCATTAAAAATGCTAAAACTAACTTTTTCATTCCGTCTCCTTTTTTTTTGTTGAACTTCTATAAACTTTTTATTGAACTTTTTTTAACCACTTTGTATCAACAAACCATTTTTCATATAGTCTGTCTTGTAAATTAATAACTTTATCTTCTTTAATTTGTCTTAAGAAATTGTTTAACCAATTAAGAAAATCAGGATCACCTTTTTTAATAGCAAATGCTAAAGGTTCGTATGTCAAAGGTGTATCAAGATGAACTAAAGCACCTTTTCCTTTTCCATCCATAAACACAGTGTTAAAAGGTTGGTCATTGATAAATGCACTAGCATTTCCATTTAATACTTCAGATACAGCTTCACCTTCAGTTTCAAATGTAATTACTTCTGCATTTTTGAAAAACTTTTTAGCTGCAATTTCACTTGTTTGACCTAAAATTGCTGAAATTGTATGTTCACTAGAATCTAATTGTTTTGCATCTGTAATTGTGTTTTCTAACTTTTTATTTAAAAGTACAGTTTGTCCAACAACGATATAAGAATCAGAAAAATTAACTTTTAAGTTTCTTTTTTGAGTAATAGTCATACCCGAGATAATAATATCAAATTTGTTAGTTAATAAACTAGCAATAATTCCATCAAAAACTGTTTCTTCAATTTTTAACTTAACACCCATTGCTTTTGCCATTGCTTTTGCAATATCAACATCATAACCAATAAGTCTACCTTTTTTATCTTTCATTTCAAAAGGTAAATAACCAGGTTCTAATCCTACTCTTAGTTCACCTCTTTCTAAAATCTTGTTTAGAGTTGAAGCTCTCCATAAATTTATATCATCAGCAAATATATTTATATTTAAAAATAATATTGCTGCTAGTAAAAGTTTTTTAATCATGCGTGTTAATGTCCCTTGTTTTTTATGTTTTGTTTTTTGTGTTTAGTGAACTAATATTTCGTTTAAGAACTTTTTGGCTCTATCGCTTTTTGGGTTATTGAAAAATTCATCTGGAGTATTTTCTTCTACAATTACACCATGATCCATAAATACAATTCTGTCTCCTACTTCTTTTGCAAAACCCATTTCATGAGTAACACAAACAATCGTGAAGTTCTCTTGTGCTAAATCTTTCATAACAGAAAGAACATCACCAATAGTTTCAGGATCAAGAGCAGATGTTGGTTCATCAAATAATATAACTTTTGGTTTCATAGCCAAAGATCTTGCGATTGCAACTCTTTGTTTTTGACCACCTGATAAATCACTTGGATAAGAATTTGCCTTATCTTCAAGTTTTACTTTTTCAAGTAATTCTTGTGCAATTTTACTAGCTTCTGATTTAGATCTTTTTTTAACTAAATTTTGTGCAAGTGTAATATTTTCTAAAATTGTTAAATGAGGGAAAAGATTAAAGTGTTGAAATACCATTCCAACTTCACTTCTAATTTCTTTTAAGTTTTTTTTACTTTCATGAATATCTAGTTCATCAACAAGAATTTTTCCATCATCAATATCTTCTAAACCATTGATACATCTGATTAGAGTTGATTTCCCCGACCCACTAGGTCCACAGATTACAACGATTTCACCTTTTTTTACACTAAAATTTATGTTTTTTAGTACGTGAAAGTCGTCATAAAACTTATTAATATTTGTCATTGAGATTATATTATTATTCATTTTCTCTCTTTTTTTAGATTCAAGCTTAAATTTTACTGAAAACTTATTTAAAGTTAAATTAACTATAACTTATTGATAAAAGTTATATAATTTTTATACTACTAAAATATAATTTTATTATTTACACTTTATATGCTATAATTCGGGCTTTTTACCTACAAGGACACAAATTTTATGATTAAAAAAAAGATGTATGAATACAGAGCAGACTTATTACTTTTATCCGTTGCTATCGCATGGGGTATAACATTTCTAATGGTTCAAGAAGCCATTGATTCAACACCTGTTTATGCTTTTTTATTTTTTAGATTCTCTTTAGCTTCATTTTTAATGTTTTTTATTGCTTATAAGTATTTAAAAGAAACAACATTTGAAACAATTCTTTATGGAGTCGTTTTAGGTTCATTTTTATTTTCAGCATTTGCAACTCAAACTTTTGCTTTAACTAGTACCAAAAGTTCAATTGTAGCTTTTATCACAGGTTTAAATGTTATCTGTGTACCATTTTTAGCCTATTTTATCTTTAAAGACAAGGTTAGAAAAAATGTATTTATTGCTTCAATTGTTGCAGTTACTGGACTATATTTACTTACAATGTCAGGTGTTTTAACACTTGGGAAAGGTGAGTTTTTAACTCTTATTTGTGCATTTTTATTTGCTTTACATATTATATTTACGGGTAAATTCTCTAAGAAAGTAAATGTATTTGTACTTGTTTTATTTCAATTAGTTACTGTTTCTATTTTATCTTTAATATTTTCATTAATTTTAGATGATACAACTTTTGATTTACAATATGACTATACATTTTTCAAAGCTGTACTAGTAACTGCTATTTTTGCAACTGTTTATGCTTTTTTAATTCAAACATATATGCAACAATTTACAACAGCAACTAAAACAGCCATCATTTTTACTATGGAACCAGTTAGTGCTTCTATTTATGCTTATTTTGCAATAAATGAAATTTTGACAACAACTCAAATATATGGAGCAGTTTTAATTGTATTTGCAACATTAGTAGCAGAATTAAACTTCAAAAAAAGTTCCTAATGTAATAGTCTGTGTTATTAAAAAATAAAATGCTTCTTTATTGCAACTATTGAGTGTTAAAATTTTTAACAAAAAATTAAAGGAGATGTACTAAATGCAAAAGTTTTTATATATCACAGACCAAAACGAAAATACAGACCACAGTTTTATTGGACCTTTATTTGAAAAATATTTAAATAATCATTTTGAAACACATATAGTTTACTTTTCTAAATCAAAAGAGAACTTTGAAAATATAAATAATAATAAATTTATTGTTCCAATAAAATCAAGAAATAATGTTTTAGCTGAATTAATAAAAAACAATCTTGATATCAACGATTACGAATATATCGTCGTTAGAAATGATATTGAGATACTAAAAGAAGTTTTATCGAAAAAAACTAAAGATAGTTTTAAAATTGGATTTAGATTATCTTTTCCTAAACGTATTGCAAAATTACAAATTGATGAAGCAAATAATAAAAAAAGTTTCTTAGATGTTATTAATAATAAAGTTCAAACATATAAAGAGACTTCACTTATTAATGAATGTGATATATTTCTTCCTACTTCAAGACAGATGAGAGATGATTACCTTAAGTCTGTTAAAACTCGTACTTTCATTATTCCATCTGCAATTGATCCTGATGTTATGCACCACAATTTACATCATGAGGGAAATGAAAAAAGATTCTTTTATGCAGGAACACTTGATAAATTAAGAGAATTTGAAACTGTATTAAAAGCATTTAGCGATATTCATAGTGATAAATTTAAACTTATGATTTCTACAAAAGATCCAGAATTTGCTCTTGAAATGTTTGAAAAATATCCAAATTTAAAAGATTCGATTGAAGTATATGATGCAAAAACAAAACAAGAATTATTGCAACTAATTGCAAAAGCTGATATTGGTCTTGCACCTTTACCAAATATTGAATTATTTAATAGTTCAACACCTATGAAAATATTAGATTACTATTCTAGTGCAATTCCTTGTGTTATGACAAATAACGAAAATAACGCTTCTATTTTTACAGATGATAAAAGTGGATGGTTATGTGATTTTACGCATGATTCAATTAAAAACAAACTTGAATATATTATAAATCTTTCAAAAGATGAAGTAACTGAAGTTGGAGAAAATGGTCAAAGAAGACTATTAGATGTTAGAAACTATAAGAGAATTGCAGCTGATTTAGCTCATCAATTAAATATTTTATAAGAAGGAACTTTCCTTCTTATAAATAAAAAACAATACTACTTTATCTATTTAGTTTCTCACAATATGTGCCGAACCACTTTGTAAACAAACTCTTGAATTTGAACCAATTGGCGTATAAAGCTGAATTATTGTTGAAGCATTATCTTGGACGATTGAATCTCCTGAAAAAACTTCATGATATGTTGATATATCACTTGTCGTTGGACTAGCTGGGGAAACTGTTGTACAAGAAACTGTAATACTCACATTACTTGAAGGTGGTGTACCTCCACCACCACTTCCTCCGCCTCCACCACCACAAGCAACAAAGGTGATAGATATAGTTATTACTAATAATATTGATAATAATTTTTTCATTTTCATATCCTTATTCAATTATTATAGTACCTGATAATGGTACTGTTGTTGAAATATATAATTCTCCATTAATTTGACTAATAGTCGCTGTATTACCTTCAGGATATGGAGTTGAGGGTGAAATAACATTTTTACTTGTACTTTCATCTCCTGTACTTAAATCTATTTCAATATATTTTGTAGTTGTTTTTCCTGTATTATCAGTACTAATAACTACTTTATAAAGTTTTCCATTTTGTTTAACTTCTGATGATGTTTCTATATTTCCATTTATATCAGATTGTACATTTGAACCTGGAATTGTTGATGAACCGACACTTGTTTTTCCTGTACTTGTATTTGATACTTCATGTTGTACTGAACCATCAGTTTTTAATTGTAGTTTTACACTACCATTTGTTATTGTGTCAGTTGATTCAATATTTCCACTTGCATCTACATTTGTATTCGAACCATTTCCTAAAACTTTCATAGAAGAACTATTTCCATCTGATGTTTGTAAAGTTGATTGAGATGTTCCATCTGTATTTAAATAAACATTAATAACTTTATCAACAAATTCTAAAATATTTTTAACACTCTCTTCTGTTACTACTTTTTCAACTGCACTTAATAATGAATTTACAAATGTTGATTGTGTAACTACATCACTTCCATTTTCACTTGTTGTTACTTGTGAGCCACTAGCTGTATCGACTGCATTTTTAAATGTCGATGTTTGAGTATTATCAATCTTGTTTTGTAATATTTTAAAGTTAAATTCTTTAGAATCACTTTGAGTATTACTTGTTATTGTTGCTGTTAATGTTACATACTTATCATTTGATGAATCTCTAATAACATCTCCATCAAGAGTAATATAACTTGTATTTGAACTTGCCCATGTAATACTAGAACCATTGGCAGCTATACTTGGAAGTGGTTTTACAAGATTATATTTAATATTATTTGCATCAATATTTTTATCAAGTAAACTTGCAATTGTTAATAAGTTTTTATCATTTGAAACTATTTGAGTATCAGTTGTTTGTGCTTTTAAAACTTTTAATTCGAAAACTTTAGTTTCACTTCCAATAGTTGCTGTTAATCTTACTGTTTCATCATTTGATGCTCTAGTAACATATCCCGAATATGGAGAAATTGAACTTTCATTATCACTTGTCCAAGTAATTGTTTTACCTAAGATTGTATCTATTAAATTTAATTTACTCATAATTTGATTTTTAGTTAAATTAGATTCTTTAATACTTTCAAATAATAGTTTTGCAATTGCATCGCTATTTGTAATAGTAGCTTTTGAAACTGTAATTAATAGTTCTTTTGATGTAGAAAATTCACCCTTAGTAATAGTTCCTTTTACTGTTACTGTTTTTTCTTCACTTCCTTGTGTTATATTTCCTGAAGTATCAATAATACTAGAATCAGAACTAGTCCAAGTAATACTTGAAGCACAAACAGTAGATATTGAAGTAACTAAATTTAAATTTGATGTCACACTATTCTGATAAGTATTGGCTAATTTGATTGCATCAAAATCCAATGCTGTTTTTGTATTTTCTGTACATAAGGCATCATTTACAGCTTTTACACTTATATTAAAAGACTCTTTATATTCTTTATTTTCAGCATCTCTTGCGCTTACTGTAACAGTTGTATCTCCTGCATTATTTGCACTTATTGTATATGTTAATTGAGCTTGTGTTTGGGATAACTTTAAAACTGCTATTGAACTATTTACAAGAAAATTAGTATTTGAACTACTAGCACTTAAACTCGTAACATTAACATCATCCCAGATATCTAATATAACTACTTTTGTAATAGCAGAGGAACTTTGATTATGTGAAGTATCACTAATATTTGATATTGTTGGTCTATCATTTACACTTTCTAAAGTATAAGTGAATGTTTTAGTTGAACTTAATCCATTTACTGTACTTGTAACACTTATAGTAACAGGACCATTTGCATTTAAAACAGGTACTACAATTAATTTCCCATTTTTAATATAGGCTTTTGCAATACTTGTATCAGAAGAACTTGTAGTATATGTTACGGGTAAAGAGCTAATATCTGTATCAACATCCGTTGTACTAAGTTCAATAATTAAACCTTTTCCATCTTCATTTTGTATTTGGTTTGACAAAGTTGTTGAAATTTTAGGATTATCATCTACTGCATTTATTGTTACATTGATTATTTGATCATTTGTATATCCATTTGAATCACTAAATGTAAGAACAAATGAATCACTACCATTAGCATCAGCATTTGGTGTATATGTAATTGTAGTCCCACTAATAGAGATTGTTCCTAAAGATGGAGCAGTTTTTTCTACAGCTGTTACGGTATTTGTATCTTCATCTGTATATGTAAATATTAGATTTTTAGCAGTATCTTCATTTGTTGTAATTGAACTTGATATTGTTATGATGGGGTCATCATTTATATTATTAATATTTACAGTTAAATCTTGTGTATCACTAAAATTTCCATCCCCATCATCAGTTACTTTTGCAATTATGGAATAAGAAGATTTAACTTCAAAATTTGGAGCAGTTTTAAATGTAATTACTCCTGATGATGAGTCAATATTAAATAGACTTGCATCAGTTCCTAAAAGAGAATAAGTTAAAGTTTGTCCTATATCTGAATCACTAGCTTCCATATCAATTAGGGCTGTTTGATTCTCATCAACTGCTATTGTAGCACTAGCATTTTCACTATTATTTGTAATAACTGGAGCATGATTATTAACAGTTGCAAATGTCCATACTGTTTTATCACTAATTCCAGAATAGTTATTATTCTCACTATCTTTAAATGCACTTGCATCAATAGTTACATAATAAGAAACATTTAAATCAAAGTTTAAATTACGAGTAATTGTAATTGTTGGTTTTGTTACACTTGAAGATGGTAAGTTCTCTATACTTACAGCACTATTTAAAACATCGATTGTTTCAATTATTGAATCATCACTTGTTTTTTTAATTACAATATTTCCTGCGCCTTTTTGAATATTTTCACTAAATTCTAGTTTTAAAACACTATCTATTTCACTATTTCCATTTACTGCAGGTGAATATGTTATCACACTTGGTAAAATTATAATAGATTTTTGGCTAGCTGATATATTATCATTTCCAACTGAATCTACAAATTTATTAGCATCTATATCTAAAGTAATACTAGTTGTTAAAGTATTATCAGGTGTTAAAGTAGCTGTATAAATTTTTGAGTTTCCGCCATCTTGTGTAAAGCTTGACAAGCTTGCACCAACAACAGTAATATCATCTTTAGTAAAATCTGAACTATCTTTATTTAAAGTAAATGTAATAGTTGCAGTTTCACTCAAAATCATACTATTTTTATCAGATGTTATACTAACTGTTGGAATAACAGTGTCTATTGAAATAGTTTTTTCACTTGCTACAATATTATCATTTCCTGCTATATCTGTAAATTTATTAGCAAGAATATTTATCGTTCCTGTTGTTGTACTATTTGAAGTAGGAGTAAAAGTTGATGTATAAATATTTCCGCTTTTATCTAATATAGATAATGTTCCACCAACTACAGTAATATCTTCTTTTATAAAATCAGAACTTTCTTCACTTAATGTAAAAGTAACTGTTGCTGTTTCTCCTACTTTTAATGATGACATATTACTAACTATACTTGAAATAACAGGTTTATTTGAATCAACTGTATCTGCATTTTGAGAGATAGCAGTAGTATAAGCACTACTTGTATTTCCTGCACTATCATCTAATGTAAAAGAAATAGGTATATTACTTCCAGAAGCAATATCACTACCACCATCTATTACTGTAAATGTTGTTGTATATGTTGTATCATTAGTCTTAGATAAACTTCCTAATGTAAATCCACCAATTGTTCCACTAATTCCTCCACTTCCTATCGTATAATCATCTGTATCACTTGTTACAGTTATAGTTGCTGTTACTACACTTCCCACTTTCATAGCTATATTTGGAATTGATATTGTACTTATTGTTGGGGCTGTTGAATCTGCACCACTTACTGTTATTGCATTACCTATTGAATCAATTACATTAACAACAGAATCTGTTCCTACTAACCAATCTTCTGCAGCTGCTAAATTATAAGTTACTGAGTCAATAGATGATAAACCATCTTTATTAAGTAGTGAATCAACAGCTGTTTTATCTCCTGCATTTAAAGTAACAGTAAAACTAGTAGATGAAGAAATCTCTACATTACTTGTAGTTAAAGTTCTTGTACTTGAGCCTTGACCTTTTAAAGTAAGTTTTGTAATATCAATATCATTGTTTGCACCTACTTTTTTTACAAAGTTTGTACCTGTTACAACTAAAATACCAGTATTTACATTATATATTGAAGATGTAATTGTTGGAGTTGGTACATTACTAACTGTTATAGCATTAGTAGCATCTGAAGTATCACCACTTGTAACATTTGCTATATAATCATCTGCTGCTGATATATTATATGTAGTTCCTGATGTAGATGATGTACCATTTTTATTTATTATTTGATTAACAGCACTTTTATCTGTAGTACTTAAAGATAATGTAAATTGTGTACTTGAATCTCTTTCTACATTGGCTGTGTCTGTTAGTGTATATGTACTAGCACCTTCACCAGTAAATGTAAACTTATTTGCTGTTACGTCATTTAAAGCACCAGATTTTGCTTCGAAATCTGTACCTGTTACTACTAATGAGCCTGTTGAGGCATCGTATGTTGTTGATGTGATTGTTGGGCCTGAAGAAGGTGCGGTTGCATTTGATATTGTAAAGTCATCCAATGTGATATTTTCAATAATATTATCAGAATATGAAATTTTGAAACTTTTCAATCCAGTAAAAGAAGTATAAGTACCATCGGAAATTGTAGCAGAAGAGGTAGTAGTAAATGTTGTTGTAACCTCAGAATTATCACTTTTTATACCAGTAATTGTAAAACTATATGATTTACTTGGATTAAAATTTTGAAATGTCGTTGCTGTCAAATCAAAAGTTTCTAAATTTGTACCATCGGCACTAACAGTTACGGTAGCAGATGAACCTGTATTAGCCAAATAAAAACCTGTAGTCCCCTCAGCACTTAAATTAAACCCAGAAGTATTTATAAATGTAAATCCATCTATAAAACTAGATAACGTTGGTGAGCCATTAGCCATAGAACCTGTAAACTCTTTTGTACCATTTGTTGGTAATGCAGCTAATACATTAATTCCTAACAATAATGTGGTTATCATTACCAATATCCGACTTTTTATCAATATCATTGTTCGACTTCCTTATTTTTTGATTATTGTTACTTATTTTAAAATATATTTTTATTCTAAAATAATAACAATATTTATAAATTAAATGGTTTTGTTTAACTATTCCAGTGCATATACACATAGAATAGTTAGATTAATGAAACTTCAAATTGTTTTCAAGCATTTTTAGTTTCTTGATGGATATATTCCTATCAAAGCAATAATATGATAGATACCTAAAGATGGTTGCATATTATTAAATGATTGATTACCTCCTGTATTTCCAGTGGGAGAATTAACTACCGCATTATTAATATTTGCTGTTGCTGCCTCACTTGAAAAGGAGTTATTTGCTATCACTGGTGTTCTATCTGCTGTTGTTGATATTGCAAATGATGCTGTTGAACTACCTATAGTATCTTGATTCCCCGCACCATTATGCACAGATAAACTACCTGAAGCTACTGTGTGATTATGATTTGGTAAATGTGTAACATTAAGGGTTGTTATTTCAGAACCTCTTCTTTCTCCCCAACTTATAGTAGATAAACCAGGTCCACTTCCAACACCTATTGAAGTTCTTCCTCTTAAATCTGGTAAACCGAACGTTGTTCGTCCATCACCACCATAAGTAGTACCTAACAATGAAAACAATGCTGTATTTTGAGAAATTGATAATAACTGACCATCACATAATGCCCATCCTCTTGGTGCAAAGTTAAATCCTACTGTTCTTATTTCTCCTATAAATGGTTCTGCCATATTAAATCCTTTATTTTTTATTTTTGTTTTTACAACATTATAAATCTCATATTATAATAATAACCATGAGATTCAATTATCTGAAATCCTAAATACTTGTATAATTTTAGAGCTCTTATATTATCTTTTGCAACACTTAATTCAAAAGGTTTATTATTCTGTTTTGCGTGTGATATCAAGATATTTAATACCTCCTTTCCAAAGCCAAGTGAACGAAACTTTTTTATAAATGCAATATCCACAAGGTGGACCTTTTCAGTAATTCTATAAACTACTCTACCAATAGCTTTTTTCTTTCTGTAAATAATTAAAAATTCTGCATCTTCATATCTAGTACTATAATCAAACTCCTTTGCATCAAATTGTTGTTTCAAAAAAGTTCTTTTTTCTATCTCTTTCATTAAAGTCATATTTAATTCGTCCTCTCGTGTTGAAGAGTAAAGAGAAAATAAAAATCCCTTATCACTTGCATTTTGATATTTAAAAACTAAATTTTTACCTATATTTTTCAATTCTCTATTTTTCATTGTTATCCAATAAATTATTTTGAATTTGATTTAGCTCTTCAATTAAAACCTTAGAATCACTTCCTTGCGTCATCATGTCTTGTAGAGTTTTTAGCTCATTAAGAAGTTGTATTTTATTTTGGATATTTAATTGTTCTATTTTCATATTATTTACAAGTTCTCTTGATTCAATTATCTCTTTTATATCACCTTTAAAAATAGTTTCAACTGCTGCAGTAAGTCTAGTTAATATTCTAAAAACAACTGAAGCAGAAAATCCACCAATAAGAGATAAAAGAGGTCGTTCAAATCCATCTATTTGTCCATTGGCATTATCAAATGTTTCTAAAGGAATAAGTGTTGCCAACATCATCCCTGCTAATAATCCAAGGGTAAAACGTACCCAATAAGTAGATTCATACATAGGGTCAAATGTAGCATCTTTGATAAATGAATTTACTTGAAATAAAGCTGCAAAAGATGCTCCAATGGATGCTGCACTTATTAAGAATAATTGATTTATTAATAATGATATACCATGATTTGTAGTCAAACCAAATGATTTGGGATCCCCTGTCACATAAGGCGATATACTAAGACAAATTAAGGCAATTAGTGAAAAAATAGCAATAATTAACATGCGTTGAACTAATCCTACAGGACCTAAAAACTTAAAGAAACTACTTTTTTCTTCTTTCTCAAACAAAACTAAAGTATTTGGTTTTGCTGGAGATACGATTTTACTTAGTTGAGAATGTGATTTATTTAATAAAAGTAAACACTGTGTAGTACTATCATCATTTTTTTCTGCAGTTGCATCTGTTTTAGCACTAGTTTTTTGACAATCAACAATATTTTGAACAACACTATTTGGTACATTTAAACCTTTTCCTAATGCATATTTTAGCATTGCATTACATTCTAAAAAAATTGTTTCTTTAACTAACATTTTTGTCCTTTTTATCTTGAAGTTCTTTTGCCATTTCTAAAGAAATCTCCGTATTCATAGATAAAAAAGATGAAATAACATCATCAATATTTTCATCTGTTATTGTTTTATCTCCATACTTATAAATAGTCTTTTCAAATCCTGCTTTTATAAATATCTCTTCTAACCAATCATTCACATAACAATCTATGAGAAGATGAACTCTATCTTTATCACCATTATTTATTACACTGTGGGGATTATTTGCATCAATATAATAACAGTGACCTATATCCATTTTTACATTTTGTCCTGATAATAAAAACTCAACATTATCATTAGTTGTAATAGGAATATGTAATCTTGCATAACCTTCTTCAAAACAAGAACCTTTATCACAATGCTCTTTTATTATTGAGTTAGCTCCTAGTTTCATAAATCGAACAGCTTCAATTTTTGTTTGAAAAGTATTTAGTATTGTATTAATATATGAACTTCTATCAAGAAGTTCTGTAGCTATATATTCTTGATTCTCAACTGCTACAATATCCTTGATATTTCCGCTAGGAGAAGTTAAAGAAGAAATTTTCCATACTCCACTATAAGCTTGTTTATTTGGATGAGAAGTCCATTCATTTGAATTAACAATAGATAAATCTTTTATTAATTTATTTATATCAAATTCAAAAGGAAGTTGTAAAAAATTTTGTTTTTGATTCATTATTTTCACTTTTATTTTAAATAACTGTTATTTTATAATATAACCCATGATTGTTTTGTTATTTTAAAAGGATATCATAAAAGTTTAAATTATTATATCTTTTTTAATAACTTTTTAGATATCTAATAAATATATACTTTTTTATTAAGTTCTATTATATTTTAGAATAAATATTTGGCAACTTCTGGCAAAGTTAACAAGTATTTATTTTTTACAAAGGTTTAGTAAATTCTGTACTTTATAATTTTCTTATACTCACTATTGTAAAACAAATCGTATATCGTTTTTGATTATTCTTTGGTGGTAAACACCTATGAGCTAATAAAAGAGGACTAAATAATAATGCCCCACCTGCTTCATAATTATAAGATATCGTGCTAGTATCAAGTTTTAATTTCTGTAAAGTAGAAGATAAATCCCATTCTCTTTTTTCTTGTTCTATAGGCAATGCACCAGCATCTCTTAAAACTTTTGTTCTAGTTTGATCTATTATTAAAGTATTCCCACCATGGATACTTACAGGATTTAAATAGATAAAAAGTTTTAAAGTTTTAGGTGAGCCACCATCTAAATGCCAAAGAGTACTATAATTATCTTCTAATGCATTTGATTTAACAACATCAAAAGATGACCAAAATATTTTATAATTAGATTTAAAATATTTTGATAGAATATTATCAATTTCTTTTGTAGAAATCATATTAGAACACTCATCAATGATTTTATTACTAGTTACTTCGATTGAATTATCAAATGAAAACTGTTCATATTTTTCTATTAATTCATTACATATTTCTGGAGAAACTAACTTATCAATTTTTATATATAAGTTTTCATTGAAAAACTTTGAATCTTCACATAAACTCATTATAATTTCCTTTTATTTCCAATTATTTTTATATTCTTTTTTAGTTAAATAGAAATTAATATATTGAACAATTCTTACATTTGTATCAATATTTGCACTAGCACCATGAGGCAATCTATCATCCCAAATAATAAAATCACCAGCATTTGCATTGATATATTTTACGCCTAAAGTATGTAGATTAAAACTTCTAGCTTGAGATTCATCCTCAAATTGTTCTAACCAATTATCTATTTTCTTATGAAAGCCAGGTACACAAGAAAATGCACCACCATTTTCCTTTACATCAGTTAAATATAATAAACCTTGTAGCCCAAAAGGCATAGGAGTATCTAGGCTCACATCCCAATGCAAAGGAGAACCACTATATTTAAAAGTACTAGTTTCTGGGGGATTTATACTTACTCTATCATGAGAGCAAAAAAGATTTTTTGAATGTAGTAGTTGCTCGTATGCTATTCTAATTTTTTCACTATTTCTATTCTGTGTTAATGTTTTATGATGATACATTTTTATCCAAAAGCCACTATCTATTTTATACCAGTTACTTGGAATACTCAAATCTAAACCTACAAACTCTTCAATTGCTTTAATAGTTTTTTTACAATCTTCTTGGCTAATCACATTTTTAATAACGACATAACCATGAGTATTAAAAAACTCTAAATCTTCATGAGTTAAAACTTTTTTTGAGGGAGAGTAGCTTTCATTGGCATTAGATAAAATAGCTTTATTTATTTTTTCAATAACATCATTTTTAATAAAGCCATTATTCTTTTGTAACACCCAATTTTCAAACTCATCTAAAGAAGCATTGTTATTACATATAAATTCTAAAGGTTCCAAAGTGCCTAAATTAAGAGTGTCTAAAACTATTAAATCTTGAGTCCATTCATTAGGTATAATATCTTTTTTCCCATTAAGTTGATGTTTTACTTTAGACCACAATCTTGGAAGATGGGCAACACCCAGTTTACCTCTGTGAATAGTTTCCAATAATTCAGTATTCATCTACAATCCTTTATTATATTTAATCAACGAAGATCTTTGGGTACTGGATAATTTTCATGAGTTACTGGGAAAGTAGCATAATAAGCAGGTGTTGGAGACTCTCTTAATTTCATAATATTTTCTATCTCTTCTTTATCACTTTTAAGATCATTTGGATAATCAGCTTTCCATTCTTCTGGCCAATCAGAAGGGTCCGCACGTCTAAGAACTAAGCCCATAAATCTTTTTCGCAAATCAGCCCATTGTTTAGACTGTTCATTATTTTCAATAACACCTTCATAGGGACGAATTTCTATATAAATAGTTCTTCTTACCCCAGAAGTTCTTTTTGGTTGTGAACCATGGAGAATCATCATATCTTGAATATTTATATCTCCTGCATTTGCTGGGTACTCTATAACATTTGGTATTTCCCAACCATACTCTTGTGATAAATTTTGAATATCTTGTTTTTCATGTTGAGTATTAGGTACATATCTTAAGCATCCATCTCCTTCCTTAGAATCATCTAAAAAAACTCCTACATTTAAATAAGGATGAATTCTTGAATGTTGTGCACCTTGATGCCAAATAACTACAGGATGAGGATGCTGATGTTTATAAAGAATATCAACTTGAAGAGGTACAGAACCTCTTCCACTAATATCTCTAAATATTGCCATCATAGGAGGGGAAGATAAAAGATCAAGTGTAGTATCCCAATCAACAGAAAAGATATCATCATAACGTGCAAGACGATCACCAACTGGATCGCTTACAACACACGCACCATGAGTCACAATATTATTTTCATGTGAATTCATAATCTGTTCTTCAAATTTTTTAGACATTTTTTGTAAACGTTTTAATAAGTTAGTAGATATAGCATTTTTTATACCTGTATAACCTCTACCAAAATATTCATCTTTTTGTTGTTGAGTTAATTTAAATGTTGACACTTTGTATTCCTCTATTTCTATTTTTACTTTAAAAAATCAAAAGGTTTAGACTTTACAAACTTACCAGAAACTTCTCCAGCATAGTTAGGATAATCTAATAAATCGAGTTTTTTAACATTAGCATCCTTATTTAAATTTAATTTATTTATATCAACCCAAAAAGTTGAAGGAGATACTGCCCCATCAAAATAATATTTTAAAGCTTTTTGATCTGCAATAGTTCTCCAAATAGTTGAAGAAGCAGGAACAATATCAAAAGGTTTATTTATTCCATTTGGAAGAGTAACCAATGGTATGCTAACACCTAAGGGAACACTAGCTTCTCTTATAATACTAAATGCTTTTGATACTGCCCTTCTTTCATCTGTATTATATAATTTAGCTTGTATTCCTTTCACTGGATGGTTTGTATAAAAGTTAGCTCTTACAAAACGATCAGCAGGTCTATGAGTTCCCGGAAGCATTGCATTACCACCAACCTCTTTCCAATAAGAATTTATAGCTAATTGTTTTTCAAATGTAGGAGAATTTGTAACAACTTTGTATTTTTTAGAATGATTTATAACCATTTCACCTTTTATAAACTCTACAACTGCGGAATCACCACTAGCATCAGATATAGCTAAATGCATTGATGTTGGAAGGTGAATAGTTAAAGGCTTTTTTAGTCTTATAAAACTATCTTTAGATGTTGGAATAGGTGTACCTGTAGGTAGTGTAATTTGATTTTTTGGTAATGAAGCAGATTTTATTTGAAAACTAGTCTCTTTTAAACCTTTTACTGCATCTTCAACATTTTTATAATTATCTAATACATACTGTGCAAATGCACCTATTGAAAGACTTGGCTTATTAGATTTACCATATTTAGCTTCACCTAACCATAGTAAATTTGCTACAAGACCTTTTTCATTCATTCCATCAGCTGTAACTGAATCATACCCTACAGACACAACACTTCCATATTTAGAAGTCCATGTTAAAGATTTTGTACCTATACCTCCACTTCTATTCATTCCTCTTGGAAATATCCATAACGCCGTAGGAATATCTTTCTTCCAATCCATACTTCTTGAAGTGATAACTCTATCATCCTCCACACACATAACTCTAGTACAAGCTTGTGAACTAGTAAAAACACCACTACAAACTAATAAAATAGTCAGAATAGACTTACTTATATTTTTCATTTTTATCCTTAAATTAACATATATATTATTATATTAATAAATTCTGGCAAATTCTGGCAAAGTTAAAAATTATTTTTATAATGACAAAAGTTGACAAAGTTCTTACATATAATTTTAAAGGTACTTTTCAAAATGGTGATCTAACTACAAACATTAGATGAATAAATAAAATAATAAAAAGGACTAATAAATGTCAACACATGAAAATGAATTTGTTTTTGAATCAAACAATGGATTAAAAGTAGATTTCAAATATAATAATGACAACATTATTACACATGGACAAGATTTTAATGGTGTTACTACTAAAGATACTACTTCTAAAACTAAATGTACAGTAACAGTTAAAGCCGGTAGAAAAGGCTCTTCTAGATGTGCTGATTGGTATAAGCAGTCAGTAAATAATAATAAAAACCATATGATTCATACAGGATCAGGTGAACATAGTCCTTCTAATTTAAACTTTGCCATCAAAGGAATTTTAACAATAGATACAGATAGCTATGAAGTATGCCTAGGACAAGGGCATAATAAAAATAGTCAAAATAATTGGCATTTAGCTTCAATAGAAATATCTTCTGATAGTAATGGTAAACAAGGTGATATAAGTAATAAATACACTCTAAAACAAGATGGTCAACATACTATACAAATTTATACATTCTAACTACCCATAACTAATGAACTAAAAAGTTCATTAGTTTGATATTAATTAAGAATCAGATTCTATTTTATAACCAAATTTAAAACATGATTTAATAAACTCTTTTTTAGTCTTTTTTCTTATTCGTTTTACTATTGTAAAAATTGCATCTTGTGAATATTCATCAAAATCATATATATGATTATGAATTTCTTCATATGAAATACTTTTATTTATCTTACTAGTTAAACAATCTAAAAATGCAGTTTCATAAGAAGTAAGTGATATAGGTTCATCTTCAAGTAATAAAGACTTAACATTTATATTCCAAGTATATCCATTGTTTAAAATAAGGCATGTATTTTGAGATAGTTTACTAATTGCTTTAAGAATAGTGTTTTTAAGTTCTTCCATTTTTATTGGTTTTAGAAGATAACTTACTAAATCTAAAGGAATAACTTTCAAAAAATCTTCTGTATTAGTATGTGCTGATAAGATTATAATCTGACTATTTTTATCACTTTGTCTAATTTCTTCTATAAATTCGATACCTGTTAATTTAGGCATATGCACATCTGTTAAAATAATATTGGGAGAGTATTTTTGATGTAATGATAGAGCTTCTAATCCATTTGTGGCTTGATAAATTGTATCACAAAATATAGATACATACTTAACTAATCTTTCTAATAATTCAGGTTCATCTTCTACTATTAATATTGATATTTCATTCATATTATAATCTTATCCATAAACTCTGGCAAACTTTGTCAAGTTTTATATACTGATACAAAATTTTGCACCTATATTTGTATTAGATACTTTTAAACTACCATCCATACTATTTTCAATAATTATCTTTGAAATATACAGTCCTAGTCCTGTACCAATTGATTGATTTTTTGTTGTAAAATATGGATCAAATATTTTATTTATAACATCTTGTGCTATACCACCTGCATTATCACTTATTTCTAAAGTTAATATATTATTTTTAGATACAGTATTTATTTCTATTTTTTTTTGATCAATATCTTTTAATGCATAAATTGCATTTGTTAATATTGATATTAAAACTTGTACATATTCTTCTTTAAAACCATAAGCTAGCTCTTCTTCTTGGATATTGACTGAGATATTAATATTATCTTTATATATAGAATTACCAATAATTAGTAATGATTTATTTATTGCATCTAAAATAGAAAAATCTTCTTTTATTTTATTTGGACGAAAATATGTTAAAAAATCTTCAATTGTTTGAGACATATGTAAGATATTTAAATCAATATGTTCAAGTTCTTCCTCAAAATCTTTATCGGATAATCTATTAACTATTTTTTTTTCTCTTAATATCCCTACTGATACCCCAATAATTGCCAAGGGTTGTCTCCATTGATGAGCAATATTTCCTATCATTTCTCCCATATCTGCCATTTTAGATTTTTGTAATAATAAAAGTTGAGAGCTAGCTTTTTCTGCCTGTATTGTTTTAAATTTATAAGATACTAAATATGAAAGCATTATTGCTTCTATCATAATTCCTATACCTATTCCATGTGATGAAAGGTAAGTAAACTCTACCATTCCCATATAAAATAAAAGCGAATAAATATTAAAAATTAAATAAAAAGTATGTGCGTATAAAAATATTTTTATAATATTATTACCTTTTTTATAGATACTAATACTTATCCACATAAAAATAATAAGTGCATAATTTAAAGTTATAGAAAGAAGAGCTAATGCACTAGCAAAGTCAAAGAGTGCATATATAAAATTTATAAACAATACAACAATAATACTATTTAAAAATTTATGTTCTGTGCTATATTTAATTTTTGTATTAAATATTGACTGAACAAATAAAGCTAAAAAGATTGGTATAAATATCAAGCCAAAATTAAACCGATAAGATAAACTTCCATAAATATGAAAATAATGAGACAATGCCCCGTAAATATAAAATATCCATATCGTAGCAGAGAGTAAATATAAAGAATAGAATAAATACTCTTTATATCGTGAAGAAATAAAGATAAATAAGTTATATATAGATAAGGCTAATAATAACCCTACAAATAATACAGCATCAATTTTTTCAAATACTAAATATTCTCTAGATTTTTTTTCACTTAAAATAGAAAAATTGTAAAAATAATATGCAACAGTTTTTTGATTGATATATATTGTTTTACTTTCATTAGCTTTAAGTTCAAACTTGAAAATAGAATCAGAACCATCCATATCTTTCTTAGAACTCTCATCTAATAAATTTATTTCTTTTTTTCTAAGAAGTTCATCTTTATTATTTAATTCAAAATATTTTATACTTGTACTTAAATATGCTGTACCTTGATGTAAAAATAATACTTGAGTTTGACTAGTAGTATTTAAAAGTTTGATTTTTATCCATGCATTTACAACGTCCACACCTAAAGAATCTTTATTTAAACCTTCTTTAAATTTTTGAGTTTTAATATCATCGAATTTTAGTTTTTTACTTGTATCAATAAAGTAGTTTACTTTAAAGTTTTTTAACTCAGTAATATTTGAATCTATTTTAATAATATTTTGAGCAAAGGAGAAGGAAAAGAGTAATAAACTTATAATAAGGTATTTAAAAATTATTTATCCTTTTGTATTTTAAGAATAATAGAAAATTATTATTATTTACTATTAAAAAGTATTCTTATAATACAAGATAAATTATTATTTTTAAATAAATTATTATTTTTATTTTATTTTTTATCCCAAGATATTACAGCCCATTGAACATAATCTGTTTCTTCTTTTAAAGATAAGTCAATGTTCTCATAATAATTCTCTAATGCTTTTATATCATTATTTGATAATTCACCCAAAGACCATTTTATTGATTCTACAAATTTTTCTTTTGAAGAATATATTGTAGATCTTCCTTCACTTTGTACAAAGTTTACACTTGCATTTATTCCAAGTGAATAGAGAATATTTATAACATAAATATAATCAGGTTTTTTAATCACTTCTTTTTCTAAAACAGCTAAAACTTCATCTGATACAAAAGTCCCACCTTTTTTAAATGAAATCACAACTTTTTTATTTGCTTTTTCATTTAATTTTAAAAGAGCTTCTTTCATATTTTTTACTTCCATAGAACGCGAAGCAATTACTAAATCTGCTTTTGGTATATCTTCCCAAGAGTCATACCAAGATTTATTTATAGTATTTAAATTTGTAAGATTTAATTCTTTTGCATTTTGTTCTAAAATTTCAAGCATTCCAGATGAATAATCAAGACAATTAACCTCATCAATCTTTTTTGCTAATTTTAAAGATAAGTTTCCAACACCACAACCCACATCTAATGAACTTTTAATACCATCAAGATTTAATAAATCTAAAAACTGTTCATTATAAATAGAGTTATGAACTCTTTTATTCATATGAGCTGCTTTTTCATCCCACGCTTCTTTTCCTTTAGCTTTAAAAGATGTAAGTTCTTTTTGTTTTACATAAAGTTCATTGAAATCGATATCTTCATATTTCATTTATTGCCTTTTTGATTTTTTTAATTATTCACAGCATATAAAACTGCATCTAATAATCCTGGAAAACGTTTATCAAGTTCTTCTTTTCGTAAAGAATTAATATAATGTTTTCCTTCTGCTTGCATATATATAATTCCAGATTCTCTTAAAACTCTGAAATGATGGGAAGCTGTTGATTTTGCTATACCTATAGTTAAATCTCCACAGGATTGTTTTTCATTCTGTGCAAGATTACTAACAAAAGAAAGTCTTACTGAATCACTTAATGCATAAAGTACTTGTTCTAAAGAAATTGTTTCAATAGAGGGATGGTTATATTTTCTCATAGTTACAATTTTATCATACTTAGGGTAAAATTATATAGTTCGACTGTAATAGAACTGTAGAACAATTATATATAAGGAATCAAAATGATTATTGCAATTGTAAAAGCAAAGATAATAGAAGGAAAAGAAAAAGAAATAAAAGAAATTGCTCATATCTTACAATACGACTTTTCAGTAAATGAAAAAGGATGTGAACAGTATGAATCATATATAGATGGAAGAACTTTTATAACTATTGAAAGATGGTCTTCTCAAGAAGAACTAGATATTCACTTAGAAGCAGAACATGTGAAAAAGTATGTTCCTTTATTAAGAGAATGTGTTGAGGATGGAGTATTTGATGTACAATTTATAAAAAGTGATGATGTATCATTTGTAAAAATATAGTAGGAGTTTTATAACTTCTACTATATATAGAATCTAATCTTTTTTAACCCATACTTTAAAATTCCAAGCTGGAGATTTTATTTGTTCATCTTGTATTATTGCATCGTAAGATTTTTCTTCGCTCAAATCCCAAGTTGAGAAATCAATCTGTTTTAAAAATGCATCTGCTTTTCCATCATAATTTACTTCTGATAAATACATCTTATCAACATAAGGAAATAAGCTTTCATATACATTAGCACCACCTATTATAAATAACTCTTCTTCTGCTGATTTTCGTGCAAAATTAAAAGCTTCTTGAACATCATTAAAAGTATGTACACCCTCATGTTCAAATCCACTATTAGATAACACAATTGATGTTCTATTTGGTAATGGTTTACCAATAGATTCAAATGTTTTTCTTCCCATTAAAATATGATGACCTGATGTAATAGCTTTGAAGTTTTTGAAATCTTCACTTATATGCCATAACATTTGATTATCTAAGCCTATTTCCCAATTATTACCATATGCTACAATCATTGAAATTTTCATTATTTATCCTTATACTGCCATTACAGCTTTTATCGATTCATGTGATTCATAACCTACTAGTTCAAAATCACTCATTTTAAAGTCTTCTATGTTTTTAATCTCTGGATTTATTTTCATAGTAGGTATTTTAAATGGTTCTCTACTTAATTGTAATTTAACTTGTTCATAATGATTTGAGTATATATGAGCATCTCCAAATGTATGTACAAAATCCCCTAGTTCTAAATCACATACTTGTGCAATCATCATAGTTAATAATGCATAAGAAGCAATATTAAAAGGTACTCCTAAAAATGTATCAGCAGATCTTTGGTATAACTGACAAGATAGTTTTCCATTAGCTACGTAAAATTGGAAGAATGTATGACATGGTGGTAATGCCATTTTTTCTAACTCACCTACATTCCAAGCTGATAAAATTAAACGTCTTGAATCAGGGTTTGTTTTAATTTGGTTAATAAGTTCTGCTAACTGATCAATTGACTTACCATCAGTTCCCATCCATGATCTCCATTGAGCTCCATAAACAGGTCCAAGTTCTTTTATAGTATCAGTATTAACATAACCTAGATCTTTACCTTGTGCATCTGCATTTGCAGTCCATACTGTTTTTTTACCTATTAAATTAGATGCTTTATCACCGAAATGAATCTCAGCTAATCTTCTCTCATCTGTAGAACCCTCAATAAACCATAATAGTTCAGAAATAATAGCTTTTAAGAAAGTTTTTTTTGTAGTTACCATAGGAAAACCGTCATTTAAATCAAATCTCATTTGGTATCCAAATACAGATGTTGTTCCCGTACCTGTTCTATCTTCTTTTTTAACACCTTTACTTAAGATGTGTTCTAATAATTCTAAATATTGTTTCAATTGATTTCCTTATTTACTAAACTAAATTCTTTTCTAATTTTTCGTATTTTACATTATTCTTGTTTAAAATACTTGCTATCGTTTATTTCTTGGTTTACAAGTACAATTTTCATTTGGAAAGAAAAAATCTTTTATAATCAAACAAGCCGATATAAAATAAAAAATATTTAAAATCCAATTGTTTTGTGCACCTAAATAAAAGTAAAATACGGGTAAAAATATTATAAGTGGATACTTTACAAAGTAAAAAAAGAAAATTAAAGTACCATATATCTTATTCATAAGTTTTCCTTTTATTTTGTATTTTTTAAATATTCAAATAAATACAAGTGCTGTCTTAGTTCTTGCATTGTTCCATACTGTAAACCCTTTTGTATCCATTGTTCTATCTCACTTGGAATTTCTAAAGGTTTTAATAACTCTTCTTTTTTCTCTTTTGATATTTTTTCATGTTCAGAAAGTAAAGTTATATGAGATAAGATACTTGTAAGTCCTAAATCTCTTTTCTGTGCAATAGTATCTAAAGATAACCCCTCTTGTACTAATTCATAAGTTTCTGTATATGTTTTAGTTAGTTTCTTTAGAGGTGCTCTTGTTTCTATTTTTTCTTTGAATTCTTCTTTTATCTCTTTACATAAATTTAAAAACTCTTCTCCATACTTTTCAAACTTAACAAGCCCTACTCCATTTACTTCTAACATCTCTTCTTTTGTAGTAGGAAGTTTTGAGCTAAACTCTTTTAAACTTTTATCTCCAAAGATTACATAAGCAGGAACTTCATGTTCATTTGCTATTTCTCTTCGTAGGTTTCTAAACTTTTCATATAGTTCTTCATCAAAAGAAAGTACTTCGTAAGATTCTTCTTGTTTTACTGCAATTCCTAGTTTATCCTCATCTATTAAAAGTTTTTCATTTCCTTTTAATATTTCCATACCTATGTTATTTAGTTTTATTACTCTAAATTCACCTAAATTAACAGCTTGTGTATCTATTAGTTTATCTGCTATTGCTACCCATTCATTTTTACTCTTATCATGACCTAAACCATAAACTTTAAGTTTATCATGACCAAACTCTAAAAGCTTTTGATTTTTAGAACCTCTTAAAATATCAATGATATGGTTTGTTCCAAATCGCTGACCACTTCTATAAACAGCAGATAAGAATTTTTGAGCATCTACACTTACATCAACTTGAGCTATTTCGCCTTTAGTACAGTTATCACATAAAGTATTACAAATATCTATTTCATCTTCAAAGTATGAAGCAATTATTTGATGTCTACAATTATTTGAAACACAATATCTATACATAAACTCTAACTTATCAAGACCAGTTTGTTTGTATGAATCATCAATAGAGTCTTCTATTTGTATCTTTCTTTTTACCTCATCACCTTTTGAGTAAAGTAAATATACATAAGACATAGCACCATCACGTCCAGCTCTCCCAATTTCTTGATAATAGTTCTCTAATGTTTTAGGTAAGCTTGTATGTATTACAAATCTAATATTTGATTTATCTATCCCCATACCAAAAGCAATAGTAGCAACTACAATATCTACATTTTCATATACAAAATCATTAAATACTTCTTCTTTTCTTTGAGGAGTTAATCCCGCATGATAAGCTTTTGACTTATATCCATTATCACACAAAAATTGTGCTGTTGATTCTGCTTCTTTTCTTGTAAAGGTATATATGATTCCACATAAACCTTTGTGTGATTTCAAAAAGTTTAGGATTTGGCTTTTACCATTTGAGATACGTGGTTCTACTTTTATCTCTAAATTATCTCTTTGTGTTTTTGCTCTAAAATGTTTTGCATTTACAAGATTTAAACTAGCAGAAATATCAGCTTCTACTTTTTTTGTAGCAGTTGCTGTAAATGCAGCGATACAAGTATCAGGAAAAAACTGTTTTAGTCTATTCAGGTTTCTATACTCCGCTCTAAACTCATGTCCCCATCCAGATACACAGTGAGCTTCATCTATTACGAAATAGTTAATATTTATTCTTTGTAATACTTGTACAAATTCATTTGAAGTAAATCTCTCAGGTGCTACATATACAAATTTTAACTCACCTTTTAATAAAGCTTGCATTGTAAATGTATTTTCATCATTGCTTTGAGAAGAAGATATCATTGAAGCAGAAATATCTAAATCTCTAAGAGCTTTTACTTGATCTTGCATAAGTGCAATAAGTGGAGAGATTACAACAGTAACCCCATCCATTAGAAGTGTCGGAAGTTGGTAACATAAAGACTTTCCACCACCAGTTGGTAAGATAGTTAATACATCTTGTTTATTTAAAATGTTATCAACTACTTCTTCTTGGAAAGATCTAAAGTTATCATGACCAAATATATTTTTTAGGATTTCTTGTTTTGTATTCATGATGGGATATTAACATACTTTGAGTTAAAACAAAAGATTGATTTCAAACAAATTTGATACAAGATTTACATTAAATTATAGGAAGATAAATTTCAGTTTTTAAATTCTCTGCCTTAGTTCGTCGGGGGTCTCTATTTAGATATTTCTCTACTATTGGTAAATCTCTTATTTGTACTCCACTTTCAACAATCCAATCAGCAACACCATCATAAGTATTAATCAAAGTTTCATAAGAACCCTTATGTAAAAACATTGCATACTTTCCACCATCTATTATTTTACTTTGTATTTCACCTTCTGGTTTTACTGTTTTATCATCCCATGTAATACAAGCATCGTATCTTAGTTTATCTACTTCTGTATGATGAGGATTATCATGTCCTATTCCAAACATCATGGTATCTTTTCCCATAAGATTTTTTTTGTATTTTATTTTATTTTTATAAGCAAAAGGCATAAGCGTTTCCCATGCATTTTGAGCTGCTTTTTTATATTCACCTGTTTTTCTTACATATAAAATCTCAATATCTTTTAGTTCTCTAATCTTTGCTTCTAACATTTTATTTCCTTTTATCTTTTTTTGCATTTTTGCAAACTCTTTAGGAGTTACAGCAAAATGTTTTTTAAAAGCTTTTGAAAAAGAGGCATTAGTTTCATAACCACGAGATAAAGCTATTTCTGTGATTTTTCGTTTTGTATTAAGTTGTAAAGTAGTACTTTGTAATCTGACTCTTCTTACATAATCATTCATACTTTCACCAACAACTGATTTAAAAACTCTATGAAAATGATACTTAGAAAAACTTGCAACTTTGGATAACTCATCTAGTGTAAGTTCATTATTATAGTTTTGTTCAATATATAAAATGACTCTGCATACACTTTGAGTATAATCATCGTTAATTATTTTATTCATATTTACCTCTTTTTAAATCTTTATTCGGAATTATATTGTTATTAAAAAATAAAAACTACTCTTAGATTGCTATTATAATATATATGATTTATATTTTAATATGCTAAACTCTTAGAATAAAACAACTTACTAAAATAAGGGGTATTTTTATGTTAACTAACGAAGACTTTATTGACTTAAATACAAAAGTTAATACATCATGCAAACCAATATCTAGAATATTTACTCTACTTACAATGCCTACTATATTATTTTCTATTGTTATATTAGGGTACTTAGGACATTTTCCACTAAAAGTTGAAATACATAGTGTTTTATTAATAGGCTTTATTTATATTATTTACCTATTTTTTATTAGACATAATGCTTATTATGTTTCTTGCAAATTTAGAACATCATACCAAACACTGATTTTACATTTAAAAGATTATATTAATAACAACCTTTTAACAATAGGAAATACTACAAAAGCAAATGGTAGTGCTGATGATTTCTTAAAAGATTTTACTTCTAATATTAGAAATACTAACTTTTCTTCAATTGCATCAGGTGTATTTCCAACACTTGGTATTCTTGGTACTTTTATTTCTATTGCTTTTTCTATGCCTGATTTCTCTTCTGGAACTTCAACAGCTTTAGAAAAAGAAATTTCATTACTTTTAGGTGGCGTTGGAACTGCATTTTATGTATCTATTTATGGTATTTTCTTATCTATTTGGTGGACATTTTTTGAAAAATTTGGAATGAGTAGATTTGAACACGATTGTTTTGTGATTAAAGAAAATACTAAATCTTTCTTCTGGACAAAAATAGATATTGAATCTATTAATATAAAAAGTAATATTGAAAACTTTGCAAAAATGACTAATATTTTTGAACAATTAACATCAAAAAATATCTTAGATAATATAAATGATTCAATAGAAAGAAGAGTAAATTTACTTGAAAATATTTTAGAAAAAGAATTAACACTTTCAAATAAAATCTCAGATAATATAAGTAATAGTGAAAAACTATCAAATATGGTTGAAAATATGAATCAAAATATTCAGGTTAATATTGCTAACTTTCAAGAAGAAAAAGAAATACATACAGAATATACAAAACTTTTAAACAATAGTGTAAAAGAATTAAATGAATCCTTACAACATATTAGTTCTGATAATTTAGAAAGTATTTATACTAATATTGTAAAAAGTATTGAAACTATGAAAAATCAAATGGATAAAATTGGTTGGAGATTTAATAAAGAACTAGATGAATATGATAGTAAATTTTCAAATAAATTACAAAATTCTTTAGAATCAATTGATGAAGAAACAGCCAAAATCATTGAAGATTTAAAAGAATTTAAAGAACTGCAAAAGTAGTAAAAAATGTATGACAAAAAAGAAAATAATGAAGAAAACTTTTGGATATCTTATGCTGATTTAATGGCCGGATTACTTTTTGTATTTATATTAGTAATTGGGGCAATAATTATAAAATATCTTTATGCTCAAACTGATTTACTTACAATTAAAAGTGATTTAGAAAAAGAAAAACAAGCATTAAATATAAGTGAAAAAGAGCTTTCTATAAAAAAGAAGAAATTAAATAAAATAAATGAAAAACTTCAATCAGTTCAAGAAGAAAAAGTTCGCTTATCATTTAAGTTAGCAAAATCAAAAAATATGTTTAATGAAACAAAAAAAGAACTCCAAAAAGAAAAAGAACTAGCAAAAGAGTTAGCAAATACTTTAAATAGTAAAAATAAAACACTACAACTTTCAAAAGAAAAAATAGCAAAAATTACAGCTATTTTAGAAGATAAAGAGAATAATATAAAACTTTTAAATGATAACTTACTCACACAAAAAGATGAACTTTTAAAAAGAATAGACCAAGTACATTTTAATATAAGTGAAATAG